>Ga0209410_1000265_pt1 | contig 23260 bp, 22 predicted proteins | sample Mar14436cmmetaG_FD_184135 | JGI IMG/M metagenome (GOLD analysis project Ga0209410, IMG submission 184135) | Marine hydrothermal vent microbial communities from Guaymas Basin, Gulf of California to study Microbial Dark Matter (Phase II) - Marker... ... | reverse complement strand
TCCTTATCCTGGCCACCCGGCACAGGAAGCTTTCCTTCTCCTGGTCGCGCCTGTTTTTCTTCGGCTTCCTCAGTGCCTTCAACAAGGGGCTCTCGGGCGGGGGCTACGGCCCCTTGGTGGCCAGCGGTCAGCTGCTCTCGGGGACGGGAAGCCAAACCGCGGTGGGGAACACCACCCTCTCCGAGGCGGTGGTGTGCCTGGTGGGCTTTCTGGCTTACCTTGCTACGCGGGGCGGAGTCAACTGGAGGCTGGCCCTCCCCCTGGCCGTGGGGGCAGTGGCCTCTACCCCCCTTTCCGCCTACACCGTAAAAAGGCTTGGCGAACGCAAGTTGCGAGCGCTTTTGGCAATAGCTATATTGGCTCTCGGCGCCGTCACCTTAGCGAAGGTCGCCTTAAGTTAAAGGAGGAACAATGGGAGCGAACGATAACCCAGTAGCGTACGGCATCGCCCCCCATGGGGGGAAGCTCGTGGAACTTGTTGTGGACGAAAACAGGGGGAACGAGCTCAAACAGGAGGCGATCTACCTTCCCTCCTGGGACCTCACCCAACGGCAGGTTTGGGATATCGAGCTTCTTTTGAACGGCGCCTTCTCCCCGCTTGCAGGGTTTATGGGGAAAGCGGATTACGAGTCGGTCTGCGAGAAGATGCGCCTTTCCGATGGGACTCTGTGGCCGATCCCCATTACCCTGGACGTCACAAAGGAGTTCGCCGACTCCATCTCGGAGGGAGAAAGGATCGCCCTGCGGCATCCCGAGGGGATGGTGCTTGCCATCATGACCGTGACCGATATCTGGGAACCTGACCGCACCGCCGAGGCTGAGGCGGTCTTCGATACCCAAAACGATGAGCATCCCGGAGTGTTTACTCTTTTACACCAAACGAACCCTGTCTACATCGGGGGAAAGCTCGAGGGGATAGAGCTGCCTCCACATCATACCTTTAAACACCTTCGCTATACGCCACGAGAGCTCAGGGAAAAATTCCGCGAACTCGGCTGGGAGAAGGTTGTGGCCTTCCAGACGAGAAATCCCATGCACCGGGCGCATGTGGAGCTCACGAAAAGGGCGATGGAGGAAACCGGGGCCAAGCTCCTCATCCACCCGGTGGTGGGCCGTACCAGCCCCGGCGACATCGACTACTTCACCCGGGTGCGCTGCTACCAGGCGGTGCTGAAGCACTATCCCCAGAACTCGGTATTGCTGAGCCTGCTCCCCCTGGCCATGCGGATGGCCGGCCCTAGAGAAGCCCTCTGGCACGCCATCGTCCGGAAGAACTACGGCTGCACCCACTTCATCGTGGGGAGGGACCACGCCGGCCCCAAGGACAAAAGCGGCAACTCCTTCTACCCCCCTTATGCCGCCCAGGAGCTCATGGAGAAATATCAAGAGGAACTCGGCATCCGCATGGTGCCGTTCCAGGAGATGGTCTATGTGGCGGACCTCGGCCGGTACATGCCCAAGGATGAGGTCCCGGAAGGTTCCAAGATCCTTTCGATCTCGGGGACCGAATTCCGCCGCCTCTTGCGGGAGGGGAAGGAGATCCCCGAGTGGTTTTCCTACCCCGAGGTAGTGGAGATCCTACGGCAGCGTTACCCGCCCCGGAACAAGCAGGGGTTCACCGTGTTCTTCACCGGCCTTCCCTCTTCGGGCAAATCCACCGTGGCTCAAGTGTTGATGGCGAAACTCATGGAGATCGGCACCCGCCCGGTGACCCTCCTGGACGGCGACATCGTAAGGAAGCACCTCTCAAGCGAGCTTGGATTTTCCAAGCGGGACCGTGACATCAACATCCGGCGCATCGGCTTTGTGGCCAGTGAAATCACCAAAAACGGTGGGATAGCCATCTGTGCCCCCATCGCTCCCTACGATGCCACCAGGCGCCAGGTGCGGGAGATGATCTCCCAGTACGGGGGCTTCATCCTGGTTTACGTGGCCACACCATTGGAGGTGTGCGAGAAGCGCGATCGCAAAGGCCTCTACGCCAAGGCGAGGGCCGGACTGATCAAGGACTTCACCGGGATCTCCGACCCCTATGAGCCGCCCCAGGACGCGGAGATCGTGATCGATACTTCCCAACTTTCTCCCGAGGAGGCCACCGAGATCATCTTGGATTACCTTCGCAAGGAGGGGTACCTTACCGAGTAGAGGCCAATGCCATCGAGCTTGCTCGGTTGGAGTGAGAGGTGAGACGTGATACGTAAGATGTAAGACGTGAGATGTGAGGGGTAGATGGGAGAGGTAAGGACGCACAGGGATTTGGATGTTTGGAAGGAGGGGATAGAGCTTGTCGTGAAGATTTATGAGATTGTTCAAAACTTTCCAAAGGAGGAAAAGTATGGTCTGGTGGACCAGATAAAAAGATCCGCTATCTCCATACCGAGCAATATCGCTGAAGGAGCGGCTCGGAACTCGAAGAGGGAATTCCTACAATTTCTGCACATCTCTTTGGGTTCCATTTCAGAACTAGAGACTCAATTCATCATAGCCAATAGACTTGGGTTCTTGAACAACGATGAAATTTTCTCTTTGATCGAGAAGGAACGGTCTAAGATTTTAGGGCTAATAAAGTACCTGCGAGGCGAGAAAAAATGTCAAAAACCAGTAACGTCTCACGTCTTACATTTCACGTCTTGCGTCACAACATCTCACGTCTCACATCTCACGTCTCCCGCTTCATGTATCACGATGGTCGGCTGGGGAAGGCTATTACCCAGGTGGTGGGAAAGCCCGGAAGCCTGCGCTTCCCGCCTGGCATGGGGTACATTCACAATCGATCGTTGAGCAAAGGATCTGGAACGTTCGGGTTGGCGAGGCGAGTCCCGCTGCGGTAGAGTCATCGTGAGGAGGACATATGGCCGGGGAAGGCTTCCGACCGCTTAGGGTGGCCATGATCGGCACGGGGTATGTGGGCCTCACCACAGGTGTAGCTCTGGCTTATGTGGGCCATGAAGTGGTAGGGGTGGACAAGGACCCCGGGAAGCTCAGGCTCCTCCAGCAAGGCCGTTCCCCTATCCATGAGCACGGTCTCCAGGAGCTCCTGGCGCAAACGCGGGCGCGGCTGCGCTTCACCGACCAGGCAGCTCCGGCGGTAGCCGATGCTGAGGTGATCATGATTGCCGTGGGCACGCCTCCCCGTACCGACGGAAACGCTGATACGACCATGGTGGAGGAGGCAGCCCGGGAGGTGGCCGAGGCGATGCAGGACGGCCGGGCTTACACCGTGGTGGTCAAATCCACCGTCCCCATCGGCACCAACCGCCGGGTGGCCAACGTGATCCACCGAGTCTTGCGTGAACGGGGCAATGCGGCCGAAGTGCTCATCGCCTCCAACCCGGAGTTCCTCCGCGAGGGGCAAGCCCTCCACGACTTCCTCTATCCGGACCGGATCGTGGTAGGGGCCGAGAATGCTGAGGCCGTGGATGTGCTCCGGCGCCTCTATCGGCCGATCCTGGAGCAAACCTTCGATCCCCCGCCGGGCCTTCCCCGTCCCACAAACTACAACCTACCCCCTCTCATAACTACCGACCCCGTAAGTGCGGAGATGATCAAATATGCGGCGAACGCCTTCTTAGCCCTCAAAATTAGCTTCATCAACGAAATCGCTGGCCTATGCGAGAAGCTTGGTGCGGACGTAACGGAGGTGGCAAGAGGAATAGGCCTTGACCCCCGCATTGGCCCCCTCTTCCTCCAAGCAGGCCTGGGCTGGGGAGGGAGTTGTTTCCCGAAGGACACCGCTGCCCTTTTGGCTATGGCCAAAGAACACGGTTACGAAATGCCCATTGTGGCGGCAGCGCGGGAAGTGAATTTCCGCCAGCGCCTCCACGCTGTGGAGAAGCTCCAGGAGGCCCTGAAGGGGGTGCGCGGCCGGATAATCGGGATCCTAGGCTTGGCTTTCAAACCAGGCACCGACGATCTTCGCGAATCCCCGGCTCTGGATGTAATCCGCATCCTCTGCGAGCGTGGCGCTCATGTGCGGGCTCACGATCCGGTGGCTTTAGAGAACGCCCGGCGGGCTCTCCGTGGCTGCGAGGTGGAGTTTTTCCCGGACCCTTACGCTATGGCTGAGGGCGCCGAGGCATTGCTTTTGGCCACAGACTGGCCCGAATACCGCCAGCTTGACCTCGGGCGTCTGGCTAAACGCATGCGCACGCCTGTCCTCCTCGACGGCCGCAACATCTTCGATCCCGCAGAAGCCCGCAAAGCCGGCTTTTTGTATCTTGGCATGGGTCGGTGATTGTGAGGAGTGAGCCATTAGGCGTGAGAGAGGGAAATGTGGGTGCACCATGAGCTAAAGGCTTGGCAAGAAGCCATGGCCTTGATAAGGGAGGTTTATCAGGCAACGGCGAGCTTTCCTGGGTTTGAGCAGTATAGACTTGCCTCCCAACTTTGTAGGGCCGCGATTTCTGTCCCCAGCAACATTACTGAAGGCGTAGCCCGTGAGAGCACGAAAGAATTTGCCCAGTTTTTGTCAATAGCTCGGGGTTCGCTGAGCGAGCTTGAAACGCGGATTCTTATTGCCAAGGATCTCGGGTATCTCCCCGAAGCAACCGCGACATCTCTTCTGACGCGGGTGGACACCGTTTTTGCCCTGATAGGCGAGCTCATTCGCAACCTCCGCCAAAGGAGCCCTTCATGAAGGCTCACTCCTTACCCCTCACTCCTAACCCCTCACCTGTATTGGTCACCGGCTGCGCCGGCTTCATCGGCTGGAAGGTATGCGAATTTCTGCTTACCGAAGGCTACCACGTAGCAGGCATTGACAATCTCAATGATGCTTATGACCTAAAGCTCAAGCGCTGGCGCCTGCAACAGCTAAAGGGCCATCCCTGCTTTGAGTTCCATCTGCTGGATATCACCGACCTCACCTCTCTCCAACGGCTTTTCTTCCGCTTTTCTTCTACTACCACTGACCGCCCTCCCTTCAGTGCAATCATCAACCTCGCCGCACGTGCCGGGGTTCGCCAGAGCTTGGAGGACCCCTGGGCCTACTACGAGACCAACGTGACGGGCACCCTCAACCTCCTCGAGCTCTGCAAGGAGTTCGGGGTGCGGAAGTTCATCTTGGCCTCCACCTCCAGCGTCTACGGTGAGGGCGAGCGCCCCTTCCGGGAGGATCAGCCGACGGATCGACCCCTCTCGCCCTACGCCGCCTCGAAGAAGGCCGCCGAAGCCCTCTGTTACACCTATCACTGCCTTTATGGCTTCGACATCGCGGTGCTGCGCTACTTTACAGTCTATGGCCCGGCGGGCAGGCCTGATATGAGCGTCTTCCGGTTCATTAGATGGATCGCCGAGGGCGAGCCCCTGATCCTTTACGGCGATGGGACCCAGGAGCGTGACTTCACCTACGTGGATGATATCGCCCGCGGCACCATCGCCGCCCTAAATTTCCTTTACTCATCACCCATCACTCATCACAGATCACCCATATACGAGATCGTCAATCTCGGCTCCGACCACCCAGTCCCTCTCAACCGCGTGATCTCTGTCTTGGAGGAGCTTCTTGGGAAGAAGGCGAAGATCGTGTATAGACCTGCTCATCCCGCCGACGTCCCTGCCACCTGGGCCGACATCTCCAAGGCCCAGGAGTTGCTTGCTTGGAAGCCGCAAGTATCGCTAGAGGAAGGATTACGTCAAGCCGTAAAATGGTTTCTTGAAAATCGCCGTTGGGCGAAGGAGGTCAAGCTCCCATGAGCGCCATGATACTGCCCGAGCGAGTCGCCGTAGTGGGGTTGGGATATGTGGGCTTACACTTGGCGGTGGCCTTTTCTAAACATTTCCCTACAGTGGGCTTCGATGTGGACCTTCAGCGGGTAGAAGAGTTAAAGCATGGCAACGATCGCAATTGTGAGGTACCTCCTGAGGCCTTAAGGTATTCCCGACTGCACTTTACTACTGAACCTGCAGCCCTTGGTGAGGCCGACTTCATTGCAATAGCTGTGCCTACACCCGTGGACAAAGCGAAGCGACCAGACCTCAGTGCCCTTAAAGAGGCTAGCTCTTTGGTCGGGAAACATCTGCGAAGAGGCACTGTCGTAGTCTACGAATCTACCGTTTACCCTGGCTGCACGGAAGAAGTGTGCATTCCTATCCTGGAACAGGCTTCAGGGCTTAAAGCAGGGGCGGACTTTAAAGTGGGCTACTCCCCCGAGCGCATCAATCCCGGTGATCCAGAGCACACTTTAGAGAAGGTAGTTAAAGTAGTTGCAGGGCAAGATGCGGAGACCACCGAGTTTTTGGCCCGGGTTTATGGGTTGGTGGTAAAAGCAGGGGTATACAAAGCCCCTAATATTCGCACGGCTGAAGCTGCTAAAGTGATCGAAAACATCCAACGTGATATCAATATCGCGCTGATGAACGAGTTGGCGATGCTCTTTCATCGCTTAGGAATTGACACCCATGAGGTTTTGAAGGCTGCCCGCACCAAGTGGAACTTCTTGCCCTTTGAGCCTGGTTTGGTCGGTGGTCATTGTATCCCTGTAGATCCCTATTACCTCACTTATAAGGCGCAAGAGGTGGGTTTCCATCCGGAGATTATCCTGGCGGGAAGACGGATCAATGACTTTATGGGGCATTATGTGGCCCAACAGACAATAAAGCTCCTTGCCCAGGCAGGGATAGCTGTTCAAGGAGCGAAGATCTTGGTATTGGGGGTTACTTTTAAGGAAAATGTTTCTGATACCCGGAATACACAAGTGGTGGGAATAGTTCAGGAACTGGAAGAATACGGTGCAGAGGTGTTTGTTTACGACCCACTGGTGTCGGAAAAGGAACTGCAGAGATTAGGTCTCAAACCAGTGGTTGATCCCTTCTGCGATTCCGGCCAAAGTTACGATGCTCTCATTCTAGCCGTCCCTCACAAAGAGTTCCGAGAGAAACCGATTGAGGCATATAAGAGGCTGCTCCAAGAAGAGGGGGTATTGGTGGATGCGAAAGGTGTGCTGCGGGAGGAAGGCTCTGTAATAGCACACTATTGGAGCCTTTGAGTTTCTGGCAATGAAGATCACAGGAAGAAGGGTAGCCAAGAATACGGTTTTTAACCTGTTAGGGGAAGGATTGCCTTCTATCGTCGCTGTTGTCTCCTTACCTTTCCTCATCCACTGGCTCGGTGAGGAGCGTTTTGGGCTTTTCATGCTTATCTGGGCCATCAGAGGGTATCTCCAATTCCTCAGCCTGAGGTTGGGGTTCGCCCTTATGAAGTTTGCTGCAGAAGCAATTCACAGAAACGAAGAGAGCCGTTTGAGCTGTCTCACTTGGACTACGGTCATTCTACTCGCCATTTTAGGAAGCATAGGAGGCGTTGCCTTAGGGATGTTCGCTCTTTTCGGGTTTACACAGGTCTTTCAGATTCCAACCCAGTTATGGGAGGAGGCCAGGGTTGCGCTCCTTTTGACCGCCTTGTCAGTGCCGATTACCATTACTACCACAGGATTTAGGGCACTGCTTGCGGCAGGTCAGCGGTTTGATTTGGTTAATATCGTCAATGGCACAAGCGGATGCTTGAGGTATCTCGTATCATTGCTTTTAGCTAGGATGGGCTTTCACTTGCTCCCTATCGTGTTGACACTGCTCCTCCTAGATGCCTTGCGGCTCATAGTGTATTCAATGCTTTGTTTCAGAATTTATCCACCGATCCGCTCTTTCACCCTTGATTTTCGATCCGCGAAACCTCTGCTCTGGTTCGGTGGCTGGCTCTCCGTATCCCAGGTGGTGGGAATGGCGATAACATATCTTGACCGCTTCATCATCGGTTTGCTTCTGCCGATTAGCTACTTAGGGTATTACGCCATCCCAGTTGAAATTATAAATCGCTTGCAGATATTATCGAGTGCTCTCAACAGGGCAATCTTTCCAGCTTACAGCGCCTTAGGCAATACGAAGCAATCCCTTCAGCTTTACGCCCGAGCAATGAAGTTTATGCTGGTTATTGTTTCTCCCGTAGTTTTTGTTCTATTCTTTCTCGGCCGTGATGTCTTGATTATTTACCTTGGTGAAGAAATAGCTATGAAAAGCGCACCAGTGCTTCAGCTCCTTATATGGGGGCTTTTGTTTGGAATATTAGGCGGAATTTCCCAAAATCTTATTGTGGCATTAGGATATCCAAATATCCTTGCAAAATTTCGCCTAGTGACGTTTGTCCTGTACGCAGGACTGACTTTTTGGCTTACAGATAGCTTTGGCATCCAAGGCACGGCATTATCATGGACATTGCGGTCTATTTTCGTGATGTGCGTATATCTTCTTGTCGTAAATCAAATCATGTTTCAAAATATTTGGTCGATTATTTCCAATAAGGTGGGCCAAATAATGGTGGTTATTGTGGGATATAGCTTGGTAGTTTCGCTCGCTTTCTTGAAAGCGGCGTTTGGAGTCCGGGTGGTGGTTGCCCTTATTAGCATAATTCTTTATAGTATTTTCGTTTGGAAGATGATTTTGGACCGTGACGAGAAAGACTTTTTTCTCAATGTTATAAGGAGAGGTGTGTCGCCATGAAGAAGTCAATAGGAGTCAACATTTTTTCTTTGTGCCCCGGAATATTGGCCGTTAGGACAAACTGTCCGACCATTCGGGGATGGGTGTTTGGTGTACCCAACCCTCTAAATCAATCTACTGAGCCACATAAATTAACTTTTGACTTTATACTTACAAAAACGATAAACAGAAAAGAACTTAGGCCTATCTACGGTTTATTTCAAGGAAGGGAAGGAATTGATGAAATATACTTTAGGCGTTCACTTTTTAAATTTTGGGAGCCTTCACTTTTAGTAAAGGACTTTTTATCCGCAAATCCTAAGATTTTCGTAAATAGGGATCTTCTGTTTCTTTCTAAACTACGGTATTCTAAAACTATCCCTCCTATCAAATATTTTGTCGCTTTAGCCTTGGCGAAATTGGTGGAAAATGGATTTTTGCCTCTTCATGCTGCTGGTGTAGAAAGAAGTGGAGAGGCATTTATAATTTTTGCCCCTTCTAATACAGGAAAAACACAGACAGTTCTGCGGTTGATTAAAAATAAAGATTTGAAACTTTTAGGGGAAGATATATTAATTACTGATGGTCAAATGATATATGCATGCCCCTACACTAATACACTTGAGGTAAAAAGATCATTTCCTGATAATGTCAAATCTTGGCTTTTAAGCAGAGTGTTTACTCCAACACCAAAAACTAAACTTTTGGTATCTCAGATTTCATCTGAACAAATTGGTACCCAAGCACGCATTAGGTATATCTTTTTCTTAAGAAAAGGGCATTCCTCCGCTGTCGAGACAATTAAGCCCGAAGCGTTATTGTCGCTTCTTTTTAACCACAACGTCTTGGAATTTAATAGACATTGGGCAAATATGATATTAACCACATGTTGGCTCTTAACCAGATGGCCGAATTTCTATTACCTTCGACAAAAAGAGGAGAATATCTTAAGAAAGCTTTCAGAAAACACGGAAAATGCTTACTTGATTTCTGGTTTGGGCCCCGAGGATTACGCTGAAATAATTTGTAAAATGCTTAAGAGATGAAACTCTATTCGGCTCGTTGAAAGGTTATAATTTGCAATAGGAGGCAAAACGTGAAGGTTCTTTGTGTATTCGGGACCCGGCCAGAGGCCATAAAGATGGCTCCTGTAGTAATGGAGTTGCAAAGGCGTTCAAAGCAAATTGAAACTGTCATTTGTATTACGGCTCAGCATCGAGAAATGCTTGACCAAGTCTTGAACCTATTTAATATTCAGCCTGATATTGACCTGAACCTTATGGAAGAAAATCAATCTCTCCCTGAGCTTACAAGTCGGGTACTTCTGACTATGAACGAGGTGTTGCAGCAAGTAAAACCCCACTGGGTGTTAATTCAGGGAGATACAACAACGGTGTTAGCCACCGCTCTGGCAGCGTTTTACCTAAAGATACCAATAGGCCATGTGGAGGCTGGTTTACGAACACAAGATCGCTACAACCCCTTCCCCGAGGAAATAAACAGACGGCTTGTAGGAGCCCTGGCTACTTTTCACTTTGCCCCCACGGAGAGGGCCAAGAAAGCCCTTCTCAAAGAGGGGATCTCAGCTGACATGATTTTTGTTACAGGTAATACGATAGTGGATGCTCTCTACTGGATTTTAAAACAACCTCTTTCACCTTTATCCAAACAACTTTTCCAAAAGCTCGGTCTTCAAGGAGCTACGGATAAGAAATTAATTTTAGTAACTGCTCATCGCCGTGAAAGTTTCGGCTCCCCTATGGAGTCCTTGTGCCGAGGTTTGAGGAAGCTTGTGGAGCGGAACAAGGATGTAGTTCTCGTTTATCCGGTGCACAAAAATCCCAACGTGCGAAAAACTGTGTGGAAGATTTTAGACGGACACGAGAGAATTTTATTGTTAGAACCGTTACCTTATGGGCCTTTTATCAGATTAATGGAAAAGTCCTATCTTATCTTAACCGATTCTGGGGGAATTCAGGAGGAGGCTCCTGTGCTTGGGAAGCCGGTCCTTGTTTTAAGGAAGAGGACGGAGAGACCTGAAGTCATCGAGGCAGGAGTGGGTAAACTTGTAGGCACAGATGAGGATCGGATCGTTCAGGAGGTAGAACACTTGCTTAGGAATGAGGAGGCATATAGGTCTATGGCCAGGAAGGGAAGCATCTTTGGTGATGGTCGAGCGGCTGAGCGTATTGTTAACATTCTAATGACGAAAGGGATTAGCAATGCTTAAAGTACTATTGGTCGGGCGGCCACATCTCAAATTTGGCGGTGGAGGAGATAGAGTTGTTATCCTGAAAACTCAGCAGCATTTAAAAAAACTTGGAGTTGATGCTCAAATCACATACGAAATCAATCCAAACTACAAAGGTTTCGATATTGCGCACCTTTTTACTTTAAGTACCTGGCAAGCGGCACGCAAAGCACGTGATTATGGGATTACATATGTTGTTTCCCCCATTTATTGGGATCCTACTGAAGGGAATACTTGGGTGCTGGGGCAAAAACCGTTTTGGTTTCGCCTTCTAAAACGGACAATGGAAACAAACAAAACGTTATGGCATTTTTTATATTTTGCACGAAATATTTGGAGACTCTCTAAGGGAAATCCCTTACACATAGGTAACGCAATTCAGGTTAGTTGGGCAAGATATATCATTATGAAAGGCGGCTCCGCCCGACAGCGAGAAGTTTTAGAATGGGCTTCTCATCTAATGCCCGGATCCAAAACTGAAATGAAACACATTGAAGAAAAATTTGGCGGTTGTTATCCATATACGGTGGTACCACATGGGGTTGAACCCTGGTTTGCTCAGGGAGTTCCTGACGAATTTGTTCAGAAATATGGTCTTAAAGATTTCGTTTTAAGTATATCCGCAGGCTTTAGTTATCGAAAAAACCAGCTTTCATTGATTCGAGCTTTAAAGGGATCGGGTATTCCCCTTGTTATCCTCGCAGGAGCACGTTCAAAGGCAGAACAAAGTTATTATAACAGATGTCGACGTGAAGCAGATGACCACGTGCTATTTTTACCGCCAATGCCTCAAGAGGATTTAGTTTCGGTATATAAGGCCGCAAAAGTATTTGCACTGCCTAGCTTGTTTGAGACACCGGGCCTCGTATATTTGGAAGCCGCAGCAGCAGGGTGTAATGTGGTTGCTACTGAGGTGGGCTCAGCCAAGGAGTACTTAGGCGACCTCGCCTGGTATTGCAATCCTTATGATATTGACTCTATCAGGCAGGCGGTTTTGGAAGCCTATAATGCTCCGAGAAGGAAAGAGCTACAGGAGCATGTCTTACGAAACTTCACCTGGGAGCGGGCGGCACAGCTTACCCTTGAGGTTTATCGTAAAGTCCTTAACGGAGAGGTATGATGTTTGCTTTGTTCAACCTTATCACATTAGGTGTGGTTGTAGGGTCTGTATTTCTACTTACTCTGCTCAATTTGAGGTGGGGTGTGGTGCTTTTTACTGTAACTGCCTTAATCAATGTCTTTTTCGAAGTCTTTCTCGAAAAACTGTTTCCCATAGAACTGGACCTCCTTATGGGGTTTGTAGTCTTAACCAGATTTTTGGCTAGATTTACGCTGCGCAAGGAGCGGTGGAGACGCTCTGCCCTCGATCTGCCGGTATTAATCCTGATAGTAGCAGGAGTCGTCACATTAACGGCAATGGCGTTCCGTGGCTCCGATTACTTCGGAGAAATGGCCTCTCAAGTCATTTCCCTCACTATGATTATGGGTATGAGCCTTGTGGTCTTTCAAATACTGAGAGACCTGGAAACAGTAAAGCAAACATTAGAAGCCTTTACAGTGACTGTGACAGCTATGGGGTTATTCGGAATTGTCACTCTGTCCCTCGGTATTCAGTCGATTCAGATAGGAGGAGTAAAGCTCGTGTTGTGCAGTAAATGGGGAGGTATTGGGGCCCGTTTAGGAGGACTTTATGGACAGCCCAATACCTTTGCCATGCCTCTCGTTCTGGCTTTACCCGTAAGTGTGGCCTTTGCCTTGACCGGAAGAAGCAAAGTACAACGGCTCCTATGGACAAGCGCTGGAGGGATCTGTGCCGTTGCACTGTTGTTCTCCCAATCACGCTCCGGGATCCTCGGCGCTTTCCTTGGGATGCTGGTCATGGGTTTGATCCTTGCAAAAGGTGCTGGGTTGACGAGGTTAATTCGCTATACCTTTGTAATTGGGCTTATTATCTACGGGGCTCTCGCAGTAACGGGCATGTTAAATCCTGTCCTAGAGCGCTTAAGTCCGGCTTACCAGCTCTATCAATTAGAAATGGGAAGGCCGGAGCAGAATAGATTGCTCATATGGCAGAGGGCCCTTGGCCTTGCTTTTCAAAATCCTTTCGGTTACGGAGCAGAAACCAAATACTTAATAGGAAAATCTTTTGGTGTTGAACGAAAAAGTGTGCACAATGTATTTGTGAGTTATCTAGCAAATTTTGGGTGGCTGGGATTTGTAGGAATTTTTTTGCTTGCGCTAGTGCCTATAAGGCAGCTATGGAAGTTTGTCCATATAGCCGACAATACAGAATGGAAAGTGATCGGTACGGGACTGCTTGCAGGCTTGGTTGGCTTTTGGGTCCATAATCTCTTTCATTCCATGATACACTGGATAGCGGTTTGGATATACTTTGCTTGTGTGGCAGCTACGCTCTGGTTGGGGTATATCTCAAGAAGAGTGATACCATCATGAATGGGCTGAAATTATTGCTGATCGGGGCAACCGTCTTCCAGCAGGATGATGCCGGAAAGCTAACCGCAAAAGGACTGGTGGTGGACTATGTTCAGGAGTTCTCCCAGTGGTTCAGCAGGGTCATATGGGCTACAACGCTTTCTAAAGAAAAGGCACACACTCGGACAATAATAGATGAAAACAAAGTTGTCCCATGCATACTTAAAGCTAAAGCGCGGGGATGGGTGTCTGATTATCTTAAGTTGCGGCGCCTAATTGACAAGCAAACAGTGATCTTCCTCCATTTGCCGAATGTCTGGCTTGTTCCTGTGGTGCTCGCTTTGCGTAAGAGAGCTAAAGGACTTTTTGTATACGTGGCTAATGATTATGTTCAGCACAGTAAAAGGTCTCGTAAAACTCGGGGCTGGATTTATAGCTATTTATACAAACTTGCACACGAGCTGCCTATCCGGCTTGCCGATGGTGTGGTTGTTCGGGGCAGGTTCAACTTCGAACGGGTGAAGCGACTGAACAGGAATGTAATTGAAACAGTGCCCATTGGATTGAATACAGTCGTATACAAAAGAACTAAGGAGCCATGTTCCGGTAGCTTGATTCGCATTTTGTATGTGGGCAAGCTGGTGGAAGGGAAAGGTGTTGAAGTGCTGCTTCAAGCCTTCTCTGAACTATGCAGGCGCTTGCCTGATAAGGAACTGCTATTAACCATTGTAGGTACTGGGTCGAAAGAAGAGGAGCTTAAAAAGATGTGTCATGATTTGAATATAAGCGATAGGGTTGAATTTCTCGGCTTCGTGGACGATAAAAGCCTGCTGAGTCGGCTCTATGCTGAGGCAGACACGTTAGTTGTCCCTTCCACTGCTCCCGAGGGAGTGCCCCGGGTGATAGACGAAGCGCTTGCGCATGGAACGCCAGTGATTGCTTCTGCCTTAGAAGGAATCCGAAGACAATTTACAAAAGAGGAAGTAATTTTTGTCCGTCCAGGTAACGTGCAAGATATAGCTAACGGTATGCAATGGCTTATAGGTGATGCCGAATTTCGTTTTAAAATACTGAAAGCCATGAGTCATAAAAAAATGAATTCATGGAAAAGTGCAGCTGAACAGCACAAAAATTTTATTATGCGAACCATAGGACAGGAAGATAAGAGACGCAAATTTTATGAAGATCCGAAGTATATCGAACGTGTACATTCTACGTCCCTTTATAGAAAAATAAATGATCCATGGTTAGTCGAATTGTTAAAGGGGAGAACGGTCTTGGAGCTGGGTTGTGGAGCATCCCCTCAGGATCATCTCGGTCGTGATTATATTGGAGTGGATATTTCCCAGAAGGCTCTCGAAAAGGGAAGAGGCAGAGGTATGCGAGTTCAAGCCGATATTACGTCGCTACCTTTCCCAGATGACTCGATAGACGCTGTTTTAACCATAGCAGTGCTTGAGCATATCCCCGAACCAGAACGAGTCCTTCAAGAAGTGGTAAGAGTACTTCGTCCTGGAGGCGTGGTAGTTCATCAAGATGCATGGAATGTACCCCCATGGCGACCCTTAGGTTTAAAAATAAAACGATATTCTGAACTACCATTTCATCATCGCATTTTGAAATTACTACTTCCGATTTTAGAGTCACTTCCAACCCGGTTTTTAAGGATAATACCAAAACGCATCATCCGGGAGATACTGTTTGTGATGAGGAGATGGAAGTTCGATTACAAGCAGATAAAACCGAATTATGACTTGCCAGAAGTCAGCGATGCTGATGCCTGTAGCAGTATCGACGCACATGCTGTACTACTATTTTATAAAGCCAACGGTTTTAAGGTTGTAAAGCCTAAAGATAGTTTCTTGCGAAGACTCCTCACCAGAGGGTATATAGTGGTACAGAAACGATGAAAAAAGTAATCTTATTAACAAACATCCTATCGCCCTATCGGGTACCTCTCTTTAATGCACTAGGACGGTTCCTGCGAGAAAGGGGATACGATTTTAAAGTTGTGTTCTTGGCAGAAAGGGAATCCAACAGGCAGTGGAGGGTCAGGAAAGAGGAACTAAAAGTTGAGCATGTGCTTCTTCCCGGATGGCATTACTTCTTATGGAGATACGAATTTCCCATCCACGTTAATCCAGGTATATGGAAGTTTTTGAAAAAAGAAAATCCCGACGTGATTATCGCTGGGGGTTATTCTATCCCTGCCTACTGGGTTGGCCTCCTCTATTGCAAGGTCTTCAAAAAGAAGCTCATACTCTGGACGAGCACTACTCCGGAGTGCGTGAAAGGAAGAGATTACATCCGAAGGTCCTTGAGGGCCTTTTTCATTAGGCAAGCGGATGCTTACGTAACCTATGGAACAAGGGCCGCAGCTTTTTTGGAGCAATTTGGAGTGGATAAAGCTTCGGTTTTTATCGGATGTAATGTCGGCGATGTGGAATTTTTTAAAAAAGCCACCACTGAATATAGAAAAAGTCGCAATTTCCATGAGGAAAAGAAAGAATTTTCTTCTCCTATATTACTCTTTGTTGGACAACTAATTCCAAGGAAGGGAATTTTACAATTGTTTGAGGCTTTGAGCGGCTTAAAATCAAAACCATGGACTCTGATTGTAGTCGGAAGTGGTCCACTACGAGGGGAGATTGAGAAACAAACAAGGGAAAAGAATCTACGGGATCGAGTTCATCTGGTCGGCTTTCACGAGAAAGAAGCGCTGGCAAAGTTTTATGCTTTAGCGGATATCTTTGTGCTTCCCTCCCTTCGAGAGCCCTATGCAATTGTCGTTAGCGAAGCACTTGCAAGCGGCTTGTTTACCATCGCCTCAAGGTATGCTGGGGCAGCCTGGGACTTGATCAAACCAGGTGAAAACGGGCTGGTCGTCGATCCCGCGAACATAGGAGAGTTACGTCTGGCTATTGAGAAAGCGCTTGATATTGTTTCGGAACCTGGTTTCTCACGAGAAAAAATTGTCCATTCCATTGAACAGTTTGCCCCGGAAAGGTATGCCCAAGCCTTCATTAATGCGGTAAACTACGTGACAAAGAGGCCAGAAGCTTCAAGTGATTAGAAGATGCGAGTCTTAATCGTCAATACAGTGTATAAAAGAGGTGGAGCAGCTGGCATCGCCCAATCGCTTCATCGTGAGTTAAATCGCCTGGATGGGTGGGAGAGCTTGTTTGCCTATGGCAGGGGGCCGAAAACAAAAGAGCCCGGAACCGTCCGGTTTGCGCTTCAGCCCGAGGTTTACCTACATGTTGCCTTGACCCGCTTGATCGGTCTCCAAGGATACGGGACATGGCTTTCCACTAGGCGATTGATCCGATTAATCCAAGAGTGGAAACCAGATGTCATTCACTTCCACAACATCCACGGCTATTATCTTAACCTTAGCATCGCCAAAGCCGTGGATAAGCTGGGCATCCCCGTGGTCTGGACCTTGCACGACGCTTGGCCACTGACCGGCAGATGTGGCTATTTTCTTGACTGTGATCGTTGGAAATCGGGCTGTGGCAGATGTCCATATCTAAGAGAGTATCCCAAGACATATTTCGACAGTTCGGCCTGGATGTGGTCCAGAAAGCGAAAGCTATTAGGAGAGGTTTGGAGGCCAGTGATTGTCACGCCTTCCAGGTGGTTAGCAGACTTAGTGGCCGAAGCCTGTGATGGACGGCTTCGTATCGAGGTAATTCCGAACGGCATTGACACAACGGTCTTCCGTCCGGCAGATCGCCTCCAAGCCAGAAAGGAACTGGGTCTTCTTGAGGACGGAAAGATCATTCTTTTTGCAGCAGCCAAGCCATCCCAAAGAAGGAAAGGCATCAAGTATTTCTTTGAAGCTCTCAAGTATGTGCAAGCCGATAACTGGATGGCTCTAGCAGTAGGTGGGACGGTTGAGTTTGCTAAATGGGTTCCACAGGGCGTTGAAGTGCGACAACTTGGGTATGTGAAGGGAGCCGAAGCTATTGCGAAGGTTTACAGCGCTGCGGACCTTTACTGTATCACTTCGCTGGCGGATAACTTCCCAACTACTGTGTTGGAGTCTATGGCGTGCGGAACGCCCGTGGTTGGGTTTGCCGTGGGAGGGATCCCTGAGCAGGTAACAGAAGGGTGCGGGCAACTTGTGACATTAGGCGATGCGAGAGCATTAGGGAAGGCCATCACAGACTTGCTCGCTGATGATACCAAACGGAAAAAGATGGGAGAGCTTTGCAGAAAACGAGCAGAACAGGAATACAATCTCCAACTGTTTATAGAGCGCCATCTTGCGCTGTATCGTGAGCTTGTTGGAGGAACAAGATGAAGCCTATTGAGGTGCTGAACTTGCTCTGGTATGTCTGGAAGCGCAAAAGCTGGATGCTAGACCGCAACCCCCGGTTGGATGCCAAGTGGTTGCAACGAGCAGGGCAAGATTATTGTTTTACTCTTTTGATGTGCAGGTTTGATTTGCCATGAGGAAACTGTTACTGCCAAAGGTTCTTTTTGTAGGACCGCCGAGAACCGGCACAACGTGGATTTGGGAGTATCTTCGGGCTCGGGGGGACATAGTTCTACCTGAAGGCGTCAAAGAAACGTGGTTCTTTTCCAATATGTTCCACAAAGGGGTTGACTGGTATGCTTCACACTTTAAGCATAGGGAGAACTGCTCTGCAGTTATTGAGGTTGATCCTACGCTGTTTTCGCATCCTGAAGCTCCAAGAAGGGTGCACAAGGTTCTTGGATCGGACGTGCTGATTATAGTAACCGTAAGGGATCCGGTCGAGCGGAGTTGGTCTCACTACTTACACGCTCGGCGCTATGGATGGACAAGAAAGCCGTTGGACCAAGCTATTGAAGAGGTTCCAGACATCATAGAAGCAAGCCGCTATAGCAAACACATTCCCCGCTGGAAATCAGTTTTTGGTGAAAAACAAGTGGTCATCCTTTATTACAAGACATTAGCCCAAAGACCTAAGACATTTGTGCGGAATATGTGTTCTGCTATTGGACTACCTGTAGTGGATATCCCGGAGGAACTACTTAAAAAGAGGGTAAATATAAGCAGAGATGTGCGGTCCCAAATTCTGATGCGGGGTGCAACCAAGCTGAGCAAATGGTTGCGGTCACTCCGGATGTATTCGTTAATTGATTTGCTCAAGCGTATTGGTATACAGAGGATGTTATATAAACCCTTAAACCGAGGATATTCTTTACATTCGGATGACAAAGCTCTATTGCTCGATTTACTAAAAGATGAGTATGACTTTCTTAACGTGCTTAATCGGCAATCGCAGTGAGGATATGCTGCTGGTGCGCTTCGAGGACCTTCTCCGGGAGCCAAAGCGGTTTCCTCGGCAAATCTGCGAGCATGTGGAGCTGGAGTTTTATGAGGACATGCTCCCGGCACCGCACCACAAGATTCCCTTCGGCTCCCGCTTCCGGGACCGCTGGTATCCCCTAGACCCGAAGCGGGCGCTCCACTATATCAAGAAAGCGACACCTGAGGAGCTCGGGATCATTGAACGGCGTTGCGGACCTATCGCCGAGGGCTTGGGCTACGACTACAAGGCATGAGAGGGTAAGATCAGAAAGGCTCGGCACGTTGAATTCGGGCACCTCATTTAAATTGGAATGAGCACATTCCGATCGTCCTTTACGGCCGAGATGACACCCGAAAGCACCGGGTGGAAGCTTTGGATGGAAAGGTTATCAAGCGTAACAGCGGCCAGCTGAAGCCAGCTTGGCGGGGAAGGCGAAAACTTGCCATAATGGGGTGCCCATCGTGCCCGAGGTGACGGAGCTCGTGATGCCAAGAATTGAACTCGCAAGGGAACGGATGGCGGAGATCTTCAGGGATACGGGGGTCAGGTTCGCCCTCCTCTTCGGCTCCGTGCTCGATGAGGACCGGCCTTTCCCTCCCCGCGATCTTGATATTGCCGTCTACTTCGATCGATATGAGTTCGAAACTTATCTGGCCCTCCTGGAGCGGCTGGCCCGGGTTCTCGGGGTGAGGGCGGGCGCTTTGGATCTGGTGGTCCTCAACCGGGCCAACCCCCGGCTCAAGTTGGAGGCCGGCCTGAAGGGGCTGCCGCTGTTCACCGCCGAGCCCGATGCCCTGGCCGATTTCATCGCGGATGCCCTGTTCGAATATGAAGATTACAGGAGGTTCAAGCGGGAGTATGGCCATCACCTGAGACGGCGGATAGAGGAGGGGCTGTCGATGGCCGAACGCGGGCTGGATCGCGACCGGGTGGAGGGGTACCTATCCAAGCTGGACGAGGCCGTGGCACGGCTGGTCGAGCTGCGGAGGCGGTTCTCTTCCCTCGAGGAGTTCATGGGGGATGTGGACACGAGGGAGCTCTGTGTCCACTACCTCCGGATCGCCCTGGAGTGCGTCCTTGACATCTGCCGCCATTTCCTGTCGAGGGTGGGGGTGAGCCTCGCCGAGGTCGATACGACCAACCTGATCGAGCTCGCCGGGGAGAAGGGTCTGATCGATCCCGGGTTTGCCCGGAGGATCAGGGGGATGGCCGGGATGAGGAACGCCATCGTCCATGTGTATCTGCGGTTGGATTACGAGGCGATCTACGAGGTCGTCTCCCGGAAGCTCGGGGACTTCGACGAGTTCGCCCGGCAGGTCAGGGACTATCTCGATCGGGCTTAAAAAGGAAAGGAGGGAGGTCCATGGCGAAGCGTGCGTTAGTAACCGGAGCCGGTGGTTTCATCGGGCATCACCTGGTGAAGTACCTTAAGGAGCGGGGCTACTGGGTCCGTGGGGTGGACATCAAGCACCCCGAATTCGAGCCCAGCCCCGCGGATGAGTTCGAGCTTCTTGACCTGAGGAAGTTCGAGAACTGTCTCATCGCCACCCGGGGCGGATTCGATGAAGTCTATCACCTTGCCGCGGACATGGGCGGGATCGGCTACATCACCGCCATTCACGCAGACATCACCCGAAACAACGTGCTGATCAACGTAAACATGCTGGAAGCCTGCCGGATCAACGGGGCGGGGAGGTTCTTCTTCTCCTCGTCGGCCTGCGTCTACCCGCAATACAAGCAGAAGAGCGCGGATGTTACCCCGCTTAAAGAAGAGGACGCTTGGCCCGCCGAGCCCGAGGAGGGCTATGGCCTGGAGAAGCTCTTCATGGAGAAGCTCTGCCAGTATTACCGGGAGGATCACGGGCTGGAGACCAGGGTAGCCCGCTTCCACAACGTCTACGGGCCCCTTGGTACCTATGAAGGGGGCAGGGAGAAGGCGCCCGCTGCCCTCTGCCGGAAAATCGCCCTCGCGAAGGACGGCGACGAGATCGAGATCTGGGGGGATGGCAACCAAACGCGTTCCTTCCTTTACATCGATGATTGCCTGGAGGGGATCTACCTTCTTACCCAGTCGGATTATCCGGAGCCCCTGAACATAGGTTCCGACCGGATGGTCACGATCAACGAGCTCGTGGACATCATCGCCAAGATTGCGGGCAAGAGGATCCGCAAGCGCCACGACCTCTCCAAACCCCAGGGGGTCCGCGGCCGGAACAGTGACAACACGCGTGTAAGGGAAGTGTTGGGCTGGGAGCCCAAGGTCTCCCTTGAAGAGGGGCTTGAAAAAACCTACCGCTGGATCGAGGGCGAGCTCCGCAAAGCCGGCCGTATTCCCTAGCACAAAACGGGCCGGCAGGAGGGGGAATCGTCTGTGCCCCAAGCTTCTGTTAGGAAGCTCCTGGTTGTCAATCAGTATTACGCTCCTGATCTTGCGTCAACCGGCCAGCTTGCGGCGGAGATTTGTGGCTATTTGGCCAAAAGGGGCGTAGAGGCTCATGTCGTAACGGCCCAACCTTGCTATACCGCTTCGTCCCCCGAGGCGCCCCTTTATGAAGCAGTCAACGGCGTGCATGTACATCGGGTACCCATGGGGCGCCTGCGGGGGCGTGAGCGAATGGTGGTGCGGGTGGCTGGGTACCTCCGGTTCCTGTGGGGTGCTTGGCGCATGGCCCGGAAACTTGCGAAATCAGAGCGGCCAGATGTCGTGTTGACGTTCCATAACCCTCCCTTTGTGGGGCTGATCGGAGCTTATCTGGCGCACAAATACGGGGCACGGTTTGTCTACGCGCCCTACGACATCCATCCCGATATACTGGTCGCCACCCGCTGGACGTTCCTTCCTCGTCCGATCATTTGGCTATGGGAAAGGTTAAACCGGTGGATCCTTCGTTCGGCCGAGACGGTGGTTGTGCTCGGAGAGGGGATGAGGCGCACACTCGTCGAGGGAAAGGGTGTGCCACTGGATAAGGTGAAAGTTATCCCGACCTGGGGACGCCCGGAGCTCAAGCCGATGTCGCACAAGCAGCCCATTCGCGGCGAGCTGGGCATTAGTGAAGGGGAATTGCTCCTGCTCTATTCCGGGAATATGGGGATTATGCATCCGCTCGATCCCATTTTGGATGCTGCGGCTCTTCTCCGGGGAGAACCGGTGAGGTTCCTCTTCGTGGGTGACGGGGCGAAACGGCAACATCTGGTGAAGCGGGTCGAGAAAGAGGGGCTGGATCAGGTCAGTTTCCTCCCGTTTCAGCCGGAGGATCGCTTCATCCAACTAGTGGCTGCTTCGGATGCCTGCTTGGTTGCCCTCGAGCCGGGGCTAGAAAGGCTCGCTGTGCCATCCAGAGCGTATACCTTTCTCTCCGCCGGACGCCCCCTGATTACCATCATGGCACCCGAGGCCGACATCGCCCGGTTGGTCACCGAGCAAGGCTGTGGGTGGAACGTCACGACCGGCGAAGAGCTTGCCGAGCTCATCCGTCAACTATTGTCCGAGCGCCAGGAGCTTGTCCGGCGGGGCGAGAGGGCGAGGGCTGTGTATGAAGAGCGGTTCCAGCGGGAACGGGTTCTCGAACAATATGCGCGCATCATATTGGCACAAGGTTGAAAGATCCCGCATCATATCCAGGACCGGATCTTGATCTTGTAACACGTAGCGCGGTATGCCAAACCGTGCCGGCCGCAAGAAGCCCCGCGGGAGTTTACCCTCGACCGCATGCTCCGCGAGACCGAAAGGGTGTACGAGGAAGTGACTGGAAGACGGGCATCATAATGGCCAACCGAACAACCGGGACATTCGCAACAAAAACCCTCCATCGCGACTGAACGCATAAGGCCTTGAAGCGTTACATTCCCCGGACGCAAATAAACAGCACTTTTGGTGACTTGCTTTGCACTAAATAGTGGTGTATGATATTGAAACTCGGAGGTGCACCATGAATAGGTTCACAATTTCGGTCGACCCTGAGCTCCTCAGTGAGGCGATGCGGCTTGCGGGTAAAAAGCGCAAGCGTGAGGTAATCGAGCTTGCCCTGCGCGAGCTCGTGAGGAAATACCGCCTGGCCGAGCTCAAAGAATTGGCGGGGTCGGGCCTCGTCGACTGGACTCCGGAGGAGCTTTCCTCGTGGCGGGAAGCGGCAAAGGAGAAACAGTGAGTCAGGCACAGCACCAAGGTGTGCTTTTGGATACTTCTATTTGGATCCGCTATCTGCGGCGGGGAGGGGATGAAGATATCAAGGCGGAGGTGAAACGTGTTCTTTTGGCCGAGAGGGTTTTCACGTGTTGGGTAGTAAAAGCAGAGCTCTTGGTCGGAGCGAGGAACGAAGAAGCCTTCGAACGGTTGCGCGCGGATCTAGAAGCTTTGGAGGAGATTCCGATCACCCCGGAGGTGTGGCTTGGCGCTGCGCGGCTCGGCTACACCCTGCGGCGCAGCGGGCTTACCGTTCCGCTTCCGGATCTGCTGATTGCCCAGGCTGCCATGGTGGGGAAACTTCAGCTCTGGCACGCCGATGAGCACTTTGAGAGGATCAAGCAGGTGGTGCCGCTCGAGACAAAGCCATTCATAGAGGGCAGATGAGCCTGCAAGAACCTTCCCCTGGAGGTCATGGATGAGAAACATCGCTTCACCGCCTCGCATGGGCCCAGCCCGGCCACAAGAAGCCCCTGCAGGAGTTCACCCTCTCTCACATGCTCCGTGAGACCGAGAGGGTGTATAAGTAGTATGGAAGTTAAAGCGGACATAAAATCCCGTCGTTACGCTTTCCGGGGGGAGAGGAAGATGAAGAGGGAGTTCTATGTTGTGATAGAG
>Ga0209410_1000264_pt1 | contig 23321 bp, 22 predicted proteins | sample Mar14436cmmetaG_FD_184135 | JGI IMG/M metagenome (GOLD analysis project Ga0209410, IMG submission 184135) | Marine hydrothermal vent microbial communities from Guaymas Basin, Gulf of California to study Microbial Dark Matter (Phase II) - Marker... ... | reverse complement strand
TCCCAAATTTTGCCCGATTTTCTGATGGAAAATGCATCTAAATGCACATAAGTCCCACATCTACTGGGAAAAATATTGCAATCATCATAGGAAGATCAAAACACTCTACCCGAATCTTCTCTCCTCCTTCTCACGAGAAGTTCAATTAAACCGGGCGTTATTATCACTCTGTTCTCCATGACGATGTAACCAAAGGGCAAAACCGTTGATTCGTTCTCGCTGTACCTTATCTCGACAGAATCCGTAACCTCTATATCCTCTATCCTCTCCCCCGCATAAACCAGCATAACCATAAGAATGGCACTGTCTGTTGTCAACTGCTTTTTGCCAAGATTTCTTCTCTCTGCTGCCGGCAGGCGCGATGAGATGATTTCTTTTGTTCTGTTCTTCGGAGGATAGTCCCCGCATATTCCACCAATTACAAAATACCTGTACTTCTCAAAATCCTCTGTTCTGAGTGGTTTATCAGCAGAGGGGTCCAGGATTATGGTCTTGTCTGGCTCAACCACTTCAGTGAATGACTCTCTGTACACCTTTCCCAGCTTTTCCAACCTTTTGTCATCAACATTTGTGAAAATAATGTTACCCATGGCTATCTTGGAAGCGTGTCTATATTCCAGAAGTACCCATTCCGTAATGGGTTCAAGGTTTTCTATGACTATAAGTGGCAAATCCATAATTCCACTCTTATGGAAGATGGATGAGCTGTACCTCTACGTCGTCAAGGCGGATCATTGCTCACCGCCTCTCCCTGCGTAGAGGCAATATATAATTCGCATTTCCGATAGATTAATTTTGCCCTTATGAATGGACGGAGGCTCTCAATTTCAAAAAATTCATCTAAATCTTTCTCTATCTTCCCTCGTGACACTTGAGCACGTTGACGAAATCATGGAGATTCTGAAGAGAGAATTAAAAGATTACGAGGAGTTTCAGAACCAGAAGTGGAAAAAGATAAAGAAAACCCCATTCACTGTTCTCATATCATGTCTGCTCAGCCTGAGAACAAAGGATGAAGTTACCATAGATGCATCCATAAGACTGCTGAGCAGATATGATACTCCAGAAAAACTCGCCGGCGCCGACATAAAAGAGATAGAGAAACTGATTTATCCTGTCGGTTTTTATAAAACTAAGGCGAGGAGAATAAAGGAGATATCGAAACTTCTCCTTGAGAAATACAATGGCAAAGTCCCCGACGATTTCAATGAGCTGATAAAGATAAAGGGTGTTGGCAGAAAAACCGCAAACATAGTTATGGTGTATGGCCATGATGAGGATGATTACCTTGCGATAGATACGCATTGCCATAGAATACCGAATCGAATAGGTTGGATATCAACCAGAACCCCAGAAGAAACCGAAAAAGAACTGAAAAAGAAACTCCCGAAAAAATACTGGAGAGATTTCAATCATCTATTTGTGAGATTTGGACAGAAGATTTGTTTGCCTGTTTCCCCAAAGTGCAGCGAGTGTCCAATAGAAAAATACTGCAAGAAGGTTGACGTAACCAGGCACAGATAATTACTCACTTAATTCTCGAGTAGAAAACGTATTTGGTCGGTATCCTTTTTCTGATTCCGCTTCTGTAACCGCATTTTCTGCAGATATATTCGATCTTTGAATTCTCTCCCCATATATCTCTGCTCTTCACAATATATATCCTCGAGTTGCATACGGGACATCTGTCAGAAGAAAACATTTTCTTGCTCTCTCTGGTGAAGATCTTCAATCTTGCGATTCTGTTATTTATGGCGATGATTCTCAGTCTCCTCTCGCCAACTTTCTCATCTTCCAGGATTCTGGATACTATCTCTTTCAGCCTCTTCTGGGAAACTATTACTTTATGTTCTCTGAAAATCTTTTTCAATGCTTCAACCACATCATATTCTCCAGCGAATCTCCTCATCCTATCGTTTTTATGACATCCGTTCTCGTTACTATCCCCTCTATTCTATCATCCTTAACAATGGGCAGGCAACCAACATTTTCATCGGCCATCCTTTTTGCAGCATCTTTTATGCTCATATCAGGGTCTCCAGTTACAGCTGGTGCCCTCATTGCATCCCTGACCAACATCTCCTCCAGGCGGTGCTTCTGGTGCCTGTATGGTATAGACCTTTTCAGATCCGCAAGGGCTCTCACTATGTCCATCTCCGCTATTATACCGAGAACCTTGCCCTCCTCCAAGACAGGGAGCCTAGCTATGTTGTTCTCTATAATTAATCTCCTTGCATGTATTACTCTATCATCTGGAGCAACTGAGAGCACATTCTTTGTCATTATCTCCTTAACCGGTCTCTCATCCTCAACCAGAGGTAACAGGTCTGCCTTGGTTACAACACCAACGAGTTTTCCTTGATCAACTACTGGCAGCATTGTCAAGCCGGGGAGTCCAACCGTTTTGAGTATTTCCTTTACAGGAGTATCTGGAGTTACTGTATCAAACTCTCTAACCATAACAGACGTTGCATGCAGATGGGCGGGATTTACATCCCTCTTTCTTATGGAGCCGAGTTTCTCCACGATCTCCCCATCTGTTACCACACCGATGAGTTTTTCATCATCGAGTACCGGTATCTTGGTTATATCGTTCTTCTCCATGAGATACAGTATATGTTCAAGAGATGTGCTTTTATCTACCCATATAACATCCTCTGTCATTACATCTCTAACCTTCATCTTCTCCATTAAAAAATTCACCCCTCTCTACAGTCTTCACACAAATATTTCCCATCAACCTCCATCAAGTCTGTCGAAAGTTTTCCGCAACCCTCGCACTTTCCAGCCAGAGACGATGGGGATGGTTCCTGAACAGCCCCTCCCTCTATGGCGCTCCATTCCCTGCTCAGCTCAATGAGCGCTGGAGAAATTCTGAATATGTCCTTTTCCGTTATTATTCCAACGAGTTTTCCATCTTCGACCACCGGTAATCTCCTTATGTTGTGGCGATTCATCACCCTCATTGCATCCTCTATCGTTATGTACGGATCTATGGTTATCAGGGGTGTGCTCATAACGTCCCCAACCTTAACCTTGCCAGCATCCCTTCCCTCTGCAACTATCTTTTCGAGGATATCGCTCTCCGTTATTATGCCAACCGGTTTGTCTTCATCCATGACGATGCTACTGCCGACTTTGTTTTTCCTCATCATCCTCGCCACACTTTTTACGCTGTCAGAAGGCGAGCATGTAAGTATTTTGACCCGCATCGCCTCTTTCACTATTATATCCCTTTTCATCCATTAACCATATCTGAAAAAGCATTAAAATACTTTTTTTATTAGATTTCGATTTGGATGGCGGCAAGTAACTATGAAAGGGAACTAAAATCCATACTAATGGGCGATGAAGATGTGATCAATACGGTAACAAAAACGTGTTCAGAAGAGGAGAGAAAGAAATACTACAAAATCCTGAAAAAGCCTTTTATCGTCGTTCGCGCCGCGGGATCATATGGGGTGGACCTCGTTGGAGTGAGAAGCGATATCTCGTTACTAATAGAAATAAAATCGAGCAAATCAAAAAGGATACATTTCAGCAGTACGGGGGGAAAATTGCAGAAACAGGCGGAAAAAATGAAGAAAGATTGCGAGCGCGCCGGCGTCCTGCCAATTTATGCATTCAGATTAAAGAATACGAGGGGAGATGCCTGGAGGGTATTCACATTTCCAATGGAAATCAATGGTCTCAATGGGTTAGCAAAGCGGTTCTACGCGAAATTGCCGAGATTGAGGCTAACCAAGGATAGCAATCTCATTATGGATTGGGATGAAGGCATGCCCCTGTCAGATTTTATCGATATGGTTGTTCCGCTGTAAATGATAAAGTATATAGGTTCATAGTCCATTCTCCTAAACATGAAAATACTGATAGCGTATGATGGTTCGGATTCCTCCAGGAAGGCTGTGGATTTCGTCAGAGAGATGGCAAAGAGCGAGGATGAGATCATACTTCTCACCGTAATTCCCGCAGAGTTGCTATCATCGACCTTCACCAAGATGCTTCTTCCCAACATAGACCTCGCAACCGTTGCAAAAGATAGTTCGTTTAAAGAGAGAGCGGAGGAAACTTTGAGAGAGGTTGCCGAAAAGCTGAAAGGAGTTGTTGCAAATGTGGAAACCCTCGTAGAAAGTGGAGACCCCGCGGATGAGATACTGGTAACCGCAAAAAGTAAAGGGTGCAACCTCATAGTCGTTGGATACAAGGGTTACGGTAAAGAGGGTAGATTCTTAATAGGAAGCGTGACAGATAAGATAGTGAGGCACGCATACTGCTCGGTTTTGGTTGTGAGATAGGGATATGCACCCATCGGAAGAGATAAAATTTGAAAAGAGCAGAAAACTTGAAGGTAAGAAGGTATGCCTGTGTATAACGGGTAGCGCGGCATGCGCAGAGGCTTTTTATCTCTGCAGAGAACTGATAAGACATGGCGCGGATGTCGATGTTTTCATGACTCCAGAAGCAACGAGACTCATCCACCCCAATCTGATGGAGTTCGCCTCCGGGAAAAAACCCGTAGTTGAGCTCTCTGGAGATGCAGAGCATGTGAGTTTATGCGGGAGGGGATGCTGTGATGCCGTTGTTGTATGCCCCTGCACGGCAAATACCATCTCCAAGGTAGCTCTCGGTATAGCAGATAACGCCGTAACCTCGTGCGTTCTAACTGCAATAGGCTCGAAACTCCCAGTGATAATTGTACCGGCCATGCACCTATCATTGATGAAGAATGACCCTGTGGAGAGGAATATTGAAAGATTAAAAGAGATGGGGTGCACGATAGTTGAACCAAGAATAGAGGGGGAGAGGGCAAAGATAGCCGATAGGGAAACCATTATAGAGAACATCATAAGATGTTTAAGAAAGAGAGACCTGGAAGGTAAAAAGATTCTGATAATAGGCGGCGCCAGCGCCGAAAGAATAGATGACATTAGAGTTCTGACCAACAGGAGTTCGGGAAAATTCGCCGTTGAGCTGGTCAGGGAATGTTTTGAGAGAGGGGCGTATGTTGAATTCTGGCACGGATGGATGAGAGAAAAGGTTCCGGATTATGTCAGATCGAGGGAGTTCGAAAGTGTTGAAGATTTGCTCAAGATGATAAATGACTGTAAAGACTTCGATTTCATCTTTGTGTGTGCAGCCCTCTCGAATTACATCCCCGAACCGATGTATGGAAAAATACCTTCCAGCATCGGAGGGTTAACCCTGGACCTTAAAGTGGCACCAAGGTTGATAGATAAATTGAAAGAAGTGGTGGGTGGAGAAAGAATTATAGCCTTCAAAGCGGAGGAAAGGGAGGAGGATCTTATAAAGAAAGCAAGAGAGATGTCCAAAGTTTTCTACATGATCGTTGGAAACCTCACCTCATCATTTGGTAGTGACAGGACGAAAATATGGATTTTCAGAGATGGTAATGTCATTGAGAAGGAGGATAAAAAGGACAAACTCGCTGAATTAATCGTGGATAAACTCGGGTGATTAATATGGAAGAAAGTCCAACCATTTTTGTTCCGGCTCACATAACATGTTTCTTTGATCCCCACTACGACAAAAATATCTTCAGATCGGGGTCAAGGGGAGCGGGATTTTCGATAGACAAAGGGGCGAGGGTGAAAGTCAGCATAGCGAGAGCGAGGTCATTTAACGTGGAGGTTTTCATCAATGGTAAGAAAGAAGAGGCGCTCACAACAGAGACAGCTGTCCGGAATTTGATAGGAAAAGAGCCTCTCAATGTCAGGGTCGATATCGAGCAAGACCTGCCAACATCGCAGGGCTTCGGCATGAGCGGCGCCGGCGCCCTGGGAGCGAGTCTTGCCATATCAAAAATATTTGGCATAGATAAGATAACCGCCATAAAGAATGCTCACGCTGCAGAGGTTATATGTAAAACGGGTCTGGGAGATGTCATAGCCCAGCTGTTCGGTGGTATAGAAATCAGAAAAAGTCCAGGGCTTCCACCCTTCGGTATGATCGAACACATACCGGGAAGTTTTGAGGTCGTAATCTGCGTGGTTGGGGAAAAACTGAAAACAAAAAAGATTCTCGAGAATGAAAGTGTCATGAAAAAGATAAGCATGAGAGGAAAGTACTGCCTCGATTCTCTGCTCGAAAGTCCATCTGTTGAAAATCTATTCTCTCTCTCCTACGATTTCATGAAATATACCGGGCTGGCGGATGAGAGGATAAAAAAGATCGTCGACATGGCCAACAACTTTGGCAGAGCGTCCATGTGCATGATAGGTAACTCGATTTTTGCAGTTGGAGATAATGAGAGACTCGCACAGATTCTGTCCAACTTTGGTAAAGTTTACAGGGCAAAGGTCGATACGGAAGGGGCAAGGGTCATGGATTAGATTTTTTCCGCTCGCCCGAGGCGAGGTCTATGAGTTCTTTTTCTCCATCAGCGGGACCTTTTGCGAAGAGTACATCGCCGGGGAGTATCTTGGCATCCTCATCTGGACCGTAAATCCACTTGTTACCTCTCCTTATGGCTATCACGAACATACCCGTCTCGCTCGCGAGTTTCAACTCTCCGAGTGTTTTATTGCAGAGGGGGGAATCTGATGAAACCTCTACTCTGGTGAAGACCGTATCGGATTCCCTCACGCTCTTTTTTATTATGGGATGGAGTTCGATGTCTCTCAGCTCAACATCTGCTATCTCCTGTGCAGCATCTGCTATCTGTTCCCCGGAATCTACGAGTCTCAGGAGGACCAGAGCTTCATCAACGTCGATCTCATTTTGTTTGAGTTTGTTCAGTATCAGTCTGTAAGTGGTTTGATGAAGCGAATCTATATATTCTTCTAGGTCATAGACCTCCTCCGCTATTCTTCTGTTGTCGTAAAGGAGAGAAGAATAGGCAAGGTCTATCATCAGCTCCGATTTATCTTTAACCTCCAGTATCAGGTCTTCGAGGTCTATATCGAATTCTTCGCTCAATCCAGTTCCCTCCTTTTACCCTTTATAAAGTCCTTGAGTTCCTTATATCCGCTCTCATTTCCACGCATGATGAGTATGTCTCCTTCCTTGAGCACAGTATCGGCACCAGGGTCGTATATCCAGTAATTCTTTCTCCTTACAGCGATTATCCTAACCCCCGTCTCGCTTTCTATCCTTAGTTCACCTATTGTTCTGTTTTTTGCAGGTGAATCCTTCGGTATCTTCGTCTTGAAAATCTTTTCCTCCGCCTCTCTCAGTATTTTCGTCAGGAATTTTATCTTGCTCTTTCCGAGCTGCAGGATTTTAACGATATCACCTGCCGCATTTGATAGGGATTCGGCAGCCTCTGCTATCTGAAGGATGCCGGATAACTTTTCGGCATCTTCCTTTGTTCTCGCGGCCATCATGGCTATCATTCTTATCTCGTAATTTAGATGGTCCATCCTCGCCTCCAGATACTTTACTTCCTCTGCTATCTCCTCATCCTGGAAAATCAGCGCGGAGTATGCGAGGTCTATGATTAGCTCGGATATGTTCTTCATTTCGGTGAGTATATCCTTTATAGATAAAGCCTTGTACTCAACCTCCTCAAACTCAACCTGTCTCCATTTGGGGGTTTTTTGCAATTTCCCCAGTATATCGAGTTTTTTCATCTTCCATCCTCAATAACCATGTAACTTTATTTAATTTTTTATCGTATGAAGAGTCCAAAATACCAAACCTGCAGTAGTATGGAATCTGGTACTGCGAAGTTAATTGTAAATTTAATCGTGATGTTCCTTTACAGTCGTCATATATTAAGATATAAACTTCACCCATCCACAAATAATCTCGATGTACAGAATGCATAGGAAATTTATTAGGGGTGCATCTTTATTTTCAAGAAGAGTTAACCTGTTTTGGGAGTTCTCATAGAATTTTCCATAGAACAACGTTATCTCTTCCTGCAAACTCTCCTTTCTCATCGTATGCCTTCACATACAGCAGATATTTTCCAAATCCTGGTTTGTTCCATTTCCATGTGAATGGTGGCTGATCATCGGTATAAACAAGTTTATCGTTTACATAAAACTCAACCTTACTCATTGGACAGAGACACTCAACAGCCACATCTATCGGACCTATCACAAGTTTATCTCCGGGGAATTTTATTAAAAGATTCAGAACGCCAACTGCCTCTCTTCCAAATACATAAGCTGTTCTATCTGCAGGCTCTGTTGTGCAGGTAAATGTTCTGTTGTTTATGAATAATCTAATCGGTACCGATCCCTCATCAGAGCCAGAGCCACCCTGCACAAAATCATCCCATCCATCCTTATTGAAATCAGCAACCGCAAAACCACCATCAAGAAGATTATCCGACCATGTCAGTTCTCTCGATCTCAGTAATGCTACCACGAATGGTTTGAAAGTGTAGTTTTCTTCCTGTATAAACATGTGGACCCAGAAATCTCCACTGAAGATTACATCGAGTAAGCCATCGTTGTTGTAATCGAGAACTTCTACCGTTCCTGTTGTTGCTGCACCTATAGTAAAATTCGCCTCCTCCTCCACAGGAAGTGTCGCTATCAGGATTCCGGGATGTACTCTATCGAAGCATTCTGGAGAGTGATTGTTGAGTTTGAGATAGATATAACCGGAGGCATTTATCGGACCTGTACCATCATTCTCCGCACACACAACCAGATCGGGATATTCATCATGATTAAAATCCGCTGTTGCCAGACCCTTACACAGGGTACCGTAATCATAGATTATTCCGCCGAATGAAAAACTTCCATTGCCTCTATTCAGAAACAGTGCAACCTTTGCACAGTTTGTACCGAGAACAAAATCATCATAACCGTCCTGATTGAAATCAGCAACCGCTATGTGAGGAACCCCCCAGTCATTGGATGGTCTTTCTCCGGGGTTAGAGATATGATATTCTATTATACCGTTATCGGGAGATATGCTCATGATCAGCGTTCTGTTAAAATAATTAAAACTGCCCTTTTCGTTCCACAGTATCTCCACGATGTACCGTATCCCTCCACTTTCATCTTCACCAGAGGGGTATCTCGATACAAGGATGTCTTCGTCTCCATCTCCATTGAAATCCCCGGCATCCATATCCCACACATAATTTCTAATATTTGGGGTTATATTGACCTTTTTAAAACCACTTCCATTAATATTGTAAAGGATCGATATCTTTGCACCAGTTGCATCCTCTTCTACCCAAAAGTAAGATACTGCAATATCCATCCACCCATCACCATTAAAATCTGCGGAAGCTATAGCGGAACTTCCATACCCATTTTCAGATAATCTTATCACATTAAAAAATGGTGCCGTATATATGTCAAGATGAACATCAAGATCAATATTCCCCCATCCCATCAAGTCGAAAACTGTACAATTGGATTTTTCCATAAATTTTCCATCCAGATTGAATGATGATATTATAACTCCAGATAAGATGAGGAATGTAGAAAGCAGAACTATTAAGATCAACGTGGGAGTTTTTTTCACCATAATTTCACCCTAATATAAAAAATATATATAGGAAAAAATTAAATAATTTAATCTGGAGGCAATGGTGGTTCCTCATCCTGCCATGTTATGTACCAGAATAACATGTATTCGGTATCCTTGTTGTTTTGTGGGTTAGAATCGTGATCAAATCCTATCTCATCGTATTTGTCTATCACTATGTTGATATCCAGATATCGGCACATCTTTGGAGATTCGAAATTATCCACTATAAATCTCGTGATGCCCTGTCCATTCGGATTTCCGTTTATTGTTCCGGTGCGGCGATGTAATTGCTCACAATATGTGTAAGTATCATCATCAAGATAGAAATAGTCTGTCCATGTGGCATCAAAGCTATCCTGAAATTTACTCATGATCTCATATTTCACATTGTACCACTGAGTGATACCCCAGTGGTATCTAACCGCCAATCTTGGAGCAATATCATGGGCTGTCATGTTCCCCTCGGGTGTCTTTCTGTTTGGGATGGGTTTTTCCCACCATCCAAGGGCATTGCCCTGCTCTTCCAATTCTTTTTCCATCTCTGCTTTTGCCTGCTCATCGGTGTATTCAGGAACTGCAAACACTGGTATCGCTGTACAGAGTAGCAGTAGCGCCAAAAATGTCGCAAGCATTGTTCTTTTCATTTCCCCCATCACCAGCAAGTGGAAATGCTGACGTCCATATATATATATATTGCGTTCGCTTTTTGAATGTTAGATAGCTCCTGTGAGAAAATCGACAGAGATCGGGATTTGAAATCCTGCTCCTCATGGTGGCAATAATGGTGGCTCTCCTCATACAGAGAAAGAAATGATGTACAGCTTGACTCAGAAACCATCGGACATGCGCCTACGCGAAACCGAACAGCATCAATACTCCTATGAGACAGCTCGCTCCAAGCAGGTCTATCACGCTTGTTATTATCGGTATGGTGATATTATCCGGATCCAAACCTTTCCTGAAAGAGTACACGGATACAGTATAGGTAACTACATCTATCAAAATCGTGAGTATCTGGCCCGAGATTATGGAAACGGCGAGCAGATTCTGCAGAGATAGCGTGCGTATCCCCATTATATGAGAAGATATGTAGACAAATACACCAACCAGAGTGAAAACAAAGAGAGAAAGAACATGTGCGAACAGAAACAATCTTATGGTATTTCTGGAGAGCATCCTTTCATAATCCAGCGTACCGAGATGCAGGGATGATGACATTCTTGATGCAAGTATCCCTCCTATGGCGCCGCCGTCCTCGAGGAATGGAGGTATTAAGATAAGGAGACCGGGTACGGTTATGAGGTTCTCTATGCGCGTACTCAGGACACCCCCGGAAAATAGACCAAAGATGCCACAGATGGAGAGAATGGGCAAACTCTCTTTCAGGATGCGGTTATAGTGATGCTTTTCGTTCTTTATCGTGTAAAGGTAATGCAGAGCTATTATTAGAACAATGAATGTGAAGACCATGAGATCCTTAACAATAGATGGAAGCCGGAGGACCGGTATCACAAAGAGGAACATAAGAGGAAGTGTTACCATATCACCAACCAAAGTTATGAGGGGAGCGGTTACGTTATCGGGGTCCCACCCCTTTCTGAACGATAGAAATGCTACCAAGAATGTGAATAGGAGCATGATTGTCGCGGAGCTTATACCGGTGGCTATGGAAATTACGATGAGGTCTTCATAACCTGCACTTATACCCATAAGGTTGGCAAATATTGCGGAGAAAAATCCGAGGAGAATGCTCATGGATGTGGTGAGAAAGAGGGATGAGTTTATGTTCTGTGATAGTATTGGATTTAGAGAGAAATTCGGTTCTATTTCTCCGGTATGGAGATATGTGCCAAGTCTCGAGCCGAGGGAAGCGAAAATGTTTCCTCTCAAACCGATGGTCGGGGGAATCATTATCAGCAGGGCTGGTAGAAGTTTCAGATATCCCGTGAAAACGCCCATCACGATTCCGGTGATCAGATCTCCCACGGTGCACAGAAAAAGAGAGAAGAATCCCTCAAGCAGGTCTCTGCCAAATATGGATCGGACTACAGAGAGCGCTGAAATGAGAGCGTGCATTCCTCTCTCTACCTTCATGGGATCCCTGTCCTACTGTATTGGGTGGTCTATCACCTTCTTCCAGCATGTTCTTTCAACCACTCCTTTTAAGAAACGTTAACATTAACACTTTATATAGATTTTTTCTTGGATTTTTCTCTCTCGGGCAAGAATCAATTTTTCTGGCTCTCCATGATCCTTTTCTTGATCGATTCCACTCTTTCTGAGAATTTTCTGGCATGCAGGCATTCCTTCTCAAATGCTGTTTCTATCTCATCGGGAGAAAATTTTTTTGTTTCGGGGCAGAGATCCAGCAACTTGAAGCCATCTGCTTCCATTATCACCGGAAAACTCTTACAAGCCAGGGGGCGATATCTGTATATAATACAACCTTTTTTCTCGCTGTAGAACGGACATCTCCTGCTACCCAGATCCCACTCTATCACCTTTACAATCCCCTCTGTGTTCACGAGTATGAGTTTGGGGACGGGATTGAAATTTACACCCTTTTCTCTGGATAGTTTTTCCATAAGGATCTTCTCTTCCGGAGACAGCGGGATGCTGAACCTTTCCGGTGGGATAGCCAGATAGAGACCATACTTTTCCAGAGTTTGAAACGCTTCCTCGATTCTTCTGCTCTCATCTTCGGAAAACCTTCCACCTATGTCGGTGCAGCATCTTCCACATCTTCTGCAGATGAACTTCTTCATCAGAACAACCTGCTCTGACCAAACATGTTCTTCATTCTCTGAAACTTCTGGAGGGCTGTCATTACCCTATCTCTTGAGAACTGATGCTCATCGCAGAGCATGGCTATAACTTCCTTCTCATCGGGAGGATGCCATTCAAGAGTGTAATCATCTGTCACGCTGGGATTGAGAAAGATCTCTCTGATCGTCTTCAGCGTGTCTTCATCTATGGCATCATGTTTACCTATGGCTTCGAGGGCGTTCTCGATTTTTCCATATTTCTTTATCAAATCATAACTCTTCTTTGGACCTATTCCCTCTATTCCCTCGTTGAAATCTGTTCCTATCAGTATAGCCATATCAACGAGTTGCTCTCTCGTAACTCCCAAATTTTTGAGAGTCTCCTCTAACTTCACCAGCTCTGGCTCTATCTTTACGTAAACCTGCTTGTTTGGCAACTTTCTTCTACCGCTTATCGTGAGATTTCTAACGAGTACGGGTGCTCCGAAGAGCAAAGAGTCGGCATCCTGAGAGGCGACGGCATAGACATCTCCTTTTCTAGCCATATAACTTGCCTGGGCTTCGCCCTCGCTCGGCGCCTGAACCCATGGTATGCCCAGTGAATCGAGGAGTCTCTTGCTCTGCCGGAGAATTTCATCTGTGATTCTCGATACCTGCTGGGCTTTCTTTCTCGCCGTCTCTATATCTCCCTTTTCCAGCGCCTCTTTCCATTCCCTCTCTGCCTCTTCTCTGATCTCCTTTCTCTCCGCGAGGGTCTTCGCCTTCAAAGGATGGGGGACTCCATCAAAAACATATACGGGCATTATGCCTGACTCAACGAGGTTTGCAGTCCTGTAGAGCAAACCGGAGAGGTGAGAGGTTATCCTCCCCTGAGAATCCATCAGGGGTGTCCCATCTCTCTGCCTGATTATGGAGAGGAACTGGTAAAGGGCGTTATAGGCATCTATGGCTATGATTTTTCCGGAAAGATCTTTTAGTGTACATTTTTCTTTCTTCAGGAGGTCTCCAAGGTTTACGCCCATTCGGTGTTCGAATCTCTTTTGGAAGTTAAATCTTTTTATGTTCTGGGAAATCGATCATAGGATCTGGAGCTGAAAAGGAAGTTCGGATAAAGGTGATTTCCTCCGGTTTTTAAAGTGGTATGTTTCGCTTTTCGGAGAATAGGAGGCCACTATACCATCTTTCCAGTTATCATAAAGATTTATATACAGATATCCCGATACTATTTGAACGATGAGGAAGTATCGCTTGCTGGTGGGGGTTCTCTCTGGACTTCTGCTATTCCCCAGTATAATATCTCTGGCCGACAGCGACCATAACTCTCCAGAGTGTCTCGTAGCTGACATGGGTGAAACGGAGATTTTCGGTTATCCATTTCTTATGTACATCTTTTACGATAAGACGTACAATGTGGTGATAAAAGAAAATCTGGACGATAGAACTTACTATCTCAAGGTGAAATGGACTGTCCGCCTGTACAACGACAGGATCATTTTCCCGATGAGAGCGTTTTGTGTAATGATGCTGGCACATCACGATGGTAACGGTACGACGTTCGAAGACGAGGTCACGGCAACTCTCTACAGGGCGGCACCGGGGGTTTCGCACCCATCGGCGCCGGCATGTGCAAACATCACCGCATACTCTAAGCCGTTCACGCCGGACAACCTGACGGGGTGGTACGAAGTGTACATGCATGTGACGGTGTTCCCCGTGATCTTTGGGCTTGGTGGATTCATGGATATGATCGATATTCAAAAAACAATAGAGATTGAGAACAGTTGAAACGGTGACCAGAATTTCTTTCCCGCCGGGTTGCATAATATAATATTTCTTAGCAGAAATAAGAAAACGTTATGAAAGAGGGTCTCCTCAGATACTTCCCGAGCTCAATAAAAATGGGAAAGAGAGATATCATATCAATACTGAACAGATTCGATGATGCATTGAGCAAGGACATAGAGGTTGTTACAACAGATTCTATCTCGATGTGGAATTAAGCTATCTATATGCTCCTTAGAGGATCGATTGTTGTGGTTCATTACTCTTTATCTAAGTTCATGGCATGTACGTTACTTCAAGCGTTGGAGCGTCTTTGGTATAATACTCCTTTTGGGCTATCACGAAAGATTTTCCTGCGGGGGCATCATCCCATTCGAGTAACAAACCGTAATTCCTCTCTGGATGTTTATGCCATTCTTTGACCACGTCAGTTATGTTGAAAATCAACGTTGGATAGCCAGAGAAATCGCTTGCCCTTGCAATTATGGTAGGATCTAAATCGCCACCAGGAGTTTTCCAGTCTTCTGTTTTGTTTCTCTTATTCCATGTAACCTCATACTCTTCCCATGGATATAGCACCTCGTGGATGCTTAAAGAAGAGCTGGATGGTGCACCATAAGGAGAAGGACCATCGATCTTCAGTATTAATTTCGCTTGGATTATGGTGGAGTTTCTCGGTATCAAACTCAAGTTGAACCTTATTATTCCTCTGCCGATACCGTAATAGGTATTTCCGATGTACATCCATGGATACCAGCCATAATTTCTGAAGTACAAATGCTCCGCAAGCCATGCATCTTCGGCACATCTTATCACAACGGTGACTGGCATTGCTGGAAGCGTTCTGAATTTGTGCTCATCGCTTTCAGCAGTATTTCCGCTCGTATCCGTGCTGACAACTTTGAAGTAGTATGTCTTCCCCGCCTCCAGTCCTTTTATCGTAATCTTATGGTGCATTACAAACGCGGGATCGTATACTTCATGGGAATAATTACCACTTTCTGTTCCGTATCTGACGAGACTATCTGAGATCTCATTGGTGTACCATTCTATCGTTGCAGAATTGTTTGTGCAGGAAAACGAAACGTTTTCTATCTCCGGAGGTGAAGCATCGGTTATTAGTTCATAGGTTACAACAAGTCTGGGGGCGAGTTTCTCGTTCCAATCGGCCTGATAGATGATGAACAGTTTGCCCATCGGTGCGGTATCGTCCTCCAACAAAAATCCATAGTTACTCGATGGATCTCTTATCCATTCCTGGACAACTTCTGAAATCTCCTCGCTTTCAAAAACGATTTTTCCATTTGAATTAAACGATACGCTCTCGAGCGCCGGACCAAAGTCGCCACCGGGGTGATCCCATTTCATTATCCCATCTCTCGTGTACCATGTCACTCCACACTCTTTCCATGGAGCTAACAGTTTATGAATCTTCAAAGAGACGTTATGTTTAACGTGATAGACGTCAAGTATCAGCTTTGCCTCTAGAATCCTTGCATTGCTTGGTATAGAGCTGAGATCAAATTTCAAAATTCCTCTGCATGTTCTCCATCCATACTTCCCGATGTAAATGTACGGATAGAACCCATAATCCGTTGCAGCCTCGAGCAACATCGCATCATGTGTAACCGTTATGTTTTTTGTAAAGGACGCGACCTTCACTTTCAGTGTTATGCTTTTGACTTCTTCTTTATTTCCGAACACATCGACGGAGTAATACCATATTGTGAAAGTGCCCTCATCTGTTATTGTGATGTTGAAAGTATCGTTTCCAGAAATGGTGACCCATGGCCCTTCTTGCGAGAAGGAATAATTAGTGTAAGCCACATCGGTATCATCCATACGATAGAACGTCACAAAGACCGGTACAGAATTTATCCATCCGCTCTCGTTAGGTTCTGGTGTGATTTTAGTTGTTGTGATGGGTGGTGTGGTATCATTTTCTGCGGCGATCCAGCTCACCTTCCACTCCTTCAATATTGGAGATAAAGGAGGATTTTCTGTCCATAACACGGCCTTCAACCTTATCGCTCTCTTTCCAGAAAGGGCAGAGAGGTCATCCCCCTTCCCGGTCAAGTTGGAGCAGAGCACCTCTCCAGTTTCGGCATCCAGTATAAAGAAGCTTATGTGCGTTCCTTCTGGTGCTTCATAATCTGCATAGAATTTATCCCAGGATTTCAATGAAGTCGGAGTAATTGGAGTGGAGATAAGATATGCCGAAGTCGAGCCCGCAACGATCTCGAGATAAGGCCTTTGCTCCTCCTTTGCTTCCCTGGATCTGAACCAGTCGAGTCTGTAAATTCCCCATCTTATTTTCGACCTCAAAATTAAACCTATCGTGTCCCCCCACTCCACATCTATTGGATTTTCGGCACCGGGACCTTTCAGTGTGAACACGAGCCACTTTCCAGCCAAATTACCCGAAACATTTACCGAATCTATCACCGTTTCCGTAAAATCTCCTCCATAATTGTCCCATGTCAAATTTTCACTTTCATCTCTGTATTTGTAATTGCAATCATCCTCATCAAACGTTTTTGTTAATCTATGCATCAAGATAGTATTGTTCTCGTCAGCACTATCGGTTTTTGATACGTACAGATGCAACCTGACGGATTTTATTTTTCCAGTTCCATTTGGTAGTCTGAACTCTAGGATGCTTCTGCATCTATCAAAGTATCCAACACCGAAATCTCCCTTTCCACTTGACCAGCTCCTCATCCAGTATGGGGTTATAACGGCATCCTTCAGCGGATACACCTTATTCTCGGGGAACTTGATCTTCGCTGAACCATTGCTTATCTCTATGTTTTTTGAACTCTCTATCTTTGTTTCATCATCAAAGTAATCCCACCAATATGTGGCAATTGAAAAACGATGAATTGTACTTTTGGAATTTACATTCCTATGGATACTTAAATCTTGGCACCTATAGTAAAGTGTGTATGATTTTCCATCTTCAACGGAGAGATTGAGACAATGTTCCGTTCCTCCCGTTACGGTAAAGTTTATCCCTTCACCATATTCAAAGTCCGAGAAGGAATATTGACATATCGCCGGCTCATCGGTTTTTATCTTTATCTTTACATATGGGGTACCACCTTCGATTACTGAATTGTTTTCTGGATATACTATCGTGATAACCGGTGGAGTTATATCTGGGGCTTTCGTTTTGAAACTTTTCTCTGTGCTCGTTGCCGTTTCATTTAAAGTTTTTGATTCCACGACGAAATAATACGTTGTGTTTGAAGTTAGATTGTTGAGTTTTATGCTATGGTACCTCGTAAGGGTTGGGTCGAACACATGCTCTGTATAGTTTCCCGACGATTTGCCATACTTTACCAATGAATCCGCTTCTTTATTCGTCTGCCATGAAACGATCGCCGAATTTTCTGCTATGCTGCTTACCTTTATAAGAGAGATTTGAAGCGGGACTTCTCCTCCCCCAATCGGCGAGATCACGGTTCCTCCCGATGTATACAATAGGCCATTCTCTTCGTCCATGTCCTCGCCCGCGATGTCATACCTTGTTTCAATCACTTTCATATCTGAGGGATTTGATATATCGATCACGCGGAAACCCCAGCTCGCAACCCTCGGAAGGGAGTAGGCATAGATTCCATAGACAACGACAGAATTTGTTCCACATGTGTAGACCTTATCCAATATAACTGGATTTTCTGGATCAGAAATATCAATGGAATACAGATAGTTGCCGGCGCCCACGTAAACGACACCCCCAGAAATGTCCAGCTGTCGACCCCTGACTGTGTACGCATTTATGCTCACATTGCTCACCACTTTTGGATTTGTTCTGTTAGAGATGTCTATGATAAACACGCCTCTGCTTCCCGCGGTAACGAGATAATCATCTCCATATCTCGCAAAAGGCTGACCGGTACCGAGGTTTTCGTTGTAAACTAATTTTGGATGTTTAGGATCTGAAATATCGTAAACCCTCAAGCCTCCTGCATATAGATAGTTGTCAACTATAACCATGTAGCCTGCAAGATTTGGACCGCATCCCTGGTAAACGAATTTTGGATTCTCGGGATCCGAAATGTTCACTACGGCAAGATCTCCCCAGCCATACGAAAGGAACCAATAGTTATCTTTTATTTCGACTCCGAAATGCCTCCCATCTGTTTTTACCCATGCCACTTCCCTTGGATCCGTGGGATCAGAGACATTCAATATCCAACCTCCGGCGTTATGAGAGCCTATAAATGCATAATTTCCCTTCACTTTTATACTATCCCCCACGGGAACCGGCATCCATGGCCACGTCATTAGCCTTGGATGCTCCATATCCGTTACATCTACAATCACCCATCCACCCGAGAAGCCGGTCATGACTGCATAAGTTCCATATGGCATTTCATGAACATATATGCTCTCTGTATAACCTGGAAAACCACCGAATTTAGTAACTAATACCGGATTCGTTGGGTCTGAAACGTTATAAATTCTGAAGCCTTCGTAGCGGGTGGATACGAATAAGTAGTCTCCGAATAACCTTATATCGTTTGCATTGGGATCGTGATCACCTATTACTTCTGCAACTTTTACGGGATTTTTCGGGTCCGAAACATCTATTACATAAAATCCGAAGTGGTAGCGTGTAACAAAAACGTAATTGCCCTTCTTTGCAAAGCTGGAAGGACCTTCCCTGTATCCTCCTGGATTTTGCCACTTACCGATCATCGAGGGATTTTTTGGGTCCGATATGTTAATGATATACAGGTAGTTGTGGTAATCTCCCGTGTATAGATAATTTCCTTCAACATAAAGTCTCCTTATACCTCTGGAATCCCCTCCCAACTCATCTACATCTATCCCTGCAACTTTCATGGGGTTTTTCTTATCCGAAATATCGACGATTGTGATATCATCTCTGTAAGGATTGGGTGTGGTGAGATATGCATAGTTGCCCTCAACATGAACATCCTTTCCGCCTATATCCATAGAAGAGAGGATATAGGCATTTTTGGGATCGGAGATATCCGCTATTACGAATTTCTTCCCTATCACATAAAGGCAATTTTTGTACGCGTACAAACCTTGGATGGTACCCGCTCCGGTATGTAGTATACAGACCGGTGGAGTCTTTTCCTTATATGCTCCCAGCTTTCTAGGTCCTCCAAACGTATCTTTGTACTCCATCTTTATGTTTTCAATCTTTTCTTTTGTTGAGATATCATAGATCCTGACCTGCCCACCGCTTGCTACATATAGGTAATTTCCATAGGCTATTGCATCGTAAGATGCTCCCATGTCCCATCTGCCAAGGATCTGCGTCTTTTGTGCGGATGCTGCACTTGATATGGCTATTGCCAAAAATCCAAGCAGAAGAATCAACACAATTAACTTTCTCGTCTCTCCCACCCCAAATTTAATTTTTGTAAGTCCTGCTTTAAATAACTTTTTATTCTCGAAAAGAGATATCAATACCCCTCCAATGTCCGTCCGAGTTTCGATGGATTTAACCCTTTTTGAGATATACCAAAGTAGAGAATCAGATTGATAGGTGCTTTTTACTTTGATAGACATTCACAACCTCTTCCAAAATGTACTTTCCGATGTGTGGTTTGAGAGCCTTCTTTGATACCAGATCAACTTTTCTCCCTATCAGCTTGCTCAGATATTCCTCGAGTTCAAGAAATTTAAAGAAACCTATGGGTTTCTCAAATTCAACCAGTATATCAACATCACTTTCCTCTTTCGCCTCTCCTCTCACTATCGAGCCGAATATTCCTATTTCCTTGACATTGTACTTCTCTCTGAGCTCTTTCTTGTGTTTCCCGATAATCTCTTTTATCTCATTTAGTGATTTTTCCCTGCCACATGTAGCCATTCTCCTCATGGTTTTTTAAGTTTTTGAGTCATGAGTTATGATATCATGCAATAATCAGTTCCCATCCCTATCCCCTCCTCACATTTTGCAAATTTCATCCAAAATAAAATGGTTGCGATTTTGAGGGTTTGGATTTTTTGCACGCAGGAGGGCGGAGGAAGAGTGCAGTGAAATTTATTTCTATCTCTCTACTTTCCCACCGCAAGTACAGTTTCTCTTATCTTGTTTCCCCTTATCAAGTTTCTAGACTTGCTAATCATTGATATATACTCATTTGATGGAATATACAAGGTTTTAAGGTATCCTGTTAATTCTTTCTCATTTTTATTCCTAATGTAATCTCCAGGATTCTTACCCTTAACTGACGTTTTTACTGTTTGAAATTTTAGAACAGTTCTTTCTAAGATTTTCAGGAGACCATCTTGAGTATCAAAGATATCTCTTATAAGCTTTATATCTCTTGGAATAGGTATAGATCCTCCAAAATCCTTTCTGAACCAATGTCCAACAGTGTGCAAATATTCTTTTGGAAATTTCTTTATCACATCTTGGATGCTCATATTCTTTGATTTTCTCAGTAATGTTAGATACTGAGCAACTATAGGTTGATCTATCCTGTAAAGACGCATCTTTGTAAAATATTCACCTAACATGAGTTTTCTTGCCCCTGGGGATGCACCCCAATTAATCCTCTCTAAGGATGAAAATTTACTCGAAGTTGCAACATTTCTTCTCTTAAAATCTTTGATTTCTAAACATCGCCCTATGACATACTCATTAGTTTCCAACTCTCTGGTTATCTCCAGAATTTCTTCTGGTTCTTGTATAATGGGAACAGTATCTAGACTTACCCATAACTCCTGATCACAAGATGGACATCTATTGCAACCTATTGGATCATAGGGCTCTGTCAATTCAGAGAGACATTTAGGACAAAAGAATCTTAACCCTTCCATTAGAAGTTCGTCCTTTTGAGGATGAACAACAAACTCTATTGATGCCTTTCCATTCCACTGGACGACGACCACTTTAGGGAAGTTATCAGGATATTTATCTAAGATTTTCACCACATAACCTTCCGTGGTTTCCTTGCCCGAAATATCTCTCACTCTCATACCTATAAATTCTTCTTCCCTCCACGCCCTTTCATCTTCCGTTTTTGGTTTTATTCTAACCCTGTCAAGATAGAACCTATATGCCACCCTTGTACTATCTCTCGCGAACATGAAGATTGGATACCAACCGTTTCCATTAGAAATAACTAGCATGTTTCTCAAAACATATCCATACTTGTATATTGCATGAATGTGATATAATGCCTCCAGAGTCCATTTATTGACACCAAAGAAGTAGAGAGCATCCTCCCTATGGAACTTTTTAAATTCTTTTATCCTGATTCCTTTCAACACAGATAGAAATTCTTTCTCCTCTCGGGCGATGTAAACCTCTCCATGCCTGTCTTCCAATACTGGGTCTGGTTCTATCTCTTCTGGTAAATCAACCTCTTCAACCGGTCTCCAATCGTAATCAACATCCTCAACATCGATGATTTCCTTTACTTTGGCTCGCTTTCTTATCACATCTACGAACTCGTTGCTTTTCTCAATCATTACTGAATAAATTCTCCTAGCGTAGAGACTGTTTCTTAATTTTTTTACAACTACTGCCGTAGTTCCAGTTCCAGCAAAGGGATCAAGTATAATGTCTCCATCTTTTAATTCTACGCGCTCTAGCATGTTCCTTACTAGGTTCTCTGGATATACTGCTGTATGCTTCCACGGCGTCTGTTGCAGGGGTATTTCAACTACTTTTGGCCACCTTTTTCTGTAAATATTGTTTCTGCTTTTTGCTAGAACAATTACAGGTTCATAGGTATTTGTAAATCGGTCTTTAACAGAAGAGGGCATATGGTTCGGTTTATACCAGATGATTATATCCTCCAAATACCAACCATCCTTCACCATGTGGTAGGCCAATCTATACGGGATTTGTAAGAGATGGGATTTTCCGTATCTGTCCAAGTATTTGTCTCCAACGTTGAGAAAGAAAACCCCATCCCCTCTGAGTTTTTGACGGAGTTTTCTATACACTTTTACTAAACGACCTATATATTCCTCTGGTGTTTTTTCTTGCCCAATCTGTCCCTCAAACTTGTAATCTCTCTGTTTCCAATAAGGTGGTGAAGTAATCGCAACGGCAATCGAGTTATTTTCGAGGCAGTCCAAACCTGCATATACATCTCCCGATATCAGTACATCTCTCCTCATATTTCTTCCCAAACTGGGATCTTATATTTCTGTTCGGGTATTCCGATGAGATCCTTTTGTGTGTAGTTCTTGTTTTTCACCAAAAATTCAATTCTAAATATTTCATGCCGATCTGACAGCAAGACGAATCTCGGCTCTTCCTTGAATGCATATCTCACGCTATTCTTTGTTTTGCCAGCATGTAGTATCTTATCACCATACACATCGTACAATTCACCGTTAGGCATGCAAACGAGAAGTATGCTGTATATCTCCTTGGATGCATGTTTATGCAAAGCGTAGATGAAATAGGTGAGGGTTGGTTTCTTGTACACTTTCCCATCTTTCTTAAAGGTTTTGGAATAATGGGTGGGCAAATTGGGCGATAATTTATACTTAGATAAAGGGTACGACGTTTGATTTGGTTGGATAGCTATTTTGCCTTTGTAATCTCCCCAGTTAGATTCTGAAACTGTCTTAACGTCTATGTGTATGAAAGAATCAAAGGTTTCATACATCAGATCAGCACCGATAGGAGAAGAGTTGGGGTTTTTCATACCCTGAGAAAAAACGTAATGGAAAATTCTCTCCGCTCCCATTTCCAAGTCGGATGCCACATTGCTCTTTGTCGATATAAACTGTTGATACCAATCATCCTTTATTTTGAGTCTGGAGTGCAGCCCACTTAGGATGTCTTTCCAGTTATCTATGAAATGGTATCTTATCCTTCCAAAGTGCACAAATTCTAATTTTTCTATTTCTAGTGGTGTTAATTTTCTCGCCATAGTGATTACCTCCATTTTGATTTTACTGAGAAGGGGTTATGAGATTTTAGTAAATTGGCTTTTCTCGACTTTTGTTCGCAGATTCTATCAGAATAGATTCTGCACTCATCTACATTATATTCATTATTATTCATCACCAAACTTATGTCAAAGGCACTTAAAAACTCTACCGGGGCCTTCCATGCGTTTTTTAAACTTTACTCTCCTCCTTCGATACCTTTAAACCCTCTGCCTGCATCATGGGGTTGGGGAGGATAAAGATGGGAAAAAGAGATATCATATCAATACTGGACATGAAAGATGACATAGAAGAGATTATAGATCTGGCGATTGAGTTGAAGGGAAAGGCGAAGAGGGGAGAGTCGATCGAGTATCTCAAGGGAAAGACCCTGGCAATGATCTTCGAGAAGAGTTCTACCAGGACGAGAGT
>Ga0209410_1000263_pt1 | contig 23406 bp, 19 predicted proteins | sample Mar14436cmmetaG_FD_184135 | JGI IMG/M metagenome (GOLD analysis project Ga0209410, IMG submission 184135) | Marine hydrothermal vent microbial communities from Guaymas Basin, Gulf of California to study Microbial Dark Matter (Phase II) - Marker... ... | reverse complement strand
CTTTTATTTCGTTGAATTTGATTGCTCCTACTTGGTGTAAAACCCTCACTACATCTTCTTTTGTTCTGATAATTAGGGTTCGTCTTTCTTTTAGGAGTTCCAAGACTATGGATTCTGGTAGTGTTTCGGGAGTCTTTCTTTCAATAACTATGGTTGGTGATGTTTCTTGTATTTTTTCTAAGATTTTTTGGTGTAGTTCTTTAAGTAGAGCTTGTCGGTCTTCCATCATTACTATGTCACTTATTCCAACTAGAATTGTTCCATGGGCAAATGGTGATGGTATTTCCATTGCCGGTAAGAAGTCGAATGTTGTTTTTCCTTCTTCTACCCACTGCAAAACTTTTTTAGCGTTTTCTACGTCAAAGACGTCTTCTAATATTTCCCTATATGTTTCCTTTATTATTGGGAAGTCTTCCCAGTCGGCAATAAGATCTAGAATTTTTGATGCTCTAAATTGTTGTTTTGATAGTGAGATTTCGTGTCCTTTGTATTTTCGAAGTATCATGAAGCTTCTTGTTGCTACGTGTTGGAATCTTCTTCTGAATAGCTCCGTGTTTCTGATAGCCCTTTTTAATATCTCTATTAGGTTTTTTGAAGTTACTAATGGTGGTATTTCTCTTATATCCACTACTTTTCCGTATGGAAGAATTAGCATGAAACCGTCGTCCGTTATTGTTGTCCCTACGTTTGCGTTTACAAGTTTTGATACTTGGTAAGCGTAGGCTCTTGAGAGAGCGTCATTGGTTCTTCTTCCAAAGGGTGCATGGAAAACTATGTTTTGTCTACCTCTTTCATCGAAAAATTCTTCTAATATTATTTTTCTATGTGAGGCTATTTTTCCAGCGTATGTTAGTTGCTCTATGAAGTATTGGACAATGCTGTTTGCTGCTGCTTCATCCAAGTAGTACTCTTTTTTGAGCCATTCTTTCACCTCTTCAACTGGAAACTGTTTTAGTTTTTCTGCGATGAGTTCTCTGAATTTTCCTACTTCTATTGAGAGGTCGAAGCTTCTTGGCAGCATTTCTCCTACCCATTGTGGAACCGTTGGCCTTCTTCCATAGGCGCTTCTAACGATAACTTTGTTTCCTTTTGTTCTTAGGTATTGGTAGGTTTTTCCTCCTAAAACGAATATGTCTCCTGGTATTAGTCTTTCTAGGAATTTTTCGCTTATCATTCCAATTGTTGTTCTTTGGTCTTCTAGTATTACTCTGAAGTCTGCTTCATCCGGTATTGTTCCAATATTCATAAAGTAGATCATTCTTGCTGCTCTTTTCCTCCCAAAGACCCCCTCCTCTTCGTCGTACCAAAGTTTTCTATATACCCCTCTATCTTCCAGATGTACATAATATCCTCCTAGATATCTTAGAACTTCTAAGAAGTCTTTTTTGGATAGATTGTGGTAGCAGTATGATCGTTTTACTAGTTTATATGCTTCGTCCACTTTCCATTTTCGGTTTACTGACATTCCTACGAGGTGTTGTGCAAGTACGTCTAAGCAGTTTTTGGGTATTTGTACTCTGTCTATTTTTCCTTCATATGCTGTTTTTACAAGGACTGTACATTCAATTAAATCGTCTCTATCGAAAACAATTAACCTTCCCTTCGAAACTTCGTGCAAAAAGTGTCCTGCTCTTCCAACTCTTTGCAAACCTTTAGCCACACTCTTAGGACTACCGATTTGCACAACAAGATCAATATAGCCAATATCTATCCCGAGTTCTAAACTCGTTGACGTGATTACGGCTTTTAGTCGTCCTTGTTTTAGTAGGTCTTCCACTTCTAGTCTTGTTGTTCTTGATAGGCTTCCGTGGTGGGTTGCTATTTGGTCTATGTATTCTTCTCCGAATACTTGCTTTAGATGGAATGTTACGCTTTCTGCTCCGCTTCTTGTGTTTGTGAATATTAGGGTTGTTCTATGTTTTTCTACGAGGTCTCTTAGTATTTCGTACATTCTTGTGTTTACGTATGTGTAGTCTGTGTGTATTAGGTCTCTCACTGGGCATATTACTCGCATGTCTAGCTTTTTTGTTTCGTATATGTTTACTATGGTTACATCTCTTAGTTTTCCATCGTTTCCGTATCCTACTAGCCATTTTGCTATTTCTTCTAAGGGTGCTTGGGTTGCACTTAACCCTATGCGCACAAATTCTTGTTCAGCTATTTCCTGTAACCTTTCTAGGCTTAATGAAAGGTGTACTCCTCTTTTATTGTCACATAGTTCATGTACTTCGTCTACAATAACATATCTGACCGTCCTTAGTTTTTCGCGGAATCTAGGTGCACATAAAACTATTGAGAGGGTTTCTGGGGTTGTTATTAATATGTGAGGTGTTTTCTTAAGCATTTTTGCCTTTTCACTTGCGGGAGTATCTCCAGTTCTTACAAAAGCTCTAACTTCAGGTAATTCTAAACCCATATCGTTTGCGACTTTACGAATCCCCTTCAAGGGAACAAGAAGATTTTTACGGATATCATTCGCCAATGCTCGAAGAGGTGAAACATAAACAACATACACAGAATCCTTTAATCTTCCCTCTTCACCTAAACTAAAAAGCCAATTTATTGCAAATAAAAAAGCTGAGAGAGTTTTACCAGACCCAGTTGGTGAGAATACAAGTGTGTTTTCTCCTTTTTGGATTAGCGGGATTGCGTATTTTTGTGGTGGGGTGAATGTTTCGAATGTTTGTTTGAACCATTTTGCTACGTAGGGTTTTAGTGTTTTTAGTATTTTTTCATCGTTCCAGGTTTTTTGGGCATATTTAATGGACATTTGCTGCCTCCTCTTTAAGGTTAATGTTTTACAAGGAGTTATACTTGGTTTGAAGTTTTGTTTAAAGACGTGTTAGACCGTGCCAGAGTGCTAGTTTTGGGAATTTTAGTGTTCCTGTTTTCTTGTCTATGGCGTATACTTCTAGTTGCATGATGTTTACGTGTTCTTTTAGGATTGGTGATAGTAGTTCTTCTTGTGGCACTAGGTTTATCTCTATTCCTGTTGCTAGTGGTGAGAATGCTGGTAATACTATTATTTCTTTTCCCTGATTTGTTTTCCCGTGCAGAAATGCTCTTGTCTTTATTTTTGCTCCTAGATCGTCAACTAGAAGTATTGCTGGATGTTCATGTGCAACAATTATCACGTCATGTTTTTTGTTTTCTAGGATTTCTTTTTCTATTTCTTTATGGCCGTGTGTTAAAAGATAGTTTTCTAATTGTAGATGGGGTTCTATGAAGTCGATGTTATTGTAACGTTTGAAGAACCCTCTTATGAAGTTGTCGTGGTTACCTCTTATTACGATTGTTTTTTCTACGTTTTTGTCTAAGTATGCTAGGAGGTCTATTACTTCTCTCCATTCTTGACTTGTTGCTTTACTAAATTCGTGTTTAAGGTCTCCGTTAATAATCAGTAGTCTTGGCTGCTTTTCAGCCAGTAGATACTGTAGGTCTTTAAATATCTCTTGGTATTGTGTTGTTGGTATGAATATTCCTTCCTGTGTCATTGCCCATTCTAGGCCCAAATGTAAGTCCGCTATAATAAGCGTCTCTAATTTTTTAAGATACAGTGCAGGATATCCATCAACTATTTCAATGTTTTCTAGAATTTCCATTCTTTAGTTCCTCAAAATTAATTATGTATAAAGAAATTTTTAAGATTAGGTTTTGTTATTCAACTTCCACAATGATTGCTAATGCGCATCCACATTTTTTAACGGTGTGTTCAGCCGATTTTACGATTATTTCACCTTCTATTTCTCTTTTTCTATTTTTTGCCATTTCTACAACTCTTTTTATTGCTTCTTTTCGGCTTCGCTTGCCGAGATATCGGTGTTGGAATATTCTGCAACAAGAACTAGCCCGTTTTTTGTTTTTGCTGCTACTATGACAGCTGCTATTTTCTGCCCCGTCTTCCCTGATGTTTTATACGTGTATATAGCTGGTACATTTGAACCTGGACATAGTTGTGTTGTTTTATCGATGAATTCTATGTCTTCTGGTAGAATGCTTGTAAGTTTAACTAGGGATGCGTCGCCTATTCCCAGTTTTAGTAAGCAGTTGTCAAAGGCGTTTAGAGAGGTTTCTCCCTCGGATGAAACTGCATCAATTATTGCCTTTTTCGGTTTTCCTAACATTCCTATTTTCATTTTACAATCACTGCCACACATTTTTTGTCTTGATGTGTATATTCCTGTAGGTTTTCTATTTGTGGTAGGGGTAGTTGTGTTGATGATTGTGGGCTTTAAGTATTTTGCTTAGAACTTTATATGTGGAATAGAGGTGAGATTTAGGTGAATGTTTCGGTAGAAAAAATGTTGATCATGGTTATTAGTTTGTCTTTCGTTGTGTTTTTATGTGTACCGCTGTTAAACGTGACTCTAAACATTATTAACGTAACTTTACAATCAAGCGACGGAGAGACTTTAATTCATGAAATTGAGAAAGGAATTGACTATGCGTTGACTACGTTAAAAACTTATCACTCAAATGTAACCGTTCCTGAGGGCTTTGAAATATGGAGTGAGGGCGATACTCTTTATATCAAATATGATGTCAATGGAACTTCGAAAACCTATGAAAAAAGTTTTTCTTTCCAGGTAAATGTTACTTCACCAACTCTGCCAGGTAGATATGAATTAAGAATTTGGTTAGATGATGATGTCTTAATGATAGTTTTCAGAAAATTAACGGGATAGTTTACCATCTTAATATGGCGGCTATGCCTCCGAAGCTTAGAAGTTCTTTTCCGGATTCTGTGTTCTTCCCAAATATTTCAACACGTGTTCCGTATTTTTCAGCTGTATCTATGACTTCATCTAAGAGGTCTTCTAGGGCTTCGGAAATAAGAAGTACTTCTACTCTGCCCTGCTTGAGGTATTCCATGACTTCATTTTTACCGTAGGTTAGGAGGGAATCTCCTTTCATAAGTCTGGTTTTAAACTCTTCCCAAAGTCTTCTTTCTCTATATATTTCGGATTCTTTCACTATTTCTGCTACTTCTTTAGCAGCTAGGAATATCCCGTCGCCGTCGATTATGGGCACACTAATTATTTTTGATGCAACTTTATCTCTTAACCGGTAGTCGAGTAGGTTTTCCTCTAAAAACTCCTGCACCCTAATCGTGTTTCCGCCAAATACTACAGCATCTATATTTTCTAGCTGGGGTAGAAGAAGTTCATTTATTTCTTTGGCCAAATGCTTGTAGAAATTGTGGATTTGCTCTTCTCTAATCCGCTCATATCGTCTTGCGCTTTGCCCGCCACGTCTCGTTTTACCAATAACGTAATATTCTCCTTCCTTCAAAACCTCTATGTCTTTGCCTCTAATGATCCCTATAGCATAATTACCCGCCTCTAATAGGATAACGGCAATGACATTTTTTGGAACGGTCATTTCTTCAAGTGGTTTAACGTCAAACTCTTTCCCGCAAATGTAGATAAAATTCTTGATTGGGAATGGTGGAACTATCATTTCTTTAACTTGCTCAAATTTACCGGGAGATGTTTCATAGTATCCGTAGAAAAGAGCAATTCCGTTTTCAGGTATTTTCTTAAGTCTTTGAATATCATTTATCATGGTTAGTATATTATCTTGAACCATTTTTCTGTTCGTTTTATCTTTAATATTGCTAGCGGTCATGTATTCCTGTCTTAGAAAATTTATTACATCGACTAAACTTTTGTCTGGAGGTATATAGACAGTTGTTAAAGAAGAGTGTCTGCCCTTAATTTTTTTGAGCCTTTCAACTATTCTTTTCAATTTTCTTCTCGCATACTCCGGGTCCATGTCCATGAGAACAGTCATACAAATTCACCTTTTCCGAACCATATTAGAAGAGTATTAATGATATTCTTACAAACATAAACGTTAAGAAGACTTCGTCAACTGTGTTTAATTACGGTTAACTCTACTTTACTCCAATTTGTAAAGTTTACGGTATAGAACGAGAAACTTAGCTTTCAAAGGTGGCAGAGAGTGAAACTTAAGAAAGAACTCCGAAAGTTTAAAGGTTTCATTTTTGATTGCGACGGCGTAATTTGGAGAGGGAAAAATAAAATTGAAGGAGTAGACGGTGTTATAAGATATCTTAGAAGGGAGGGCAAAAGAATTGTTTTCCTTACTAATAATTCTACTAAAACAAGAGAAGAATACGCTAAAAGATTGAAACTGTTTGGCATAGATGCTAAGATAGATGAAATTGTAACAAGTGGTTATGTAACCGCGCAATATCTTAGGGAAAAATATGGAAGAAATCTTAGACTTTACATTATAGGTGAAAGTGGTCTTATAGAGGAAATGAAAAATTTCGGATTTACCATATTATCTGAAAAGGATGCTTGGCATCGTAAGATAGATGTTGTCGTTGTCGGGCTTGACAGAAAATTAACGTACGAAAAGCTAGCCGCAGGAGCGTATGCTATTCTTAATGGTGCAAAATTCATTGCGACTAATGCCGACCCAAATATACCAACTGAAAAAGGCTTACTACCCGGCGCAGGTGCTATTGTCTCATTTCTAAAGGTTTCTACTGGTGTAAAGCCTGAAATAGTTATAGGAAAACCCAATGTTGAAATTATGAATTTTGCTTTAAAAATTTTAGGTACAGATCCTGAGAATACGCTGGTTGTTGGAGACAGAATAGAGACAGATATCATTGCTGCTAAAAGAGCTAGATGCAAGTCTCTTATTGTTCTTACTGGTGCTACTACTTTGGAAGAAGTCAAAAAGAGTGAAATTAAACCAGATTTCATTCTTGAATCTCTGTTGGATATGGTTCTTTAATCTTCATATGCACAAGAGTTAAATTTTTAAGAGTTATTCAAGTTTTACTACTAAATTTATGTTTTGGAGGGATAGTGTTCAAAAGGGTGTTAATAACAGCAGCTTTACCCTATGCCAACGGAACCCCTCACCTAGGTCATATGAAAAGTACTTATTTACCTGCTGATATTCTTGCTCGTTTTTACAAATTAAAAGGTGTTAAAACCCTCTACGTTTGTGCCACCGATGAACACGGTACACCAATTCAGCTTGCAGCTGAAGAGGCTGGGGAAGACGCCGAAGAGTTTGTTAAAAAATATCATGAACTTGGTGAAAAGATCTTTAAGTCTCTAAACATAGAGTTTGATATATTTTACCGGACACACAGTCCTGAAAATAAAGAATTGACGCAAATGTTTCTAAAATCCTTAAGAGAAAACGATTATATCTACGAAAAAACTGTGGAATTATATTACTGCCCTGCTTGTCATCGGTATCTACCAGATCGCTACGTTAAAGGTACTTGCCCGAAGTGTGGAGCAGAAGACCAATATAGCGATTACTGTGAAAAATGTGGTACAACATTTGAAGTTGGAGAAATACTAGAGCCAAAATGTGCAATATGCGGTTCTACACCTATTCTCAAAAAAAGCCTGCACTTTATATTTAAACTTTCAGCTTTCTCAAACTTCCTCGAAGAATGGTTAAAAAATAATAAGGAACTACAGCCTCAAGTTGTAAATTATGTGCTTAAATGGATAGAAGAAGGGTTAAAAGATTGGGATATAACAAGAGAAAAAGACTACTGGGGTTTTGAACTTCCCTATGAAGATGCTGAAGGAAAGAAGGTTTATGTTTGGTTTGACGCACCTATTGGATATATAGCTTCCACCGTAAAATGGTGTAAGGACCACGGTGACGACTGGGAAAAATGGTGGAAGGACTCAGAAACCAAAATTATTCATCACATTGGGAAAGATATAATTTATCACCATTATTTGTTTTGGCCTGCGATGCTTAAAGGCACAAATCTAGGTTTTAATCTTCCTTCAGCCATACCTACCCGAGGATTCTTAACGTTAGAAAAAAGGAAGTTTTCAAAAAGCAGACAATGGTACATATCGGTCGAGGACTTTCTTAAGTATTTCCCTGCTGACTACGCGAGATTCTACCTAACACTCGCCTCACCACTTTCTTTGGCTGATACCGATTGGAGTTGGAGTGAATTTAAAGAAAAGATTAATAATGACCTTGTTGGAACCATTGGAAACTTTATACACCGAGTTTTAACACTTATTTACCGATACTTCCAAGGTAAGGTTCCAGAACCTTCTGAATACAACGAAGAAGAAAAAAGGCTTATAAATCACATCAAAAGAGAGGTTGAAAGAATTGAGAAACTCATGGAGACCTATAGATTAAAGCTGGCTCTTGAAGCCGTCATAAACTTGGCCAGAGAGGGAAATAAATATTTAAATCTTAAAGAGCCATGGAAAGCCATTAAAATTAACGAAGAAGATGCTAAAACTACATTATATGTAGCTATTCAATTAGTAAAAGTCATAGCAATACTATTAATTCCGTTCATACCTGAATCAGCTAAAAAAATCTTAAATTATTTGAATATAGAGGGCCGTTATTGGGATTACTTAAAAAAGGCTGATATCTCACCTAATCACTTGATCAAAAAGCCAGATCCAGTATTTCGGAAAGTTTCAGATAGAGAGATAGAAGATGTGAGGAGATTACTTAAGTTAAAGAAGTGAACAGTTAAATACTTTAATTTTTACATCGCTTGGAGGTGATAAAAACGCGTAGATGGCTCGTGTGCTCGGCTTGGCCATATATAAATTATGTACCTCATCTAGGAACCATGATAGGTTCAGTGTTATCAGCTGATGTTTTTGCTAGGTACCTTAGACTTAGGGGAGACGAAGTAGTTTTTGTTTCTGGGTCCGATGAACACGGTACTCCGATCGAGGTCGAAGCAATAAAAAGAGGAATTCCGCCACGTAAACTTACAGATGAAATGCATCAGAAAGTGAAAGAGATTTTTGATGACTGGGGGATAACTTTCGATAATTATACTCGAACCGAGAGCCCAACGCATAAAGAATTTATCCAGAGGTTTTATATGAAAGTCTACGAAAACGGACATATCTTTTCAGAAGAAATAGAAATGCTTTATTGCCCCAAATGTAAAAGATTTCTACCTGATAGATTCGTCGAAGGTGAGTGCCCATACTGTGGCTACGAAAATGCTAGGGGAGATCAATGTGAAAACTGTGGAAGGCTATTAGATCCGGTAGAATTGAAGTCGCCCAGATGCGCGATATGTGGCTCCACTCCAGAGGTTAAAAAGACAACTCACTGGTTTTTTGACTTGCCAAAATTTGAAGAAGATTTAAGGAAATATGTGGAAGGTAATAAACAGCTACCAGAGAATGCTAGGAATTTTAGCTTAAATCTATTGAAAGAAGGTTTAAGACCAAGGTCACTTACAAGAGATAACGAATGGGGAATACCTGCACCGTTCCCAGGCGCTGAGAAAAAGACAATTTATGTTTGGATGGAAGCTGTCTTAGGATATGTCTCTGCAACAATTGAATGGGCAAAAAACATAGGAAAACCTGATGAGTGGAAAAAGTATTGGTTTGATCCGCAGACCAAAAGTGTGTATTTTATAGCAAAAGATAACATACCGTTTCATGTACTGATTTTACCTGCGCTACTAATGGCAAGCGGAGAGATGTATAATCTGCCTTGGAATGTCGCATCTACAGAATTCCTACTCTTTGCTGGAAGACCATTTTCAAAGAGTAAGCGTTGGGGAGTTTGGGCTGACGAAGCTTTAGAAAAATACCCAGCTGATTACTGGAGATATTATTTAATATCTATAAGACCTGAAACCAAGGACTCCAGCTTTACATGGGAAGATTTCCAAGCAAAAATTAACAACGAGTTAGTTGATATTTTAGGTAATTTCGTACATAGAACTCTTACGTTTATTTACAAGCGATTTGATGGAAGAGTTCCTGAAAGACACGAATTTACTGAAGTTGATAAAGAGATTATAGCGAGTATTCAAGAAATGCCAGATGTTGTTGCTGGTTTTTTGGAGAGATTTAAGTTTAAAGATGCTCTTAGCGAAGTTATGAAATTAGCAAGAAGGGGGAATAAATATCTCAATGATAAAGCACCTTGGCATAAAATAAAAAGCGATAAAGAAGATGCAGAAACCACGCTGTATCTGTGTTGCCAATTAACACGTAGTTTAGCCATATTAATGGAACCATTTATACCATTTACATCAGAAAAGATTTGGGAAATGTTAAACCTCGAAGGTTCTGTACATGACCGAGGAAACTGGCAAACTGCAAAAGAATTAGCAATACCGCCAGGACACCCAATCAAAAAACCGTATCCGCTCTTTCAAAAGATTTTAGAAATAGAGAAGCAAACATAAAAACGTTAAGATTGCGTCGGATTCATAAATTGTTTCCATTTTTCAAATTCCTTTCTAACTTCTCTTCTTAAGTCTTCTATTGCTATTTTTCTAACCTTGACTGGAGAACCATCCACCTCAACTATAATCTCTGGTTGTAAAACTGAAAATGTTACATTAGCTACTTGAGCTTTAAGAAGAAGCCTCCATCTGCCACTGCTTTTCATAGTTTTTGGCTTGGAATACAACGTAATTGGAACCTTTGTTTTATATTTTGCTTTTTCAAGCCTCTTTTATTAGTCTTAAGCTCTCTTCAGATAATTCAAGTCCTAAAGAGTTACATAATTTAATGAAATCCGGTAATTTCATGGGTAAACCATCTCCCCTCGAAAGGTCATATATAGTAGTATTTAATATTTAATGTGACCAATTAAATTTTCATATTTTGCTTTTCATCTCCTCTATTTTCATTCGGAGTTTTGGTACTTTTAGAAGTTGATTTGTTAGTTCGCAAATCAATGTTGCTGTTTCAGCGTTCAGCACTTTATTTTCAAGCTTTGTTTCGTTATTAATGCTTTCTACAAGCCTTTTTGCTTTTTGGTAAAACAATTGTAAAAATCTTTTCTCGGTTTTTGCAGAACCCCAATTGAAAGCTTCAAGGGAAAATTGAGCAGATAGGATAGAGTCCTTCCAGTTTATATCAACATTTTTTAGCGAGTAAACAAGAGAGTCAATTCTTTCTTTAACTATATCGTCAATAGCTTTGAGTTCTTTCCCTTCAAGTTTAACAGGTTTACCCTTTATTTTTTTAAGAAGCCCAATGTACGGGTCTTTTGTAAACATTTCTAGGATTAAACCTCTAATTTCAAGTGACAATTTTTTAACTATTTTTTCTCTTAATTCTTCAGGTATCTCCTGTTGATGTACAGCTTTAATAGCTTCGAAGAAGAAAGTAGGAATCGAAACATCGTATGATTGTGAAAATTTTTCAATCAATTTTTTCGTGGATGACAATATTCTCCATTTGTCAAGTTCTTTCTCTATTTCCATCTTTTTTTGCTTTGAATCCCTTAGTGCACAGATCTCATTTAAGAGCTTTCTTAATTCTTGAAAGACTGGTCTAAATAATTCTTCTTTGATTTCTTCTTTGTCTTTCAGGAATATTTCTAAATTTTTGATTAAATTTTCATCCACATTAATTTGATATGATAGGATTAACTGTCTTAAGATCTGTAAGAAAAGTTTTTGGAGTTCCACTATAATTTTCGCTTCTTCTCTAAATTTTTTAAGACCTTCTTCCAAATTTTCCAATAGATTTTCTTTTGCGTTGTTATTCACTTGAATTTCCTCCGATGTCGAACAGGTCCTTTATTTCGTTTAAAGCTTCGACGAGTACTTCTTTTGAAACGCCTTTACTTTTCAAGAACCATCTTTCTTTTATTTTGCTGCCGCTGTGAAGTTTTATTAATTTTTCAGCTTCATCCACAATGTCTCGGATTTCCTGCAGTTTGGGAAGGCCGAGAAGTATTAAAAGATCCATTGGAACTTCCCATGAATCATATTGTATAAACGTTGGAGTAACTGCAGCCCCCTCTGCAATATAATTATTAAGTGCCTCCTTTATCGGTCTGTCAAGATGTACGTCAACAATGCCTTTTGGCCCACTTAAGAGATATAATACACTTGACGCTTTAGGATCTTCCTGAATGTCTACAAGACTGTAGTATTTAATGGCGACATTAACAACTTCTTGGAGAAACATTGCAAGCCCATCCATATCTATTTTACCTTGTTCATCTACTACTGCTTGATACGGAATTTCAGTAAAGATAGCTGGAATAGATATCGTATCTAACTTGTTTGCTATATCAGCCATGTCTGTAACTGGGAAAATATTTTTCCCAGGTGTAAAAGTGGAAAGTTGTAGTAGTTTTATGAGGGTTTGAACAATTAGCGGGTTAACAATGTCAACGAATGTCTGTTCTAATATCTTCGAGCTAAATGGCAGTTCAGAAGCCGTAACAAGAGTACTTAATTGATTTACATCTGCAATATCTATTCCAAGGCGACTGCTAAGAATATCCATTACCATCGTTCTTTCATATTGTAATCTCCGTCTAAGCATAGTTCTATTGGATAAGAGTATAGCAAGGTCTGCAGACTCTCCCTTTTCAGGTTCTTGAAGCAATCTGTGAAGGAGCCAAATGGTATTAAGAGCTTCGCTTGTCTGATCTTCAAACGGGAGAACTCCTAGCACGTACACATAAACTCTGCCACTGCTACCAAAGGTTTCTCTAATTTTCCGTATTAAGGCCGGAGTAGCGCCGCAACCAGTACCGCCACCTGTTGAAGTCAATATAATAAAGGTACTAGCAGCATCCCCACCAAGATTTCTTATTTGTTCTGCTATGGCGTCCCACCATACTTCAACGAGATTATACGCTTCCATGAAGCGCCCGCCAACGCCCATTGGTGTATCTCCGAACATCAGAATGTTTTCTGGGGGTACTTTGTATTTCTCTCTTACTTTAACAAGATCATAACGATTTGTGTTTAGAATTAAATACCCTGTGACTCTTTCGAGTCCTCCTTCTTCTTTTTCTTTATTTATATATTCTCCGACTAGGTTTCCTCCACATTCACCTAGGCCCATCAGAAAAACGCTTGATGTATAAATTTGAGTGTCTTTTTCCAATTTATTCACCCAATAGTGTTTGAACTGCAAGAATAAGATATGTTTGAATGTCTTTTCTTTTGTAGATTTTCTTTATTTTTTCTATAATACTTTTTAGCTTTCTTTCTTTAACTTCTTCTTCATCCATCGGGCTAATCCCTGTTAGAAAGACCCTTACAGATTTATGCCAGATTGATATTTGTTTTTCTTTCTCCAGCCATTCTTTTTCTAACTTTTCTTTTTCACGTATTAATTCTAGGATCCTTGGAGTTCGCTCTTTTGCTATCTCTTCTCTAAGCTTATATAACTCAGAAAGTGGGAAAATAATTTTATCAAATTCTTTCTTGTTTTTATTCCAAATTCTTATTATTGAATTGTGGTAGGGGATCTTTTTCAATTCTTCTTCAAATAACATGTCACGTCGTTTCTCAATCTCTTCAAGGTAACTCCTAGCTATCTCCCATAATTTATAAGTGTGCTCTATCGTTTTTATGATTGTATCCATTTCTAGAGAATCTAATATCTCTGATTGTTTTTTAAGAGTTGGTAAAATTTCATAAAAGTCTGACTCTACTTCGACCCATTGAGAGACGTAATTTATTGTTCTTTCTAGCGCGTCGACTGTCAAGTTGAGCCACTTAGCAAATATTTGTCTTAATGTTTGGCTAGTAATTATATCGTTAATAATTTTACCTAATTCTCCGATCTCCTGTACATCTAACTCTTTTTGTGAAGAAAGTTTTGCCGATACTTCTTCAAGTCTTATTATAAATTCCTCTACGTCGATGCCGTATCTCTTTAATTTAATTAAGAGATCTATATGCCGTTCTGTCTCATGCTTAACAAAGTTTCGTAAAGTTTCTAATATTTCTTCTCGAAATATTTTATCGACTTCATATACTGCTCTTGCAATCTCCCACTGCTCTATTGTCACTCTATTCAGTTTTTCAACTACGTCACTTACGTCGGGTGGATTTCTCATTTTTATGATCGCCATTCTGATTTTAAGTATTAAACTTGATTTTAGATTCGAGAATTTTTCACGTAATAGACGATTTATCTCTGCCATCGCTTGATTAAATATTTCTTTTGCACTATGAATGTTATCTGTTTCTTTTAGATTTTCAATTGTACTATCGATTTCTTGAATTATTTTTGCGAAATTTTCACGGTAGGTTATTGGTATGCGCTCCAATTCGTTTTTAATCTTTAGAAGAAAACTTTCCAGAGTTTCTTTTATTAGTTTGTCTCTTTGCTTTACCTTTTCTCCTATCTCTGGTAAAATTTTAACGAGTTCCATGTATGTTTTGTTTCTTACGTCTATGTGGAGTGGCGCTCGTATCGAAAATGGCATCTCAACAACTAATTCTTCTATAGTTCTTATGACATCCATATATTCCCTTTTAGCCATTTCGAGAGTGTTTTTTAACCGCTCTTCTTCATCATTTTTAAGCTGATTTATTCTATCTAACAGCTTTAATATTCCTTCTATTTTATTAGTAGATCTAATTTCGTTTCGCAGTTCTGCAAGAATTCGAGAAAGCTCAGAGTTTGTCCAAGGGGTGTTTGCTAGTAAACTGTTTCCCCTTTCAAGCTCTTCTATCAATTTACTTGCTTTTTCTTTCAACATATTTTTAATCTGGTTTTTCCATTTTTTTAATTCTTGAAAGCTTTGCAAGAGTTCCTCTATTGTTTGACCCCTCAATACTGGGGCTTCCACTGTTCCTAAAAATTCGCTTACGGCCGCAATGGTTCTCCCTCTTTCACTTAGAAAACTCCTTTTAATAGCGTCTTTAATTCCCTCTAACAACCTTATATACTCTGATTCAAAGCTTAAAGCACTATCGACATTTTTAACGTTTTCTATTTGAGATAATAAAACACTGATTCTTTGAGTAAGATCTTTGGGTATTTTTATTCCCTCTTCAATAATGATCTCAGCTTTAGAAAGGAGATCTGTTAATTTGCTTCTTAGATCACTTTTTAATTCACTTATTGCGGTTTTTTCTATGGTATTAAGATATTGTTCTTCCTCTTTAAGCTCTTTGAGAAAAGCTAACAGCGTATTTAAAGGCATATCTATAGTTGGTGGCTCTCTAAGGGTAAAAGTTAATTTTGAAGGTTCTATCTCTACGTATTTTTTGAATACTTCCATCTTCGATTTATTCTTTCGCATCAAAACAAGTGTTTTACTAAGAACTCTTCTTTTTACATCATCTTCGAAAAGTTTCGCTGTCTCTACGTCTTTTGCAAAATTTCTCAACAGATCCACCGAAACATTTTTTGTAACCGCCCCAAAAAGATCGGTGTGAATTGTTGGAAACGGTGGTAGTAAGACGTCCTCTATTGTTCGAGTATTTTCTTTCAGTTCAAGGATCCAATTTTTAAATGAAGTAATCAAAGTTGAGAGGTTCGTATTTAAATCATTTAATAGTGTTTCGTAATTTCTTTCTATTTTGCTTATTAACTTGTCAATGGTGGACGTATCAAGCTTCCAGAATTTTTCAAGAAAAGTTTTTGCTTCTTCCAATTCTTTAAGAAAATTATCTCCTCTAAAATCAACTGGAACCTCTAACTTATTCGATATTTGTTTGAGAAGAGTGATAATTTCGGCTATTTCGGTACTTAGGTTTTCTATCCACTTTAAAACATCGTTTTTGATCTGTACAACAGCCTTTTGAAGAGTTGAGAAAATGTTTTTTATATTATTTGTCTTTACTGTAATATCTCCGAGAGATTCATGTTCAGGCAACTTTTGAACCGTCATTAGTAATGTTCTGTTGCAGAGCTTGGAGTGCTTGGAAACAAAGTCTCTTACGATGCTGGATTGCGTTAAAAGCGCCCTTTCATTGAGATTTAAAAGTTCATTTGCCATTCTTTTAGCTTTTTCAATACCCTTTTCAAGAAGTTCTTTCAGCTCTTTCCTTCTCCTAAAATAGAACCTAGATGTGGAAGCAATTTCTCTCTCTAGGTTTTCTAATTCATTTACTTTTTCACTAAACTCTTTAATTTTATCTTGAATTTCTGTTGGTTCGGGTAATTGTTGAATTAAATCATTGGTAATAGAAATAATTTCCCTAAACAACTCAAGCATCAATTTTCACATCCAACAACTTCACACAACTACCTTATAAGTTACCCGTAACAGCAATATAAAAATAATTTCATATGTAGTAAAGTACTGAACTACAACTTTAATAATCCTAATTATTCTACATCGGTTTTAAGCTCCAATTTTCTCAATACTTTCTCGCTTATACCAGTAAAAGAAAACGAAAAGGAAAATTACAAATATCAAGATGCCCAAAATTAGTAGATAGGATGCGTGGGGACCATAGCCAAAAATTATAGGAATAGGGCCAATAAAAATAAAGAAAGTACCACTTACACTTGATGTTGTCATAAGAGAAGCTAAGGTAATTATGACCATGCCTAAGAGCATTATAACAAATCCTATGATTACAAATTTAAGCATCCAATCTACGTTAATACCCTCTTCTATGCTTAATAATTCCGTACGTTCACCAATAGTTTTTAAACAGTCACTGCAGACTTCATAATATGTGTTAAAGCAGTATTGACACACTCTCCTGCCACATTCTTGGCAAACATATTTTGCTGGCCGTTCTCCGCATAGTTCGCACAGTACGGTCACGACAACCACCCCTCTTATAACATGTGAAGTATAATTATTGAAAAAAGCAGTATTAACGTAATTATTAAAGCAATAATTATTAGCCATTTTGTTATGCGAATATCTGTTCCGAAGATTATAGGAATAGGGCCAATAAATATTATGCCTCCTCCTTTTGTTTCAACTTTACCCTTAATTGATTTAAACATAAAGATGATTATTGCAAGAAATATAATCATGACACCAAGAAAAACAAGGAAAAACCCTGTTAGCAAAATGATGTTACTAGTACTGTTGTACATCATTACCTTAAAACACCTCTTTCATAATGTTTAACTTGAAGTCTTAGGTTTCTAACAATTAAGTAATTTTTTGCTTCCCACTTTTGACACTTTATTTTATTATGTCTCCTAGCGCTATGTAACGATAAGAATGTGAGTTGTTAAAGGTTAGAGCTTTAATTATAACACCTCTAAGGTGAAGGTAGGACATTATTGCTTAAGATGCCCTAAATAAAATAGTTTCACTATGGTTTATGTAGGTTGCGATCGATGAATAGTGTGATGTTTGCTGGGAAAGACTGTTCTATCGTAGCAAAATCCTTATTAAATATCAAGTTATGTGACTTTAGGAAACAGTTATTGAGGGAAGAAAATGAACCCTCTCGGTGATGTGCTTTCGACTATTCAGTCTACTGTGGAAAACGTCTTAGAAAAAATGGGTGTAAAAGTGGAAGTGAAAATCTTAAGGACACCGTCATCTGAGCTTGGAGACTTTTCTTTTCCAACATTTACCTTATCTAAAAATCTTAAAAAGGATCCAAACACGATTGCGAAGACTATAGCAAATGAAATGTCTTCCTTTAAGATTGATTTGATTGAAAAAATAGATGTTGTTGGCGGATATGTTAACTTTTACTTAAATAGGAAACTTGTAACCGAGAAAATTTTGAAGACCGTTCTAACTGACGTGGAGAAGTATGGTAAAAGTAACGTTTTGAATGGATTGAAAATTATGGTCGAACATACTTCGGTAAACCCCATAGCGCCAATGCATATCGGTAATCTTAGAAACTCTTGTATAGGAGATGTTTTTGCTAATGTTCTAGAGATGGCGGGTGGAAATGTAAAGAGACATTTTTATGTCGACGATATGGGTAGACAATCTGTAGCAACAGCAATAGGTTATAAACTTCTGAAAGATAGGGGTGTAAAACCAGATAGAAAACCCGATCTATGGATGGGTATCATATACGCTTTAATGAACGCCTTTTTGATGATACAAGAAGTAAAGGAAAAAATTTGGGACTTAATACCTGAAGCCAAGAAGTACTCGAAAAATAAATACTATATTTCCGATAATGAACTGAATTCGATTTTAAAACACGAGGAAATTCAGAAGCTTAAAGAACTAAAGAAAGAAATTATAGAGTGGAGTAGCGTATTAAAAAGTCTTGAAGAAAGATTTCCTGAATTAACAAAGAAGTTGTTGGAAGAAGTTTCGAAAATAGATGATCTAAAGAACTACTGTGACAAACTGGGTAAAAGGTATGAAGAAGGAGATCCTGAGGTCAAGATTATTATTAGGGAGATGTGTGATGTTACTTTAAATGGTATTAAGGAAACTTTGAATAATTTTGGTATTTATTTTGATTCTTTTGATTGGGAATCTGATCTGGTGTGGTCTGGCAAAGTTAAGAATGTTTTAATTGCTTTGGAACGTTCAGGTTACGTCCATAAAGAAGATGGTGTTAAGATCTTAGATTTAGAGCAATTTGTTTCTGAACATAATTTAAAGAAAAAATTGGGTATGAGCGAGGATTTTGAGATACCTCCTCTTGTTCTTACAAGATCTGATGGAACGACCCTATATACTACGAGAGACATAGCCTATACAGTTTGGAAATTTGAGGATAGGCATTTTGACCGTGTTTATAATGTTATAGGAGCTGAGCAAAGTTTACCGCAACTTCAGATAAACATCGCTTTAAGGATTTTGGGGCATAATAAGTGGGCTGATAATTTAATTCACTTTAAATATGAACTAGTACATCTCGTAGGAAGAAAGATGAGTGGAAGAAGAGCGCAATATGTAACAGCCGACGAAGTTTTAGAGGAAGCCATTAGAAGAGTTGAAGAAATATTGAGAAAATCACCATATAGCGAGGAGGAGAAGGGAAAAATAGCAAAGGACGTTGGTGTAGGAGCAATAAGGTATGCACTTATCAATGTAACTCCTCTTAAACCTGTAATTTTCGATATGAAAAAAATCCTTGATATGAAAGAAAACAGTGGACCGTTTATTCAATACAACTATGCAAGAGCCTGTAGTATATTGAAAAAGGCTGGTATCGTGAAAATCGACCTAGAAAGAGTGGATTATAGTCTTTTAACAAGCAGCGAAGAGTGGGATTTAATAAAAGCTATCGGAGAATTTCCAATTAAAATTATTGATATTATTAACGAGATGAGACTTGAAATTCTAACAAATTACATGAATAACCTAGCTATTTTGTTTAGTAAGTTTTACGAGAAAAAACCTGTTTTAAAAGTTGAAGATGAAAGACTAAGACTAGCCAGACTAGCTTTGGTTAAAGCATTTCAAATAACGTTAGGTAATGCTTTAACTATTGCTGGCATAAAACCACTAGAAAGAATGTAACCCAATTATGTCTTCTGACCTAATTTAGAAATTTTTCTAGACAATTCGATAATGGCCTTAGCAGCTTCTATAGCCGTCATTTTTTTCTCTCGCAGTTGATTTATGATAAACCTCACATTCTTGTCTAGTTGCCAATCTCCAAATACAATATCTATAATTTCGTGCAAATCTCTAAAATCTTTTAGATTCCCGTTCCATTTACCGCTTACCTCTCTGTATCTAGAGAAAAAATATTCCTTAAGAAGTTTAAGTCTATTTTTAATTAAATTATCATCTACATTTTTATTAACCATCACCGTGAAAATAATGTCATTTTCTTCAAGATAACAAATTTTTACTTTCTCGGTGATTAAAACTTGAAGTTCACCAATGCCTAAGTCCTTAGTAAAGGTGAAAACAGCCGATACAAAACCTGAAAAAAGATCTTCATTAAAATCAAATTTGATGAAAGATTTTCTAATAAGACATTCTCCGTTCCGGTGAATAACAAGAACTTGAAGTATCCCATCTAATGATTGCATGCGTATATTCTTTACCGTGCCTTGTTGGCTCTTTTCTATCAAATCATCTTTTGCGTCGATAGATCTCATGTTTCTCCCACAGCTAGTAGTTATACCATATTGTATCAAATTGTGGTAATAAATATTATTACAAAATTTAGTAGAGATTCCAAAACCCCTATCGAAGACTAGTTAGCATTTTCGAACCAGATTAAGATAACATCGATGTATCGTGCTTTGTTTTACTATGTATATGCAAAATTGATCTGTTCTGAAGAAAGATTGCCCTTTTTGCCTTTTTATAAGTTACGCATAAAATTCTTTTCCCTCGTCTTCTGGTTCTATTAATCCGAGAAGCATTTCATCAACATATATTTCAGCATTTGCCAAGAGTGCAAGAAGAATTGCAGATGAAGGAACCATTGTTACTAACTTCTCATCCCCATTTAATGCTAATGTGGCGGTTGCATAAAACCTGTCACTATTATCTATTCGATCTATCACAACTTTCTTAACGATTTTTCCTAATTGTTCTCTTACAATGGGCATTTCTGCTAAAATTTCTCCAAAATTTTTTCTTTCATCATCAACAATTCTTTTACCATATATTATATTTCCAATCGCTATTATCGTATTTACTGGGATGGAGAACATCGGAAAAACTCTACCATCTTCGAGTTGCAACGTTAGTGCAGGTGGAAGGGAAGGGTATGTAGGTAATCTTATTTCAACTTTAACAACTTTAATTTCAACCAATACATACACCTCATTGCTTTAATAAATACCGAAATAGGGCTTTTAAACTTTACACAAATTTTGCAACAAAATCAAACTAAGAAGTCGTGCTCAGTTTTTAAGGTTTCTCCGTCTACAGTCAGAGTTCTTACTATTTTACCTTTTCGTTTCGATTTTAATCTTACTTCCCTTGACGGCATGGATCGCCAGTTTTCAGGTAGAATAATGTCGGTAACTACTAGCTGATTTTTTAAGTCAAGATTTTTAAATGGTATTTTAATTTTTTCTTGAAAGTCTGGTAAAGCTTCTTCGATAAAAACTTTTAGAATTTCTTCATTATTTGGTAAGGTCGCTTTGCAAAAGTCTGTTTTAAGTTCGACTATTTGATCTGTCAGTTTCGGTATGCTCTTTTTAATTTGAAGCTTGGGTAGTGTTCCCTGCACTGGTTTTATCGAAACTAAAATATAGCATTTTCCGACTAAAAGTGAATACAATTTTTTGATTTTTTCCGAGGGAAGTTCTAATTGTAGCGTAGCCTTATAGAGATTCTTGCTTTTTTTCATAGAAACTGATGAAATGATGCTTGAGAGAGCGAAACTTAAGTCCCGATAAGAAAAAATATTGCCCGTTAATTTGAATTGCTCACCGCTTGGTAAAAAGTAAGCTAGGAAAGCCCCTATGAAGTCTTCATAGAGGAAACTTGCATTTATTGTGATCTTATTTTTCTGAGTTTTAAGTTGCAGTGCTGGTCCTGGGAAAGTACCTCTCCCATATCGGCTGAATATTAAATGTGTAAGTTCATCTACGTCATTTTGAATTATACGTGTTATAAAATGTTTGTAATTTCCTAGAAGCATAAGTATCTCCTAACATTACACTATTTAGGCAGATAATCAGCGTCTGAAGAGTTGAGAAGGCCTTATTAATCCTTCTTCTTCGTCTGTTCTTCTCTTTCTCTCTTCTTTTCTATATGTTTGTCTCGAGGCAACAGTAGCGGCGGGAGTATGTGTAAGAGTGGATGGCTTGGATTTTTCAGCTGAGGAAGATGTTTGTTGAGGTACAGCTCCCCGCAGGGCGTTCAGCCCAATAATTAATTCCATTGCTTTTATATTTGCAAATTGGCGAACCTCATTCATGAACTGGTTAAGTGTGTCTTTTTTAGCGATCTCATCTATACTTTGATTTACCTTTACATTCATCTCTTTTACTGTTTTTGTAATTTCTTCTGATGCTTTGAGAAGTTTTTCAGACGTCTCTTTAAGATCCTTTGTTACTTCACGAACAGCTCCAATTACGGCGTCCCCTATAGTTTTTCCTATTTCTACAACTACGTTTGATAGGGTGTTTTCTAACTCCTTTACTCTGCTTGATAATCTTGTTATAGCAACCTTTAGGGCTTCAATATTAGTTTTTATTTCTTCCACGGGTGACATATCTGTACTAACATTTTTATCTTTAGTTAGTTTCTGTGTCAAGTTAAATCACCTAGTGTGTATAAACCTGATATAGATTTGGCTTGCTAGTGTATCTTATGTGCCTATGTATATTGGGCTCTTTGGGTATTTAATGTTATTGCAACTATTACTACTAGTCGAACAATACAGTATTTAAACTAATTCTGTTCTTTACGTTTTGGCTCCGATTTTAACTGACTTTTTGGTACAGAAACTTCGTTCATTATTTTTTCGGAAACTAATATAGGTTTCTTTGCTCTAATGGCAAGGGATATAGTGTCGCTCGGTCTACCTTCTAATTCTACGTCTTTACCCTTGACGTTTAGTATCATTTTTGCTAAAAAACGTTTTTCTTTTAGGTCGTGTATCATCACTTGTTTTACTTCCCCCTCGTAAATGGAGAGAATGTCATATGCGAGCGACCATATGTCCACTGGTTGCTCTTCTTTTCCTTCGAGGAAAGATTTGATGGAATTTGCAACTTCTCTGCCTATGATGACAGGTAGTATTCTTTCTTGGTTGTCTTCCAAAAGTAATGCGGGTACTGGTCCAAAAGGCGTTACTAAGCTAACAACTTCAAATATTTTTACCTCTACAAATTTTTCGGACAAACTAATCAACTCTCAAGAATGTTGAGTTATGTATAAATTATCATCGTAAAAAGGTTTAGGTTGAAATAAAGACTCTTCAACGAAGTTTGCAGACGTTAAGTTAGCAGTTTGCATCTCGGGAGGAAAACCTTATTGAGTTCGAAGAAAGTTACAATTACCGTTTTTGGTGGCATAGAGGAAATTGGCGGCAATAAGATATTGATTGCTGACTCAGGTTATGATGTAAAGATATTTTTGGATTTTGGAAAGAGCTTTGAAATTTCAAGGCGATATTATGAAAGTCCTTTTACAAGGCCCTCTACAATTCAAGAACTTATTTCCATCGAATCCGTACCTGATATTAGCAATCTCTATACTATTGCATGTGATATAACTAAGGCAACACGCGAGGAAAGAGAAAAATGGAAGAGCGGAAAATATTCCGAAAAGGAGCCTGAACCACCCGTGGATGCTGTACTTATTTCACATGCACATTTAGATCACTACGGATACATTAGCTTGCTTAATAGGAAAATTCCAATCTACCTTGGTGAATGTGCAGAAAAAATTGTTAAGGCGCGAATGGAAACTTCTACCTTGAATTTGGAAACAAACTACCTTTGTTTAGACTTTAAGACATTCCATTCAGGTAATAAAATAAAGATTAACGGTCTTGAAATAGAACCTATACATGTGGATCATAGTATTCCAGGGGCATACGGATTTTTGGTTTATAGCAGCGAAGGTATCATAGTTTATACAGGGGACTTTAGAATGCATGGTCATGCCTCCCAACTAACCCAGGATTTTAAAGATAGAATATTAGATGAAGGAACACCTGAAGTTTTAATTTGCGAAGGAACACATACGGATAAATCGATTATATCTGATGAAAACGAGGTTAGAAGGAAGATTTCCCAAGTGGCTGAGACCTATGAAGATTTAATAATTGCAGATTTTAAT
>Ga0209410_1000261_pt1 | contig 23443 bp, 19 predicted proteins | sample Mar14436cmmetaG_FD_184135 | JGI IMG/M metagenome (GOLD analysis project Ga0209410, IMG submission 184135) | Marine hydrothermal vent microbial communities from Guaymas Basin, Gulf of California to study Microbial Dark Matter (Phase II) - Marker... ... | reverse complement strand
TGATCTAGTGCTTCTATTGCATCTTTAGCTGATAAAAATGTTTCTGCTTTGTATCCTAATTTTTTAATAATTTTTGCTATAAATTCAACTGTAGTTTCATCATTATCAATAATAAATATATCACCTTTTCTATGTAAATAAGGTAAAACAACTCTAAGAATTTCTTTTTTAGTAATAGGTTTTTTTAGATAATCTGCTATTCCGAATGTAAATAGTTTTTCATTAAATGTAGAATATATAATTACTGGAATTCTTTTTGTTTTTTCATTTTGTTTTAATTCCCTTAAAATCTCAAATCCAAATATATCAGGCAAAAGAAGATTAAGCATAATGAATGATGGATGAAGTTTCATTGCCATTTTAATTGCTTGATTTCCTTCTTTTAAAGTATATGTACTTAATCCTCTGGTTTGCAAATAAGATAAAATAAGCTTTGCGGTAAGTTCATCACCTTCAATAAGAAGGACATCTGCTTTTGGCAGAATTTCTTCTTTTTTTGCTTCTTCTATAGGAAGATTTACCTCAAAAATTGTGCCTCTTTGTATTTGACTTTTAACTTTTATTGCTCCTCCTAGTTTTTCTATTACTTCTTTAGTAATAGCTAAACCAAGCCCTAATCCTCCCTCTTTTCTTTCAAAAGGTAAAAAACGTTCAAAAATATGAGGAAGTTTTTCTTTTGGAATGCCACAGCCTGTATCTTTTATAGTAAAAATAAGTTTTTTATTCTTGTGTTTTACACTAAGAGATATATATCCATATTCTGTATATTTTAAAGCATTATGCAAAAGATTAAGTAAAGCTTGCCTTAATCTTAAAGGATCTGTAAGAATACGTTCTGGTAATTTTTTACTTAATGATAATTTAAATTTAAGCCCTTTAATAAGAGCTCTTTGTTTAATAATACTAGCTACTTCTTCAATTAATTTTTTAAGTGATGTTGGCTTTTTCTCTATTTTAAAAATACCTGCTTCTATTTGGCTTATATCTAACACTTGACTAATTAAATCATTTAAGTGTTTGGCAGAATTAAATATGGTTTTTACATATTCTTTTTGTTGTGGTGTTAAATTTGTTTCAAATAATAATTCTGTAAAACCAAGTATAGCATTTAAAGGAGTACGCATCTCATGAGACATATTTGCGAGAAAAGCAGTTTTTGCTCTATTGGCAGAAAGGGCTTCTTCTTTTGCTCGAATAAGTTCCATTTCTTGTTTTTTTCTTTCTGTAATATCTATTAAGCTACCTACAATAGCTGGTTTCCCTCGATAAGTAATACTCTGACTGCGTACTTCACAAGTGATGATTCGCCCCTTAGCAGTAAGCCCTTGAAATTCATATTGATCTGCCTTTTTACGTTCAGAAAGTTTATTCTTAATTGCTTTTTCTACAATTTTTCTAGATGTAGGTGCGACAAACTCTAATAAGTTTTTTCCTATCATTTCTTTTGGAGTGGTTTCGAAAATTTTAGCAATTTTAGGATTTACATAAGTAAATTTACCTTCTTCAATAAAAAATACTCCTACTGGTGTTTCTTCGGATAAGGCTTGAAATCTTGCTTCAGCTTCTATAAGTGGTGTTATATCTCTTAGAACAGTTAAACTAGTTTTTTTATCAGGTAAAAGGATAATTGTGCCATCAACTTCTCTACGTTGACCTTTATGTGTAATTAAAGTAAAAGAATAGCGAGAAGGTAAGGTTATTTTTTTTCTTCTTTTATAATAAAAAAGGAAGTGTTTTTTGTCTTCTTTTGCTACATAATCAAAGAAAAATTTTCCTTCTACTTTTTTATCTTCTACTAGCATACAAAAAGCATCATTTGCCATTACAATTTTTCCATTTTCATCAATAAGCAGGATGGCATCGGGATTTTGTTCAAAAAGTAAACGATATTTTTCCTCAGCAGCTTTTGATTCTTTTATATCCTTATTCATTTCATTTAGAAATTAAGAAAAATTGAAAAAATCTATTTTCATGCTATCATAGGTGAGCATAAAAGACAAGAAAGATTGTTTTAAATAGGAATCTTGCTTAAATCAGCTACTTTAAGAAAGAGTTTTTTTATTTGAGTAAGTAAAGCTAACCTATTATTACGTAAACTTTTTTCTTCTGTCATTACAAGTACATGATCAAAAAAATTATCAATAAAAGGTTTTAATATTGTGAGTGTTTCAAGTGCCTTAAGAAAATCATTTTTTTCAAGCAATCTTTTTATTTTTTGCTCTACTTCTATATATTTCTCATAAAGTTTCTTCTCTTCAGGTGTCTGAAAAAGGTTTATTTGTGGAGTTCTATCTATTGGATTTTGGATAATACGGTATACGCGTTTATAGGCAATAACTAATGGCTCAAATTGAGAAGTTTTGGAAAATTTAAACAAAGCATCTGCTTTTCTAAAAATAGAAGGCACATTTCCATCAAATACACTAAGTACTGCTTCTACAATAGGATAAGGATAATTCTTTTCTTGAAGAAGTGAAGCAAGACGAGTTTTAAAAAAAGAAATAATTTTTTCTTTTATTTTTTCAAATTTTCCATATGTTTTTAATGATAACTCTATTAAATTAAAAAGAGAAAAAGAAATGTTTTTTTCAAAAAGGATACGTAATATACCAATTGCCTGTCGTCTTAAGGCAAAAGGATCAGCTGTTCCTGTAGGAATTAAACCTATCCCAAAACAACCAACAATAGTATCCATTTTATCTATTATGGACAAAATAGCTCCTTCTATTGTTTTAGGTAGTGTTCCTCCCGCTTCTACTGGTAAATAATGTTCACTTATAGCACAAGCGACTGCTTCACTTTCCCCTTGTGCTTTAGCATAAATTCCACCCATTATTCCCTGTAATTCTGGGAATTCATTTACCATTTCTGTTGTCAAATCTGCTTTACATAAAATAGTTGCCCTTAAAATTATATCTTTCTTTTCAGGAAAAAGGCTTTCTGTTATCCAAGTTGCAAGCGATTTTAATCTTTCTACCTTCTCAGCCATAGTACCAAGTTTTGCTTGAAAAATTATGTCTTTAAGTTTTATTATTCTTTCAGATAAAGGTACTTTTAAATCTTCTTGATAAAAAAAGCGAGCATCAGCTAGACGAGCTCTAATTACCCTTTCTAATCCAATTTTTATAGGCAAAATATCTTTAACAGAGATATTTATAATAGCAATAAAAGCTGGCAAAAGGTTACCATTATTATCTCGAATAGCAAAGCATTTTTGATGTTGTTTCATCACAGTAATCAATACTGGTTCTGGTAAAGAAAGAAATTCTTCATCAAATTTACCTCTAACTGCTACTGGATATTCTACAAGAAAATTTACCCAATTTAATAAATCTTTGTCTAAAATTGGAGAGCCATTTATTTCTTGAGCTATTTTTTCTAATAAATTGATAATACGTTTTTCTCTTTCTATTGGGTCTATAATCACAAATACTTTTTTAAGTACTGATGAATATTCTTCAGGATGAGAAATGATAATAGGATTAGGAGCCATAAAGCGATGGCCAAAAGTCAAATTATTGCTTTTTATTTCTTCTAGAGAAAATGGAATGACATCCTTATCTAAGATGGCTAATATCCAATGGATGGGACGAGCAAAATGAATTTTACTTTTATGCCAACGCATTGTCTTGGGAAATGGTAAAGAAAGAATATATTTTGGTAATAATTCTTTTAAGATTTCTAAAGTAGGTTTACCTTTTTCTTTTATTTTTAATCCTACATATTCTCCTTTTTTTGTTTTAATTTTAACAAGTCTTTCTACTGAAACACCATGTTTTTTAGCAAAACCAAAGGCAGCTTTTGTTGGTTTATTATCAGCAGTAAAAGCTACTTTATATGGTGGCCCAATTATATCTATCTCCTTTTCTGCTTGGGTTTCAGGTATACCAGTAACTAAAACTGCCAATCTTCTAGGAGTAGCCATAGTTTTGATATGATCAAAATTTAATCTTTCAGCTTTCAGTCTTTCAGCTAAAATATTTTTCATATCTTCCAAAATTTTTGGGAAAATGCTAATTGGTAATTCTTCAGTACCGATCTCAAGTAATAAAGTTTTCATGTTATCTCTTTAATAAAGGATAACCTAAAGCTTTTCTCTGAGAAAGATAAGCTTCTGCTGTCATTCTTGCTAAATGTCTCACACGAGCTATATATTGTGTTCTTTCCGTAACACTAATAGCACCTCGAGCATCTAATAGATTAAAGATATGAGAGCATTTAAGACAACATTCATAACCAGGTAAAACAATGCCTTTTTTTAACAATTTTTCCCCTTCTTTTTCAAAATTTTCAAATAATTGAAAAAGCATTTTTGTATCAGCTAATTCAAAATTATACTTACAACCTTCTACTTCTGTTTGAAAATGTATATCACCATAACTGATATTGGGAGCCCACATGATTTCAAAAACACTATCTACGCTTTGAAGGTACATAGCAATGCGTTCAAGTCCATAAGTAATCTCTACTGAAACTGGATCAAGATCAATTCCTCCTGCTTGTTGAAAATAGGTAAATTGAGTGATTTCCATTCCATCTAACCAAACCTCCCAACCTAAACCCCAAGCTCCAAGGGTAGGTGATTCCCAATCATCTTCTACAAATCGGATATCATGGGCTTTTAGATCAATTCCTAATGCTTCAAGACTCTTAAGGTATGTTTCTTGTACTTCTAAAGGAGAAGGTTTTAAAATGACTTGATATTGATAATAGCGTTGAAGTCTATTAGGATTTTGGCCATAACGACCATCTGTAGGGCGACGAGAAGGTTGAACATAAGCTACTTTATAAGGTTCTGGACCTAAGACACGTAAAAAAGTAGCAGGATGAAAAGTCCCAGCTCCTACTTCTAAATCATAAGGTTGTTCAATAACACATCCCTGATTAGCCCAAAACCTATCCAGAGCAAGTATAATTTCTTGAAAATACATATAATCAATTATGGAAAGATTTTAGGCACAACATAACGCTACCTTCTATTACTTCAACCCCTGCAATTCTTAACCTTTATTATACTATTTAATAACTGTCAATAGACCTTTTAAATTTACCTTTTGATTCTTGTCTTTATAGTTTTATCAGAGTATTATTAAAATATGTTTTTGCTAAAAATAACTATATTAACAATACTATTGTTTATTCAGCCTGCTTTTGGCAAACTTTTAGATAGAGTTGTAGCTATTGTAAATGAAGATGTAATTACTCTTTCTGAATTAAAAGATGCCATAAAACAGTTAACTCCCTTTACTGATCCTTCACCTGAGATAGAAAGGCAAGTGCTTGAAGAGTTGATTAATACTCATCTTGCTGTTCAAGAGGCTAAAAAACGAGGTATTGAGATAAAAGAAAAAGAAGTAGAAAATACTATAAAAGAACTTATTTTACAAAAAGGTATAACATTAACAGCATTTAAAGAAGAATTATTAAAAAATGGAATATCTTATGAAGATTATAAAAATTGGTTAAAATATCAATTAATTAAACGTCGATTAATAGGTTTAGAAGTTCAAGGGAAGGTTACTGTTACAGAAGAAGAAATAAAAAATTATTATGAAACTTATAGAAAAAAATACAAGGGTTATACATTATTTAAATTACGCCATATTTTGTTGCCTTTTCCGCAAACATTAACTCAAGAGAAGGAAATAAAAAAAATTCAAGAAAAAATTTTGAGAAAGCTCAAAATGGGTGTTTCCTTTTCAGAATTGGCTAAATTATATTCCAAAGCGCCTACTGCTTCTGATGGAGGAGATTTAGGTTGGTTTAAAGAAGAGGAATTAGCTCCTATAATTAAAGAGACTGTAAAGACTCTTAAAGTAGGTGAATATAGCTCATGGATAAAGACTGATGTAGGTTATCAACTTATACAATTGATAGAGAAGAAAAAAGTACCTGAAAAGACTCTTTCTGAAGTAAGGGAAGAGATATATAAAATTCTTTATCAAAAGAAACTAGAAGAAAGATATCAACGTTGGTTAAAAGAGCTTAGGGAAAAAGCATATATAAAAATTTTGCTTTAAATGAGCTCAAAAGACAAATTATTTCAATTACTTTATAAAAATTCTTTCCTTTATGATCCAAATAAAAGATTTAAACTTTCTTCTGGAAAGTATAGTGATTTTTATATTGATGGTAAAAAAACAACGCTTACTAGTGAAGGGATGGCATTAGTAGGTGAAGTGATTTGGAAGGAAATAAAAAATCTTAACATAGATGCTGTTGGTGGTTTAACACTTGGAGCAGATCCTATTGTTTGTGCGGTAGTTATGCAGGCTTTTAAAGATGGGGAAAAGATAGATGGTTTTATTGTACGTAAAGAGCCTAAAGGACATGGTACAAAAAGCTGGATCGAAGGAAATATCAAGAAAGGCATGAAAGTAGTTATTGTTGAAGATGTTGTTACTACGGGTGCATCAGCTCTTAAGGCTATTGAAAAGGCTGAAGAGGCTGGGCTTAAAGTAATAAAAGTGATAATATTAGTAGATAGAGAAGAAGGTGGAAAACAGGCGATAGAAGAAAAAGGTTATGATTGTTTGGCTATTTTTAGCCGTTCAGATTTTATGAAATTACATAAAAAAGATGCCTGAAGTCTTTGATGTTATAGTTGTTGGAGCAGGTCATGCTGGTTGTGAGGCAGCTTTAGCTGCTGCCCGTATGGGTCATCTTACTCTTTTGCTTACTATCAATATTGAACGTATTGCTCATATGAGCTGTAATCCTGCTATAGGTGGATTAGCTAAGGGGCATTTGGTAAAGGAGATAGATGCCTTAGGTGGGGAGATGGCTAAAAATATTGATGCCACAGGTATTCAATTTAGGCGTCTAAATACTAAAAAAGGACCTGCTGTCTGGTCATCTCGTGCTCAAGCAGACAGAGAGCTTTATCGGCTTAGGATGAGATCTGTTTTAGAAAAGACAGAAAATTTGTTTATAAGGCAGGCTAAGGTAAGTGAAATTTTGGTTGAAAATGGTGTAGTAAAGGGGGTAAAGACAGGTATTGGTGAGGTTTTTCTAGGCAAAACAGTGATTTTGACTACAGGCACTTTCCTTACTGGTCTTATTCATATTGGACTTACCAATTTCCCTGCTGGTAGAATGGGAGATCCACCTTCAAATCGTCTCTCTCAAAATTTAGCAAAACTTGGTTTTCGTATTGGAAGATTTAAGACAGGAACACCTCCAAGACTTGATGGAAGAACAATAGATTTTTCTCGTCTTACACCACAATATGGTGATGACCCTCCACATCCATTTTCATTCTCTACTGAAAAAATAGATAGACCTCAATTACCTTGTTATATTACTTATACCAATCAAAAGACTCATGAGATTATAAGAAGTGGACTTGACCGCTCTCCACTTTTTACTGGCGTGATAAAAGGAACAGGAGTAAGATATTGTCCTTCCATTGAAGATAAAGTAGTCCGTTTTCCAGAAAAAGAACGCCATCAAATATTCATTGAACCAGAAGGAATAAATACTGTAGAGTATTATCCAAATGGCATTTCTACCAGCCTTCCTATAGACATTCAGATAAAAATGGTAAGAAGCATAGAAGGTTTGGAGCATGCAGAGATAATGAGACCTGGATATGCTATCGAGCACGACTATGTTGATCCTACACAATTGAAACCTTCACTTGAGACAAAGTTAATAAAAGGGCTTTTTTTTGCAGGTCAGATAAATGGTACAACCGGTTATGAAGAAGCTGCTGCTCAAGGTATTATAGCCGGCATAAATGCTGCCCTCTATATCAGAGGAGAATCTCCAATTATTCTTGACCGTTCTCAGGCATATATAGGGGTATTGATTGATGATTTAGTAACAAAAGGTACAAATGAGCCATATCGGATGTTTACTTCAAGAGCAGAGTATCGTTTACTTTTAAGAGAAGATAATGCAGATTTAAGACTTATGCCTATTGGTTATAAACTTGGGTTAATTGGTGAAGAACAATATAAACGATTTTTAGAGAAAAAAGAGGGGATTGAAAAGACCATTGAACGTTTATCAGAAATAAAGATAAAGCCCACAAAGGAAACAAATGAGAAATTAAAACAAATAGGTACAACCCCTATCAAAAATCCTATGACTTTAAGAGAATTATTGAGAAGACCTGAGGTAGATTTTTATAGCTTGAAAATTTTTGATGAGACATTAGAGAGAGTTAGAAAAGATGTAGCAGAAGAAGTAAGTTTTCAAATAAAGTATGAAGGATATATAAAAAGACAAGAAGAACAGGTTGCCCGTTTCAGACGCCTTGAAGAGGTGCGACTTCCTGAAGATATAGATTATTATAAAATTCCGGGTCTTTCTAATGAGGTAAGGGAAAAGCTCTCTCGTATTCGTCCTTTGTCCCTTGGACAAGCAGCTCGCATCTCTGGCATTACTCCTGCTGCCATCTCTATATTGCAAGTCTATCTAAAAAAACATGGGTCAAGACTAACTTAAATTTTGCTTTCTCAACTTTGCTAATTCTCTTTCTCTTAGTTCTACTCGCCTAATCTTCCCACTGATGGTTTTTGGCAATTCAGAAACAAATTCAATCTGTCTAGGATATTTATAAGGAGCAGTATTATTTTTTACATGTTCTTGCAATTCTTTTATTAATGTATCTGAGGGGGTATAACCAGGTGTTAAAACTACAAATGCCTTGACAATTTGCCCTCTGATGGGATCAGGCACACCGATAACAGCCGCTTCAGCCACAGCTGGGTGTTCAATTAGGGTGCTTTCTACTTCAAAAGGACCAATACGATAACCTGAACTCTTTATAACATCATCTGCTCTGCCAACAAACCAGAAATAACCATCTTCATCTTTATAAGCACGATCACCAGTAAAATACCAACCATTTTTAAATACATTAGCACTCTTCTCTTCATCCTTCCAGTAACCTTTAAATAACCCTACTGGATATTTTTCCTTCACATACACAGCAATATTTCCTTCTTCATAAGCCCCTAGCTCATTGCCATCGTCATCTACAATAGCCACCTTCCATCCTGGCACAGGCTTGCCCATAGAACCAGGTTTAACTTCCATATTTTTGAGGTTAGCAACCATAACTACTGATTCTGATTGACCGTATCCTTCATAAATTTTTATGCCAGTTTCTCTTTCCCAAACTTTGATGACTTCTGGATTTAGAGGCTCACCAGCACTAGTAGCATGACGTAACTCACTCAGATTGTATTTTTTTAGATCTTCTAAAATCATCATGCGATAGGCAGTAGGAGGGGCACAAAAGGTTGTAATGGCATATCTATCCATTAATTCTAACACCTTTGCAGGATTGAACCTTCCCCTTTCATCATAGACAAATACAGCAGCTCCCATGATCCACTGTCCATAAATCTTTCCCCAAGCTGCTTTAGCCCAGCCTGTATCAGACAATGTCCAATGCAGGTCATTTGGAGTTAAGTCATGCCATAAACCAGCAGTAATCACATGCCCTAAAGGATAAGAATGATCATGGAGTACCATTTTCGGATAACCTGTCGTGCCGGAAGTGAAGAAAATAATATAAGGATCAGTGGCTAAAGTTTTGTAATTACCATCTAGACTAATCCAATATCTTGAAGCTGTTTTCATCTCCTCTTCATAATTGATCCAGTTAGGATGCGGTTTACCAATGTTTATTAATATCTGCAAAGTGAGACATTGAGGGAGTATTTTTTCTATCTTTTCTATATGCTCATCAGTAGTAATAATAGCTTTTGCTTTAGCAGCTTTTACACGATAAAGAATATCTCTTGCTTGTAGCATAGTAGTAGAAGGAATGATAATAGCACCAACTTTTGTCAAACCCAAAATTACTTCCCACCACTCTGGAATGCGAGGGAGCATAATCAACACCCTATCCTTTTTGCCAATTCCTAAACCCTTTAAGATATTGGCAAACTGGTTGGAACGAGACATTAAGTCCCAAAAAGAGAATTTTCGTTCTTCTCCTTTATCATTGACCCAGATTAAAGCCAGTTTATTTCTTTCCCTTTTTGCCCATTCATCCACCACATCTATAGCATAATTAAAATATTCAGGCACTTCCAATTTGAATTTTTCTAAGTCTAAATTGATATAGGGTTTTAGAGTTTCTAACATAGATTCATCTCCTCAAAATACTACGAGGCTTTTTATAAAGAATTTTTTGGTTGTCAACCCTAATTGGATAAAACTAGGAACACAAAAATATTTTTTAGATTTTTTCCTTTATTGTTAAGTTTGAATGTGTTATATAACTGTTTTAATAAAATTAGGAGGAATGAAATGTTGGAATGGGTTAAAAAAGGTTTTTACACTAGTCTTGGTTTGGTTTTAATTACAAAGGAAAAAGCAGAAGAATGGGCAAAGGAGTTGGTTAAAAAAGGAGAGCTTTCAGAAAAAGAAGGGCGAAGTTTTGTGGAAGAATTATTAAAAAAATCAGAAGAAACTCAACAGGAGTTAGAAAAAAAGATTGAAACATTAGTAAATAAGGTCTTAAAGAAAATTGATATTCCTACTAGACAAGACTACATCGCTATTAATCAACGTTTAGCCAAATTAGAAGAAACTCTTGAAGAGTTAAAAAAGAAAATCTCTGAATAAATGTTTTCTCTGAGAAAGTTACATACAATCACTCGTACTTATCGCCATTTTCGTCGCTACCAACAGATTTTAAGGGTTTTAGTTAAATATGGATTTAGTGATATTCTTGCTCAACTTCATCTCTATCGGGTAGTAGAAAAGTATCTTCGTTTCTTTAAAAGAGAGCAAGAGACTGAAATAACACGATTGTCTCGGTATGAGCGTATTCGTTTGACTCTAGAAGAGTTAGGTCCTACTTTTGTCAAACTAGGGCAATTGCTTAGTACAAGACCAGATTTAGTACCTCCCACTTTAGCAGAAGAATTGGGAAAGCTTCAAGATAAAGTTCCACCTTTTTCTTTTCTTGAAGCAAAGAAAATCATTGAATCTGAACTAGGACGTCCACTGGAAAAGATATTTTCTAGATTTGAAGAAATGCCAATAGCAGCCGCTTCTTTGGGGCAAGTGCACCGCGCCTGGTTGAAGAGTGGAGATATGGTAGCTGTCAAAGTACAACGACCCAATATCCGCCGTATAATAGAAGTTGATTTAGACATTATGTTGTATCTTGCTGGTTTATTACAAAAACATATTGTTGAAGTGGAGTGGTATGACCCAGTAGGTATTGTAAAAGAATTTGCCAAAAACATTGCGAAAGAGCTGGATTATACCCTTGAGGCTTCAAATATTGAACGATTTGCCAAAAATTTTAAAGATGAACCCACAATTTATGTTCCCCGTGTTTATCGTGATTATTCAACAGAAAAAGTGCTTACCATGGAATATATTGATGGTATCAAGATATCTGAAATAGGGAAATTAGAAGCAGCAGGATATGACTGCAAATTGATCGCTAGGCGAGGAGCAAACCTGATTTTGAAGCAAATTTTTGAACACGGTTTTTTCCACGGAGATCCACATCCAGGTAATATTTTTGTTTTGCCTGATAATGTCATCTGTTTTTTGGACTATGGCATGATGGGTCGTATAGATGAAGAAATCAAAGAGAATTTGGCATTGCTAATAAAAGCCTGTATTGATAAAGATATTTCAGAAACAACACGATGGCTTTTAAGACTTTATCCTGCTAAAAAAGTCAATCTTAGAGAATTTAAACTAGATATATGGGAACTGCTTGATCAATATCATGGCGTACCCCTTAAACAAATTGAATTAAAAAGGGTCTTTCGACAAGTGCTTTATCTTGTTGAGAAGCATCATCTCAAGATACCACCGGACTTATTTTTACTTAACAAGGCATTGGTTTCTCTGGAAGGTATAGGTAGATCACTTGATCCAGATTTTAATGCAGTAGAGCAAATTCAGCCATTTATCAAAGAGATTATTCTAAAAAAATTCAGTCTTCGCAACATCATACACAAGGGGCAAAAAAGTTTTCGGGAGCTCTTTGTCCTTTTCCAAGAATCTCCACAAGAAATTAGAGAATTTCTTTCTTTGTTGAAAAAGGGCGAGATAAAAGTGAAATTTGAACATAAAGGTTTAGAAACATTCATTGCTAAACAAGATCAGGTTAACAATCGTTTGTCCTTTGCCATTATTTCTGCCTCATTAATCATTAGCTCAGCCCTCATTGTGCTTTCAGATATACCACCTTTCATTTTTGGGATTCCTATTATTGGTCTTATCGGTTTCTTAGTTGCTGGTTTCATGGGTTTATGGCTTCTTATTGCTATCTTTCGCTCAGGAAAATTTTGAAGTAACTTGACATATTGGAATTTTTATTCTAATATAGAACAAATATTCCAAATGAATAATTTAAATTCCAATATGTCTTTAGGTCGGCGAGAACAAGAAAGGAAGTGGCGGCGTCAGTATATCTTAAAAGTGGCAGAGCGTTTATTTGCACAAAAAGGTTATCATCAAACAACTATGGCTGAGATTGCCAAAGCTTCAGAATTTGGAATGAGTACAATATATCAGTTTTTTGAAAGTAAAGAAAAAATTTATTTAACACTTTTTAATGAAAAATTAGATACCTTACTTGAATTAGTCAAAGATGCTGTCAAAAAAGCCAGTACTGCTACCGAAAAGATAAAGGCAATTTTGAAAGTTGAATTTGATTTTTTCCAAAAAAATAAAGATTTTTTTAGACTTTATGCTATGGAAAGAGAAGCTGTTACGGTTATTGTGAGAGAAGAGTTGGGTAGAGAAGTAAATAAAAAACATGAAGAAGGGCTAGCTCTTTTAAAACAAATTATTGAAGAAGGTATTAAAAATAAAGAATTTTATCCATTTCCTCCGGCAGAAGTAGCTATTTTATTTAGTGGAATGATTCAAGCATACATTCATGATTGGATTAAAAGTGGGAAAGAGATTAATTTAGATGAAAAAATAAAAATTATTACTAATTTTTTCCTTAAAGGGATTCATTGGAGGGAAAAATGATAAATTTGCTTATACTTATTTTAATTTTGTTTTCTATAAATGTTCAAGCCGAAACTCTTAATTTAAAAAAAAGTATTGAATTGGCATTAAAAAATAATCTACTCATCCAAGAAAAATTGGCTCAAATTAAGGCTGCTACTGAAAGTGTAAAGGTAGCAAAAAGTGAATTTTTCCCAAAGTTTCAAACATCTTATAGCTATACAAGGCTTGGAGAAGAACCCTATATGATTGCTAAAAATGTTCCAGGGCAACCAAAGTTTGTTATGGGCCCTCAGGACAATTATACCTGGGACATAGGTTTTATCCAGCCTATTTTTACTGGTTTTTATTTGAGCAGTCAGTATCGTCTAAGCAAATTAGGTGTGGATATCTCTAAATTAGAAAAAATTGAGGCAGAACAGGAGGTGATTCGTCAGGTAAAGGTGAGCTATTTTAAAGTGCTTTTGGCAGAAAAATATAAAAAAGTAGCAGAAATTGCAGTTAAAAATCTTTCTGCTCATCTTAAAGATGCTAAGGCGTTGTATGATATTGGTATTATTCCACTAAATGATTTATTGAAATCAAAAGTAGCACTTGCCAATGCCAAACAGGATTTGGTCAGAGCAGATAATAACTTACAAACTGCTATATCTGCTTTTAATATTCTTTTGCGTTTTGACATTAATCATCCCACTAAAATTGAAGATATATTAACCTATAAGCCCTTAAACTTAACCCTTAATGAAGCTATGAAAATCGCAATTAAAGAGAGACCTGAAATAAAACAGATTGCAAAAAGGCTTGAACAGATGGATGTTCAAATCAAGATGGCAAAGTCTGCCTATTATCCCCAGATAGCCATGATAGGAAAATATGAACGTATTGGTGATGATCCTGGAATTGATGGAACTGGTTATCGTAATCCAGATCAATTTTATCTTACTTTAGAAGCAAAATGGACATTTTGGGAATGGGGAAAGACAAGAGCAAAAATAAAGAGTTTAATCTGGAGGAAAAAAGCATTAGAAAAAATTTTAGAACAATTAAAAGATCAAATAAAACTTCAGGTTAAACAGGCTTATTTAAATTTAAAGGAGGCTGAAAAAAATATTGAGACAGCCAGAATTTCAGTGGAACAGGCTAAAGAAAATTATCGTCTTACTGACTTACAGTATAAAAATCAAATTACTACTTCTACTGAAGTTTTGGATGCCCAAACCTTACTTACACAGGCACAAAATAACTATTATAGTGCCCTTTACCGCTATAACACAGCCATTGCAGATTTAGAGAGGGCGATGGGAAAGTTGGTTAGTCATTAATTCTTAGGAGGCATTTAGTGAAAAAGGTTATTGTTCTCATTATCATTATTATTTTAGCAAGTTTGGCTGGTTATCGGATTTATAAAAATATTCATAAAAAAGAGATTGAAATAACAATTACAAAAATACCAGTAGAAGTGAGTAAGGCAGAGTATAAAGAGATGACATGGCACTTGGAATTAACTGGAAATATTTTACCTAAGCAGGAAGTAGATGTTTATCCAAAAGTGGGTGGAGAAATTTTAGAAAAACTCTATGTTGAAAAGGGAGATAGAATAAAGGCAGGACAGATTATAGGGATTATAAATAGGGAAACCATCACTGCCAAATTAAATAAAGCCAAGGCAGCTTTAAATTCAGCTAAAGCAAATTTAACTCAAATTGAAGCAAATCTTAAAAGTATAAAAAAAGATTATGAACGCATAAAAAAATTATATGAACAAAAGGTAGTTCCAAAACAAAGACTTGATCACATTACTGCTCAATATGAAGCTACTTTAGCAGCAAGAGAATTAGCTATTGCTCAAATTAATCAGGCAAAAGCAACATTAAAGGAGATAAAAATCATTTATAACAATCATACCATTACAGCCCCTATTTCTGGTCTTGTTACTGCCAGATATGTAGATGAAGGAGCAATGATGGATAGAAAGAAGCCAGTAATAAGGATTACTGATGATAGCGTAGTAAAAGTAAATGTTGCTATTAATGAAAAGGATTTGCCTTATGTTAAAATAGGTCAAAAGGCTTATATTTATGTTGATGCCTATCCAAAAAAGGTTTTTAAAGGTGAGATAAAAATTATTAATCCTAGAGTGGATCCTGCTACCCGCACTGTAAATGTAGAAATACACATTTCCAATCCAAAGCATTTGCTAAAATCAGGTATGTTTGCCCATGTAAAATTGATTTTAGGCAAAAAACAAGTTTTAGCTATTCCAAGAGATGCTTTGCAAAAGCTTCCAGGCACAGGTGTTTATTATGTATTTGTTATAAAAGAGAATAAGGCATATCTAAGGAATGTAAAAATAGGTATAAATGAAGGGAATTTAGTAGAGATAAAAGAAGGTTTAAAAGAAGGCGACTTAGTAGTTATAAAAGGTCAAAATCGTTTAAGAGAAGGATTACCAGTAGAGATTGTTAGTTAAAAATGAAATTACCTGAATTTGGTGTTAAGAGACCTATTGCAACTTTAATGCTTTTTTCAGCATTAATTTTAATGAGTATTACTGCCCTTTTTAAACTAAATATTGATCTCTTTCCAGAAATTGAACCCCCTATAATAAGTGTTCTTACTTATTGGCCTGGGGCAAGCGCAGAGGATGTTGAAAAGAATGTAACTAAATATTTAGAAGATCGGCTTATTACTGTTAACAATTTAGATGAATTAACTTCAAAATCCATTACTAATCTTTCTTTAATACAATGTAAATTTGAATGGGGTACAGATTTAGATACTGCCAGCAATGATATACGTGATAAAATAGAGCTTGCTAAAAGGGATTTGCCACCTGATATAGAGAAACCTGTCTTATTTAAATTCAGCAGTGCTACTGCCCCAATTTTATTTATGACTGTAACTGCTGATGTTTCTTGGCCAAGACTTTATTATATTACTGATAAGATTATTGGTGATGAATTGCGTCGTGTACCTGGAGTAGGTGCAATTGTCCTTTATGGTGGAGATAAACGTCAAATCAATGTCTATTTTGATTTAGACAAAATAAAGGCTTATAATTTATCTCTTTATAAAATAAGAGAAATCTTAAAATCAGAAAATTTAGATATACCAACAGGCAGTATCAAATTAGGTAAAAGGGAATATTATCTGCGCATTCCTGCCCGTTATAAAACAGTTGAAGAGATTAAAAATTGTGTAGTGGGTTATTTTCATGGTAATCCCATTTATCTGAAAGATATTGCTCAAGTAAGTGATAGCTTTGAAGAAAGGATAATGAATGGCTGGGGAGATGGGAAACCTGCCATTGTTGTTTTGTTACAAAAACAAACTGGAAAAAATACGGTAGAAGTAGCTGATAGAGTGAAAGAAAAGTTAAAGAAAATAGAAAAAATCCTCCCTCGTGATGTCAAGATTAATATTGTGGAAGATAATTCTGAATATATCAAAAATGCTTTAAATCAATTAAAAAATACTTTATTTCAAGCTATTATTTTAGTTATTATAGTTGTTTTTGTCTTCCTTTTGAATATAAGAAGTGGAATTATCGTTGCTATTACTATCCCTTGTTCGCTTATTATTTCCTTTTTATTGCTCTATTTAGGTGGCTATACAATAAATGTCGTCTCCCTTATGTCTATGGCAATCGCAGCAGGTATGGTAGTGGATAATGCTATTGTAGTGGTTGAAAATATTACAAAGCATATAGAAAGAGGCAGCTATCCGCATATTGCAGCCATTTATGGCACATCAGAGATGGGTATGGCTATTACTGCCTCTACTTTTACTACCGTAGTTATCTTTATTCCATTAATGTTCGTTACTGGTATTACTGGTATTATGTTTAAACAATTAGGCTATGTTATTACCGCTACATTATTAACTTCTCTTTTTACTGCCCTTACCCTTACCCCAATGCTTTCTTCAAAGTTTTTGACTTTAGAATCTAAAAAAAATTCTTTTACTAAAAAGATACATAAGAGTTTGGATAAGCTAGATGAAAGATATAAATCTCTACTTACTTGGGCATTAAAACATAGAAAAACCGTTATCGCTATTTCTTTATTGATATTTATTCCAACAATATTTCTTCTTAAATTTATTGGTACTGCCTTTGTACCTGAACCAGATGCAGGTTTTGTTAGTATCAGTTTTCGTTTAGCTGAAGGGACAAGATTAGAAGAAACAAGCAGATTGATAGATAAAATAAATCAATGGATTGCTAAAGAGATAAAACCAGAAGAATTACGTCATACTTATGGTTTTGCTGGACAGACAGAAAAGGGATTTGGTGAGGCACTAGGTTTTGAAGAAGGCAGCAATTGTGGAGAAGTTGGGCTTAAACTGGTAGATAAGGATAAAAGAAGACGTAGTGATAAAGAGATTGCTGCTATTTTAAGAGAATATTTAAAACATGTACCTGGCATAACAAGAACAAAAGTAATTGCAACAAATCCTATTTCTGCCCTTCTTATGGGAGGCACAAAACCTATAGTGATTGAAGTGCTTGGTTACAATCTAGAAGAAAGTCTTAAAGTAGCAAGAAAAATTAAAAAAATAGTTCAAGAAATACCAGGTGCGGTGGATGTGAGTCTTTCCTTTAAAGACCCAAGACCTGAGATATGGATAGAGGTAGATAGAAAGAAGGCGGCTAGTTTGGGCTTAAATATTGCCATAATTGCTGATGCAATCAGGACTTATTTTTATGGAAATAATCCTACAGATTTTCGTGATGCAGGAGAAGATTATGATATTTTTGTTAGGCTTACAGATAAAGACAAAAATCGTTTGGAAACCCTACCTGAAGTGCCCATTTTCACACCAGATGGACGCATGATTTTATTAAAAAATATTGCTCATATTAAAGAAGGCACTGGATTAACAGAGATAGAAAGAAAAAATAGACAAAGAATTATCAAAGTGGAAGCTGATACTTATAAACGCTCTTTAGGGGAGGTTACAAGAGATATAAAGAAAAAATTAGAAAAATTAAATCTTCCCTCTGGTGTTACTATTCAATTTGGTGGTTATATAAAGGAACAAAGAGAGGCTTTTAAAGATTTAAAATGGTTATTGCTTTTAGGTATTATTTTAACCTACATGGTAATGGCTTCTTTATATGAAGGATTTTTAGACCCATTTGTTATCATGTTTTCTGTGCCTTTTGCCTTTACAGGAGTAATTTGGGCATTTTTAATTACTGGTATTATTTTAAATATTATTAGCTTTATGGGTATAGTTATGCTTACAGGCATTGTAGTAAACAATGCTATTGTTCTTTTAGATTATACTCATTTATTACAAAAACGTGGATTATCTCTTTATGAAGCTATTATAGAAGCAGGAAGGTCTAGATTAAGACCAGTGCTTATGACAACATTAACAACTATATTTGGTATGTTACCTATGGCTTTAGATAAGGGTGTAGGTTCTGAAATCTGGAATGCTTTGGGCATTACAGTTATTGGTGGTCTTTCTTTATCTACTTTAATAACTTTAATTTTAATACCAACACTTTATTCTATTTTAGAAGAGTGGCGGAAAAGAATAAAATAGTTGAGCTTTACACTAAAACTTTACCTATTCATATTATTTCATTTATTTATGTCTTTCTTATGGCTATAATTACTATTTTTTTTAAAGAAAACATTCCTTCATGGCAAAATTATTTAATTGTTTATCTTTGCTATGCTGCATTTGTAATTGTTATTATGCAAATTGTTAAATATTTTTCTAACCCTTTGTTAGAATTTATTGCTATTATGTATCCATTGTTTTCTGTACCAAACTTTTATGAATTGTTACGTCACTATATTCATGCTATTTTTCCCAATCTTTTTGATCCTTTTATTCACAATTTTGAATTGACTATTTTTGGTATTCATCCAACTGTTTATTTACAAAAATTTATTTCACCCTTACTTACAGAAATCATGGCTTTTGGTTATTTTTCTTATTATCTAATTTTTCTTTTCCCTCCTTTTATTATTTATTTTTTTAAAAGAAAAGGGGCTCCCCCTCTTATTTTTGGCATGAGTTTAGTTTATTATTTTTGTTTTGTTCTTTTTGTTTTAATCCCTGTAGCAGGCCCAAGGTTTACTTTAGCAGATAAATATACAGTGCCACTTATAGGCTATTTTTTACCTAAAATTCAAGCAAAAATGATGGCTAAATTTGCTTTAAAAGGAGCAGCCTTCCCTTCTTCTCATGTAGCAATGGTCATGGCATCATCATTTATAGTTAAAAAATACATGCCATGGCTTTTTAAAATACTTTTCCCCTTAGCTATCATGGTTGCTTTAGGGGCAGTATATGGAAGGTATCATTATGTAACAGATGCAGTGGCTGGAGTTATTGTAGGTATAACAAGTGTTATGATTACATATAAGGTGTATAAAGAGAGGATATGAAAATCATTATAATTATTTATCATGTTGAATATGATGAAGACTTAATGGCTATTTTAGAAAAGACAGGTATAAAGAATTATTCCAAATTGGAGCGAGTTTTGGGTAAAGGAAAGAATTCTGAGCCTAGATTGGATACAGCAGTTTGGCCTGGATTTAATAATGCTTTGATTATTGGTGTTAATGAAGAAGAAAAAGAAACATTGCTTGAAGAACTAAAGAAATATTCTGATAAACGTCAAGGAAAGGGAATTTGCGTTTTTATTATGCCTTTAGAAAGAATCATTTAATTTTGTATTCTCTTCTCATAATTCTTTCTTCATCTCTTCTTTTTATCTCTTCTCTCTTGTCAATTTTCCTTTTACCTCTTGCCAATCCTAATTCTACTTTAGCCTTTCCGTCTCTGAAATAAATGCGAAGAGGGATTAGAGTTAAACCTCTTTCTTTAAGTTTTCCAATCAATCGTTTAATTTCTTTTTTGTGCAAAAGTAATTTGCGAGGACGTAATGGTTCATGTTGAGTATGAGTAGCAAAAGGATAAGGAGCAATATGGCAGTTAATAAGATATGCTTCATTATTTTTTATCTCAGCATAACTATCACCAAGACTTACTCTTCCAAGTCTAAGTGATTTTACTTCTGTACCTTTTAAAACCATACCTGCCTCAAATGTCTCTTCAATTTGATAATTATAATAAGCACGTTTATTAGTACAAATAATCTTTTTATGTTTTTCCTTCATAAACCAAACTTATTCTTTCTGTGAGAATATCTTCTAGTGTTTCTTTAAACCAATTTTGTACTATATTTAAATAACACTGTTTTATTTCTTTCACACTTCCCATATTAATCAATTCTTTTACAAGCTCTCTTACTTCCTGAAAGGAAATAGAACGGATGGTCTTTTTTATTAAAGCAATATTTTGAGCATTTAAACTTATTTCATTTATTCCCATTCCAACAAGAATAGGTGTATATATAGGATCTCCTGCCACCTCCCCACATACACTAACAGGAAGACGTAATTTTCGAGCAGTTTCTACAATAGTATAAATCATTCTTAATACTGCTGGATGCAAAGGTTCATAAAGATAAGCTACTTGCTCATTACCACGGTCTATAGCCAAAGTATATTGAATGAGGTCATTTGTACCAATACTTAAAAAATCCACTTCCTTTGCCAAAAATTCAATAAGTGTAACAGCTGAAGGCACTTCTACCATAATTCCTAGAGGAATATGAGAAGCAACAGGATAACCAGATACTTTTAATTCAGCTTTTAGCTTTTCTAAAAATTCTTTTGTTTCTTTAATTTCCTCAAGTCCTGAAATTAATGGTAGTAATATACGTATTTGTCCATGTGCACTTGCTCGCAAAAGGGCACGTAATTGTGTACGAAATATATCTTTTTGTTTTAGACAAAATCGGATAGCCCTTAGTCCTAATGCTGGATTTAATGCAGGAGTAAATTCTAAGGCTGAACTAAGCTTATCACCACCAAGGTCTAAAGTACGAAATGTTACAGGATATGGAGCCATTGCCTTTACAACTTTGGTGTAATATTCGTAAAGTGTCTCTTCATCAGGCAATTCTTTTTGTTGAAGATAAAAAAATTCTGTACGAAAGAGACCAATACCTTCTGCACCAGCATTAAGTATTGAAGGAATTTCTTCAAAAAGTTCTACATTAGCCATAACTTTAAGAGTATAACCATCTAATGTTTGAGCCGGTAAAAAAGCAAAATGTTCAATTTCTTGACAATATTCTTTATATTTTTTCTGTTTTTCTTGATATTTTTTAAGTGTGTCTGATAATGGATTTACAATTACCTCACCACTTAAACCATCTACAATTATCAATTCACCTACTTTTACCTTTTGACTAATTTCTTTGGCACCCAAAACAGCAGGTAATTTTAAAGCTTGAGCAACAATAGCAGTATGTGAAGTCCTCCCGCCTGTTTCTGAGACAAATCCTACTACTTCTCCAGATAAAAAGCGTGTCATTTCAGGAGGAGATAGATCATAGGCTACAATGACACTTTGAGCTGGTACTTGTCTACTAATTTCTTGCCGCGATTGCAATTTAGTAAGAATGCGATTAACTACATAATGAACATCTTGTACTCTTTGTTTTAAATAATCATCCTCAATTTCACCAAATATTTTTTCAATTCCTTCTAAAGACTTTGCTAAAGCCCATTCAGCATTAACTTTTTCTTCTTTAATACAATGAATTGTGGTTTTAAATAATAAAGGGTCAGAAAGAATACTGATATATGTTTCGATAATTTGTTTTACTTCTTTAAATGGCGTTTTTTTGAGATTTTTAATAAGTTGTTTAAACTCTTTTTTTACTCCCTCTACTGCCTTTTTAAATCTTTCCACTTCTTTTTTTACTTCAGATTCTTTTAATAAAAATTCATAAACAAAGCGAGGTTCTTTTCTTTCAAGCAATACCACTTTACCAATACCAATGCCAGGAGAGGCTCCGATTCCCTTAAATCTTTCTTCCATTTATTTTTTCTCCTATTTCTGCTTCAAACAATTTACATATCAACCAAAAGGCTTTATCTTCATCTTCTCCTTTTACTTCAATTTTTATTTTATCATCAAATTGACATGATAATGTTAATAAGTCTAAAATACTTCTTGCATCTGCCTCTTTTTTCCCTTTAACAATCTTTATTTCTGAGTTAACTTCCTTAGCCAAATCAACTAATCGTGCTGCTGGGCGAGCATGAAGCCCTAATTTATTTTTTATTCTAAAATAGCCGACTTTCACAAGAAATTTTTAGCATAAAGGTCTAATTAGGTCAATGAAATTGACTTTTCTTCATTTTTACTCTAATATTTCACTCTAAAAAAGGAGTGATTATGTCCTTTCCTATCATTCAAAAAAGTCTTTTTTATCAAATGATTCTGCATGCTGGCCCCATGGCCAAATTTGTTCTTATTATTCTTACTTTAATGTCCCTTATATCTTGGGCTATTATTATCAATCGTTTGTTTGTATTTAAGCGAATTAAAAATCAAGGTAAAAAATTTTTAGAAATTTTTTGGAGTACTAATGATTTAAAGATTCTTTTTACAGAATCACGCAATTATGGTGCTTCTCCAATCAGTTTAATTTATCAATCTGCTTTTACAGAATTAAAAAAATGGTCTAGAGAAGGATTTATTGAAAAAAATATGTTTTTAGAAAATTTGACAGAAACTATGCGTAAAACTGCTCAATTTGAATATTTACGTTTACGTCAGGGTTTGACCTTTCTTGCCACTGTTGGCAATACTGCTCCATTTGTAGGGCTCTTTGGTACTGTTTGGGGCATTATGCGTGCTTTTCATGATATTGGTTTAAAGGGCTCAGCTTCATTAGCTGAAGTAGCTCCTGGTATTTCAGAAGCTCTTGTAGCTACTGCCTTTGGTTTAGTTGCAGCTATTCCTGCAGTAATCGGTTATAATTATTTTACTCAGCGTGTTATGGAACAAAAAACTATCATGGAAAATTTTATTACTGATATGCTTAACCGTATAAGGAGAGGGTATATAAGAAGTGAAAAATCTAAATGAAGACCCATTTATGTCAGATATTAATGTTACCCCATTAGTAGATGTAATGTTAGTATTGCTTATTATTTTTATGATCACTGCCCCCATGCTTACTTATGGAGTAAGAGTGGATTTGCCTACTGTTACTACCAAACCAATGAAGATGAGAAAAGAGCCAATTATTATTACTATAGATAAAAAGAAAAATATATTTATTGATCGTTATACTGTATCATTAAAAAAATTAAAAGAAAAAATTTCTTCTATTATTAAATCTCATCCTTATCAAAAAATACTATTACAAGCTGATAAAAATGTGCCATATGGTTATGTTATGGAAATAATGGCTGAAATAAAGGCAGCAGGTGTAGAGCAAGTGGGACTTATTACCCAGCCTAAAAAGAAAAAATGAGTTTTAAGGTTTCATTATTGATTTCTTTTCTGTTTCATGTTTTTCTTTTAACAATCGTCTTTTATGCCTCTATTGAACGCACACAATATTTCTCTTTTTCACCTGTATATCAAGTAAATATTG
>Ga0209410_1000259_pt1 | contig 23484 bp, 25 predicted proteins | sample Mar14436cmmetaG_FD_184135 | JGI IMG/M metagenome (GOLD analysis project Ga0209410, IMG submission 184135) | Marine hydrothermal vent microbial communities from Guaymas Basin, Gulf of California to study Microbial Dark Matter (Phase II) - Marker... ... | reverse complement strand
CTAAATGGGGTAAAGAAGGGGCCAAACCCCAAGACAAGGGGGAGGACTTAAGATCCTCTGGCGTAGGCCTTCGTGGGTTCAAATCCCACCCCCCGCACCAGAATTCAATTTCGGTTTACATCCTTTTGGATCTGCTAAATATTAAAATGCCTTTACTAAATTTGGACATCCAATAAAAATCTCTGAAATTAAAAACGAGAGAAAATAAATGATAATTTATGCGTTAAATGTCCCGAACAAGCCCCTAACCGCGCTATCTGCTCCAAATTCAGCCCGCATATGCTCCCAAACATCGCCATCTAACTCCTCCAAAATCAGAGACACGAACCCTTCTCAGATTCAATAATTGCAACGGTCCTCTGAAAAGCGAGAATTTTGAAAGACACAACACCCCGTTAGTCCTCAAGATCCTCGCGTACACGGTTATGCTACTGTTGGCTTTTCATGATATGATCTTTATACTGAGCTCGACGCCGAGACGAATTATCTTAACCCTATGAGCTACGCTTGTGATGACTCCTTACGGGGATAAAATGGCCTCCCTATATACATCCATCGGTGTTACAACATTCGCCGGCGTCTCATCGATTCGGTCATACATGTACATGATAACGTAGTCTAGGTGCCCTTCTATTGGGCTTGTGAAGGCGAAGTTTCCGTCGTACACGTCCCTTGAGAAGTACTCGGCCTTGAAGACAGTCTTCCCATCGTAGTTCCAGCCTTGGTCGTATCGGCGTTCAGCTACCCTAGCTGTGAGCCTCCACCTCCCGGGGTAAGGAGGCTTCCACGCGCTCACATAAGTTTCCCCCTTCCTTATCGGTCTATCCACGTCCTCGCGGTGCCAGTTATGCCAGTATGTAAGGACACCTATCACAACTGGGTCCTCTCCATCTCCGAACCGGGCATATGTAGCTGTGATGCAACCCGGCCAACTCCTAGGCGCAGTATTGGATCCTGGGACTCCTCCCTCAAGCCACATGGTGTCGCCTTTAGGCCCGCTGTCGCAGTTGAAGTAAGGCTTAGCCTTCTCGATTGAGGGGAAGGTTAAAACCCACATGAAGGGGTGGTTCACGGACTCGAAGAAGCAAATGACCATCTTACCAGTCGGGGGTGGTACGTATAATCCGGATGGATCCCTTAATGAGTCTACTACATAATCGGCTCCATCCTCAACGGGGACGAGGCCCATCCTGACCTTTCCATGGATCCCTTGGAGGTGGGCCATACTTACGGGACGCACCTCTAACCAAGGCTTATCCTTTAGAATTCGGTAGGTCGTCGTGACAGGATAGGTCTCAGCTTGATGCTCTACAACGACCTCTTCAGGAGTATTCTTCAGGATCTTCGTGTACTTCGTTCCATGCCCATATCTCTTTGCACCTCCAACCTCCACTCCACGGGTGTAATAGCACTTGTATAGCTCGTTCGTCCAAATCACTGGCTCGCCGTTCCTCTTAGCATGGAGAAATATCGAGTCATACGGGCTTGAATGCAGATACAGAAAGAAAAACCTGTTCTCGATCACCGGGCTTCCCTCAAACCTGTAATCCGTCACACTGTAGGGGACAAGCTTCCACATGTTCTTTCTCTGGTACGGGCGTAGATCATAATGTTTCTCAGTGCACTTCTGACGAGTATCCCATATTACAACACCATCCGTGACTCTACCAGGCATATTGCCTTTTGTCTTAGATTTGTAATATATTCGTTTTGTTGCGTAAACGTGCTGCATAACCGTTGCGTACGGGATGAGGAATTGGAGTTGTTTAGACATAACCTCAATATTTGGCTGAAACGATTTATTAGTCTCGCAGATAAAAGTAAAGGAGAAAAATCCCCATCGGAAAAGAGGATTTATGTGGTGAGCGCGCGTTTTCATAGCTGCCATCGCGCTGCAGAATTGAACGAAAAATAAATTAGAATCTCGGCAATTAACGATAATAACATCATTAATTGATGGAGCTGATTAAGAAATGGTGAAGGTAGAATGCGTATACTGCGACTCAAAGGCATGCACCGTGGATGATCTGGAGCAAACTCCGCCCTTCTGTCCGAGACGCCACGCAAGAGAGGCCCTCGACGAGGCCGGGAAGATACGCGTTTCCGACCCATTCGTAAAGAAGGTCGAGGAGACCGCTAGGGTCGTTGGGAGTGAAGGGCACGGTAAGTGGCCGCGGGTCAGGGAGCTCATAGAGTTCTCTAAGCAGATGGGTATCCGCAAGATCGGCGTCGCCTTCTGCGTAGGGCTACGTGAGGAAACCCGAGTTCTCTGCCGCATCTTGGAAAGCCACGGGTTTGAGGTGAACAGTGTCGCATGCACGGTTGAGGGGGGCTGCAACCCAGTCGGCCAAGCCATGGTTCTGAACCACCTTGGAACCGAGTTGAACATCATCATGGGGCTCTGCATGGGACACGACATACTCTTCTCAAGGTTTTCTAAGGCTCCAGTAACGACGCTTGTGGTTAAGGATAGGGTTACATGCCATAACACGGTCGCTCCGCTGGTGTGCAGGTACTGGCGAAACGCCCTTATAAAAAGAGAAAGCTAAAAACTGTCAACCATGGCAAAACTAACCGTCATTCCTTCTTTTTAATCCATCCTAACAATCCGCTAAGAAGAAAAAGGATAAACGTAAATGGTTCTCTACTGATCGCCACGGCCTTTCTGCATCTAGACATGCATAACTACCGTTTTATAGTCTGCCACGTTTGCAGAAGCATAACTTTGTCCGGGTCGTTAAGGTTCATGTTTCTGGCTATTCCAGCCAGCTTCCTAGTTAAACCCTTTATTAGTGGACTCTGCTAAAAACCTGCTTCCTAAGATAAATCATATAGTTTATGACCGTCTCCATAAGATAGGTAGGGTTCACAGATGGTGCGGGGGCGGGATGTTGCAACCCGCGTAAGGCTGATGATCGATGACCCGTGAAAAGTGAGGTGCAAGCCAAACAAAATCGAAGCAAAGCGACGAAGAAAAAGGCCAGAAACAGAGGGCTAAAATACGATGGAACCCCCCAAAAAAGGTAGGGTTACAAAGAAACAAAAACAACCAACGTATTGCAACCGTAAACGCCCTAATACCTTCTAAAATGTATGGGCTGGGAGGTGGACTATTTACATAAACTGCGGAAACTGCAAGTATGAGAGAACGATGCTCCACGCCGAGTTTTTATGCATCCTCGAGAGGTTTTTGGGGAGTTGAAGGCGATCTACTCGGTGAGCTCCTTTATTTGGTGTAGAACCTCAGCGGGGCTATTTACTGGGAACCTCATTTTTTCAATAATCTGTTCGGATGGAACTCCTTTGATTACAATGTCCTTCAATCTTGTCTTTAATTCTTCCTTATCTAGTGGAAAGTCTGCGCCTCTAAGCCTGATTAGGACCATTAGGGCCCATGCTATTCCTAGAACGTCAAGTTCATCCTCTTTTATGAAAATGCCTCTTTCCCTCTTCACTTTTTTGTATGCTAGTTTTGCTATTCCACCTGCCTTGTGCTCGTCGATCTTCTCTACTTCGCCTGTAATATATCTCTCCACTTCCTTCTCGTTCGCCTGCAAGATGTTCTTTACTGTCTGCTCAGTGATGCCTAGCTCCTCTGCTATCTCTCTATTTGTTTTGAAGAGTTCTCCTTTCAGAACAACAACATAGGCCGCCTCAGCGAGGGATGGCAACCAAGTTAAATTTCTATAGTAAGTTAGCTTTCTTAAGCCTCCAAGTATGTTTATACATTCTTGGAAAACTCTTTCCGCGAGGTGATCAACATCGATTGTGCTGACCGGTGAGCTTATTACCTCCATCTTCTCCTCTTCACTCATCAAGACCTCACCCACCCTTCTTTAATATATATTCTTCAAGAGGAGATATAATGTTGATCGTTCCGCCAGGTGTGATCTCAAAGACCCATGTTCTGGAGTCATGGCCTGTTAAGCGGCATCCATCTATCCTGATCGTTCTTAAGACGCTACCTATCGGCAGGTTGTATAGGTTAGACTCCCACTTTGTTGTGATGAGCTTTTTATCCAAAACAATTGTTCCATCCACTATGTGAGCTACAGCTAAGCCTCCGGCCGCCTCTGCGGACTCGGCGATCTGAGCAGACCTTTTCTGTGAGATAAAAATCCCGGTCTGCCTCCACTTCTTAAGAAAGTTGAAGAAGACTCTGACTATCTGTCTCGCCATCACCTCTTTATGTTCGTAGAGCCCGGTGATGCTATCTATTACTACATTGCTTGTATGTTTCTCTCTTATTGCGTAAGCCATAGTATCCATAAGTGCTTTTGGGTTTTCCCTCAATTCATCATTCATCGAAGCGTCTATCACAACGATATTCTTCAAAACCTTCGAAAAATCAACGCCTAGATAATCCGCTTTCGCCTTCATAGAAGTGTAAAGGAAATCAGCAGGAGACTCCACAGTGACAAAGAGAACCTTATAATCTTTACTAGCTTGAACTATCGCGAACTGCTCCGCAAGCACGCTCTTACCACTATCCGGCAACCCAGTGATATTCATCACGGAGAGGAAGGGGAGACCTCCAAGAGGCTTCTTAACGAAGTTCTCTCCCTCCCGCTCCACCCTCCAAAACATCTCATCAAGCTTTGTGCCTGTACTGATCCCGAAGAGCTTTACAGCTTTAGACTTCAGCTCATATAACTCATAGAATTCTTTCTTCATAAAACCTTCCCCGCATCCTAGGGCTGGAAATCTTCAGATGAAGATTTGCATGGCGCATTTAAAAACATATCCCCTGCATTTTTGTACCTTCACGAGCAGGAAATGCATATCAGTTATATGTGCCTTTTCCGGGAAAAGATAGATTTTGGATTTTTCACATGCTCAGAGTTCAACGGAGAGAAATCGTTTAATGTAACAGAAAATAAGGTGAAAGTAGAGTATTCTTTCGTTTGGGGAGTCATATTGTATGGCGAAGATCGTTTAGCAAGAATTTATCTCTTTGAAAATATGCTTAATTCGTTGATTAATTATCAACAGAAAGATTTAAATATCTTCATGTCGAAGTTTTATTGTGAGGAATGGGAAGTCTCTTGGAGGTGATCTCCAATGCTGGAGATTGCCTTCAAGAGGCTCATAATGTTTCCGCTCCGCGAACCGGAGCTAGGTGATCGTCCACCTCCAATCTGAACTTAACTATTTTTTATCTGTAAAATTCCCGGATTCAGGAATATTTTCACCAAAACTTTAAACATCACATTCATATCCAGTTTTGGGTCTCGGATGGATCCGCTTTTCTTTTCGAAGATCTCTTCCTCTCTTTTTCGGGTAAAAATCTGAATCCTAAAACTTCGTTCAGGTAACGCCTCAATTCTTCATCTAAATCTTTGATTGTACTTTCATGCTTCTCGGATGGAGTGATTATCTCTTCCCACGAAGAATCTCCCCAGCATTCATCTTTATGTTCACAGAAGGGGCACCATGTTTGAGCGCTTATCCATCCGCTTTCGGGATAGTCTACAACTATTTTCCCCATCTTTAACCTGAAATTTAACCTTAATCTTCAACGGAGCCAACCAGCGACAATAATCTAATTATTCTTGAATAGAACCAGGCCTAATTTAAATCTTTTTGAAAATTCTTCCTCAGAACATTCAAACCGGTTAATCCAAGTATCACGGATATCCCGTTCTAACCTACCGTTAACTCCCATCTTTTTTCGGCAAGTCTTTCTCTATCCAGCATTAAAGCCTTCACTTGTTGCAATATGCTGGCTGTTTATGGTTTCGGGGTGAACGAATAAAGGCCTCCAAGTTTCAAGCTTCTATTACATCTCTATCTGCAACTAATCCACATTTTCGACATTTAAACTCCCTATACCCTAAACAGTTCGGGATGATCACGCATGTGACCGCCCTCGTGTTGCGGTTATTGCAACTATAGAGTATCCCCTCTGGGGGGTAGCTTTGCTATTTTTCTTTTGGTGAAGGTCGTATGTTGAAGAGGGATAAGCAGACTTTAGCGTCGGTGCTTGTGACTGTCGGCGTTATCTACCTGTTGCTTGCAGCTATCGACATCATACCGTTGGGCTGGCCTCTCATCCAGGTGGGATACTAGGCTCCGGTAACCACCGCTCCGCCTTCGGGTAGCCGGTATGTTAAGGGTATCGTCACTACGGATGTGGCCGCCTTTGACAGCTTGGACATAGCCACGACACGCACAATCGGAACCAACGTGAATGTCTACTGGTACGCAGTCAGAAGCGGCTCACGGGTTCTATTCGGATCCGGAGATGCCGTGGACATTAATGTTGAGGAGCAGGACAGGAACGTGATCTACGCGGTTGTTAGTGTTCCAAGCGGCCAGAACTACTATGTTGATTACCAGAAGATCCAAGCCATAAACAGTCGTGTTCAATCGAAGGTTCAAGCCGGGCACCCTAATCTTCGTCTCGGACATGGCTGACCTCTTTGGCAGCTGGGTTCCAAGTAGATGGATAAAGATAGTCCTGGAACATGTGGAGAAGTTCCTCCAAACCACATTCCTCTTCTTGACGAAGAACCCTGAATGCTACTTGGAGTTTGTCAGCCAAATACCATCCAATGTGGTTTTAAGGGCCACAGTGGAGACGGACAGGAGCTACTTTAAACATAAGAGGTACGAAGAACGCCTAAAAGACATGCCATAAATGTGGGCATGTTACCCAAGTTGAAGGAGGAACGTTCAGATGTCCAAGTTGCGGAATAGAATACAACAGAGACTTAACGCCGCAATAAACATAGCCCATGCGTTAACGAGACATATGGAATGGGAAGATATCCCCGGCGAACTGGCAGATGCGGCTGGAAGCGAAAGCTCCAGCCGAACGCTGGAAGTCCCCAACTTCAGTCGGGGAGGCTCATAGTGAGAATTGAGAAGGTGAATCACGCCGTTAATAGGGGGACTGTTCAGCACCGTATAGAGGATGTCGTGAAAATGTAGATTTATTGCTTCTCAGATGATAAGGCCGTTCTAGGACAAGAACATTGGAAGAAATATTAATCTTCAGGATGGATCCATGAAGAATCATTTTGATGGGGAGGGAGCATTAAATATTCTGCGAACATTCTTAATCGATTCTTAAACATGCTTTTAAGCCTATTAAAAACCTTTTTCCCTTTAGCGGTCAAGAAGTAGCATCTTCTAGCCTTGTTCTTCTCCATTACCCGTCTGCTTAGGGCGAGTCCCTCCTCTTCTAGGCGGTGAAGGAAGAGATAGACAATGCCGGGATTCAAGCTTACCCCAGTTAACCTTTCGATTTCCTTTATGATTTCATATCCATGCCTGGGCTTAACTGAGAGAAGCCACAATATGACAACTATGTTCAGCCCGTTTAGGAAGGACTTGATGATCTCAACCATCAGTATAACCCTAAATTAAATAATTTAAATTCTGAAATATTAATTTTGTTAAAGCATCGCTACGACATTTCGTATGGTCTTCACTAAGTTCACAGTCCTAAGGGACGCGTACTAAGCGTCCTAGAATTTATCATGTTCATCCTATGATTAACGAGAGGATACAATTATCAACGCAAAAGATCTTCTCAAAGAGAGCTGAAGCATTCAGAGGGGCGCTTGAGCTCCTATTTGATAAATACGAACAAGGAACTCAGCTGAGCGAGGAATTAACAATTATTGTTGATTTTTTCTCTGTTTATCGATTCGATCGCGCGGCGATGAAAACTATGAAGAAGAGGCTGACGCTTACGGATCCCAACCTTCCGAACCTGAGACTGAGACATGCATGAACCCCTGGGAACGGAGAACGCGAGAACATCGATAGGATCGCTGAGTAAAACGGTTATCGTTTGTTACGAGTAAACCTATTATGTGGTAGTCATGGTTGAGGGGTACATCAGCCGCGCTAGGGAGGTTGGATACTATGCAAAGTAGGCTATGCTTCTCGTGAGGTCTGGCCGTTCCATCTTCTTTTCGGAATCTTCAATCCCCTTCAGCGTTCTCTCTTTCCGAAAAACTGCTTATTCAATTCGATATTCCCCAGTTTTCACTTAGGTTACACTCCATGTAGATTCTGCGTGCTAGGAATGCCACCGTCATAAGCAGTAAGGCGAGAATTAAATAAGAGTCTGGTGAATCTGGAAAGCTTGGAGCAAACCATCATTATGGAAAGTATAGGAGGTAATTGAGATTGTTACGTGTGCAGTTGCATGTTCACACGACAGCTTCTCGAGGTACTAGAATCAAGTATGACTCAACAATAACCCCTGCAGAGGCAATTGAAATTCTATATAAAAGGGGGGTTGACGCCGTTGCTGTTACGGATCACAATACTACACGGGCATACGATTTGATGAGGAGAATTGGTGAACGTAAGGGAGTACATGTAATTAGAGGGATCGAGATAGATACGTTGGATGGCCACCTTATAGGTTTAGGCGTTGAGGAAGAAATTGAAAGAAGATTATGTCGTAGACGTAAGTTTTTGACCGCGCCTGAAGCTGCGGAACTAATAAGAGACTTTAATGGTGAAGTTTATATCCCGCATCCATTTGACATTCAGCATAAAGGAATTGGGATGAAGGTTTTTGAGGTTAACGGGATAGTAGAGGTCTTTAATCCCATGAATATTTTTGGATTCGAGGATGAGATTGCCCGCGCAGTCGCTTCAAAGCTTGGGAGGCCTATGGCCGTTGGATCCGACGCTCACACAGAGTCTCTTCTGGGCTACTGCATAAATCTTGTTAGCTCCAAACCTGACACGTATTCGATTCTTAGAAGCCTCAGAAAGGGGGAGGTAAGATTCGAGAAATGTAGATATATAAGCATGAAAGAATTGAAGGAATGGGTTCTAAGAAGAATACTATTCTCCCACAAAAGCGTGGAGAGCAGAATCGATCGAGGATGGGATATAGATGCGAACTATATGGTAGTGGCTAATAATCCGCTGATGAGGAAGCTTGAGAAGTTAGCGCTTGAGCTTGGAATTAGAAGCCCGTCCAGCCCAATATGGGATTTTACGGCGTTAATGGCATACTGTGTAGCCGTGATCTACGCAAAAAAGAGCGAGAAAGAGTATCGGAATCAAATCATAAATGAATTTCAATCTGCAGGGAAGTTCTAATCGAAGCATACCTTAGGTGGTTAAGGAGCTGGAAGTTAGAGAAGATATGAGGTAATATCTCTCACAGCAATAGGTGGTCAAGGTGACATCTACAAACGAAACTAAACGGGGAGCCGGAACCATAAATTTCACCGTAAATCTTTAAGGCTGAGCCTCATTTCGAATGAGATTGCTTAAGTGTTTTCTCGTACAGGTCTTCCATCTTGTCGGCTATTACCGGCCAGCTGTATCTTTCTTTAACTATCTCCTTTGCATTGGAAGCTAGCGACTGGGCTAGGCTGCGGTCGCTTAGAACCTTTATTATTTTGTCCGCGAGATCCTCCGCGTCCCCCCTCTTGAAGAGTAAACCTGTAACTCCGTCCTTGACGACCTCAGGGATCCCTCCAACATTTGAAGCTACAACAGGTCTTCCAGACGCCATTGCCTCAAGCAGGGTTACCCCGAAGGATTCGCAGTATAGTGAGGGCATAACGAAGAGGCTGCTTGAAGCGTACAGTTCTGGAAGCTTCTCATCTGGAATAAAGCCAAGCATCGTGACGTTACCCTCCAAGTTGAGGCTTTTAATAAGCACCTTGATGAAGCCGTCCATGTATCCTTTCCCAGCTATAATTAGATGCGCGTTGGGAATCTCTTTCAGGATGAAAGGCATCGCCCTTACCAGAACCTGTAAACCCTTCCTGTATGATAGGCGGCCTACGTATAGGATGGTAGGCTTCTCTGAGAGGTTAGGTTGAACCTTCTTCTCGACGGATTCAAATAGCTCAATATCTACGCCGTTAGGCACCACAACGATCTTCTTATCCTCGGCGAAGTGCTCTATGAATTTGGCGGCTGCTCTGCTAACAGCCGTTATCAAGCATGCTTTATTGATGTATCTCCTATAAGGATAGAGAACGTAGCTGGCTGGAACCCAGATGTACCTAGCGTCGCCAGCTAGGAATATCGTATGATTCGTGAGTATGGATGGTATTCTAAGCTTCTCAGCCGCGCTTATGGAGAGCAGGGATGTAGGTGTGAAGGCATGGTGAGCGTGAACCATCTCAAACCCTCCCCTCCTGATGACTTCTCTGACATCCACCGGTTTCGGCGGAACAATGATGATCGGCAGGGGAAAAATAGGCTCTATGAAAACGATCTTATCATGTGATATACGTAGGGAGCCGTTTGGAAGGTCGGTCTTCAGCTGCTTGGTTAAAATGGCGACTTCATGGCCGCGCCTTTCAAGCTCAGAGGCTAAACCTGCAACGTGAGATTGGACTCCTCCAATGCTGGGGTAAAAATAATCCGTGCAAAGCGCCACCCTCAACAGTTTTCACCCCAGATTTAAGAGCGGGCTTATCATAGGCGAGGAAATCAGGAAGTACATTACACAAGTATAAAGATCCGTCAGCCTTATAAGATGGTTGAATCTCAAATTGAGAAGTTTCGATGCGGCTAGAATCACCGAGGCTAGAATCAAGGATGAAGATAGATTGCCGGATGGATAGGATATTGCTGTTAAGAATATGTAATGGACGATTATGAGGCTTCTCAGCATCTTTCTTGATCTGCTGTAGCCCATATAGCAGACCGTGGTTCTCGTTTCAGAGTTGAGGTCAGCCTCGTAGTCCTCCAAGTGATTCCGCAGCTCAAGTATGATGGAGTAGAGGGAGACTGATGCTGCTAAGGATGCTTCCTGAAGATTTATGCCTCCATTTGATAGGAGGCCGTAGAGGTATAGTAGTGCCCCAAAGAATAGGCTGTGGGATAAGAGATCCATCAAGGGAACGGACTTTAACCTTAACGGTGGAGCGGAGTAAGCTCCACCCAGCAAGAGCATCATAAGATAGATTAGGAGGCAATTCTCGTCGAACCACAGATAAGATAGAACTAAACCCGTAAACGCCATACAGAGCGATAAAATTAAACCTTCCCTAAATGTTAAGTGTCCAGCTGCTATAGGGTTCTTCTTAATCTTCGCTTCTTTATGAACATCACATTTAATATCGAAGCAATTATTGATGGAGAATGTAAAAGCTAAATAGAAGATTATCGTAACCGTAAATCGCAACGTTCTATAGATTAGTATATTGAAAGATGTTGCCTCGACGCTTCTTACAAAACCTAGAAGGGCGATGCCGATATATGCCCTCCAATCAAAAACCCTAATATTATAGAAGTAGTGTATGAAGCGTAGAACAATAAATCTGAGGACTATACCAGTGTTGATCATAGAATCTCCCGTATTCTCAATAGATTATAAACGAATCTTACAGGTAACGGCGCTGTTTTTATCTCGCCTTTCCTAGCATCCTCTATCATCTCCTTAAGGTTATAGTCGTATTCATCTCTACATATCCGTATCAGCCTTTCACCTTGTCTTATGCCGTATGAGAGAACGATGCGCAATCCACGACGCAGAACCGGATTTTTAATTGAGAGATTCGTCCATTCTTCTATAAGTGTTGGAGCCCACTTGAGGTTGTGTTCCCAGCATTCGAGAAGAAGCATAGTATGCTTAACAGTCATGTCTTCTACAGTAAAGGACCTTGTCTTCCCCTTTAATCCTCCCATCGCAACTAGGAATAGGGGAACGATGAGGCTTTTGAAGGGCCTCAACTTCTCAACCAGAGAGATGGTATACTCAATGTCTCTCTCAGTCTCTCCTGGAAGCCCCATTATCAGGGTTGCGCATGGAACCCAATTGTTCTGTGCTAATATGTCGAAAGCCTCCAAGACGACTTGAGGCCAATCTTCAGGTGTGAAGGGCTTACATTTACCTCTCATGTGACGCTTCATGAGCCCCGGGCTTCCAGTCTCTATACCGGTCTGTCCGCTTAGCCAGTGCTTCTCATCCACCTCGAGAACGTTTGATATCTCCTCAACGACTTCTGGCGCGCTTGCAACGGAGGCGAGGGCGAAGTGGCTTATCCCCACCCCTCTAACCCCCGGATGAGCCTTCACGGACTTGAAAAGGTTGATGACGGCTTCCCGGTTAACCTCTATGCTCCTTGCTCCATACCTCAGAACATCCTCGGCGTGGAGTATCGGCTGCCTCCCAGCCCTGACGTTCACTTCAACCTCTTTCAATATGTGGCTGACGGGTAAGCATCGGTACCTCTGCATTGTTGGGACGCAGAAGTCGCATCCTCGACCGCATCCCCTAGCAATCTCCACTATTCCATCTATCGTAGCCCCCTTAATCACGGGTATATCGTCAACAGATGCTACTTCGCCATAAACTACACCCGGCAATTCCTCGCCGTTCACAGCTCTCTCAAAAATGGAGGGGACAACCCGCTCACCTTCACCTATTACGACGCAATCCACACCCAACCTTCTACGGGTCTCTTCATCTTCAAGCTGCCAAGAGCCGGGGCCGCCCACAATAATCTTAGGTTTAAACCTTTTCACAGCCGGGTCGTTCAGTAGCTCTCTAAACTTTATCGCCATGTAGGCTTCTCCGCCGAATATGCCTGTGAATGTTGATGTTGCGGGTCCTATTCCTAGAGGGTCGTTCTCGGTGATGCCTAGAGCCCTTGTTCTAGGCCCGACAACTTTATCTAAATGCTCCGGGTGAGCAACGATCACGTCTTCCCTTCTGAAGCCGTTGTCGAGCAGGGTTGCCTCAACCTTTCTCGTCCCGCATGGAGCAGCCTCGACTGAACCATCCTCGTTCACCTTTACTGGGGGGCAGAAAAGAGAGAAGTATAACCTATCAGGGATTAATCCTTTCGGAACGCAGGCGCTGAAGCCCATGAATATGCCCCCGCCATACTCGCTCATCAAAGTTCTATCAGCAGTTAAAACTATCGGAACACCTCTTCTGGACATTGCTTGGCCTGCCCTCACTCATGATAAGCATATATAATTTTTTAAAACATTTAAATCTTTACTTATATCCAGCCTCCTTCATAAAGTATACAATTCAGTTAACAAACCTAACAGTCTAATGAAAGAAGAGGAATCAGATCCTGTCTTAGGATATCTCCCAATCATGGATGCATATAATGGCATGTAAGAGAAAGAGTCAGAATCTAATGCAGATTCTGGGTAAGAAACCCGGCTGATCATTTTACGATTATTTCGTAATCCAAAAGATTTAAATTTTTACATATTCACCTTTATGTTTGGTGGTGCGGTTGAGCGAGAAGACTCTGGTAGATTTGGTTGAGGTTTTCCTCGGCAAGAAGAGAACATGGAACGTTGATGCTTGCATTAAACTATCCGTCGGCAATACCAAGATAGGGTCAGTAACAATCACGGGAAAGGTTCAGTACGTTCCAGACCAGAAATAAATTATTTTATTTTTTAAATTATTTATTTTTCAAAACATTTAAATTTTTCATTATCCTTCCATTCTTAGGAGGGGAAGGGAAGTTCAGGTTTGTGGGGGTTACGGATTTGTTTAGCAGCAACATTGGCAGCCGCCTTTTCGGTCTACACGTTATTAACTGTTATGTTTCTGCATCTCCTAGGATGTTTAAGTATCTTCTCCGCCGCGTCCATAATAGTTTCATCAGTCATCGCTCAATTGGTAATCGCACCTCACATCATAGATGCTGCTCTAAAAGTTAGGGAGCTGAAGCCGGAGGAGTTTCCAATGGTAGACCGCATAGTCGAGGAGCTCTCAGCCAAGATCGATCTTAGAAAGCCCAAAATATTTATTTCTGATGTTCCCCTGCCTATCTCCTTCTCTTATGGTTCACCATTCACCGGAAGCCGCCTAGCAATCACCAGCAGACTTTTAGATATATTAAGTTTGGAGGAGTTGGCGGCTGTTCTAAGCCATGAATTAGGACATTTAAAGAATAGAGATGTACAGGTGACGACGCTGCTATCTTTTCTTCCGTCAGTGCTCTATTATCTTGCCGGGCCATTGTTGATCAGTGCTCTTCATAAAAATGTGGACGCCCCCTGCGGATCATTCAAGAGGAAGATGCTCCTAACTCTTGGAGCTTTAAGCCTTTCATTATACTTGATTCTGTTGTTGTCTGTGATCGGTTTAAGCCGCATTCGAGAGTACTATGCTGACCAATACGCTTCCCTCACAGTTGAGGATGGATCTGAAAAACTCTCTAGAGCCTTGGAGAAGATAGCTCATACGATAAGGGGGATGAGACTTGAGGGACAACGCGCATCCATAATCTACAACTGTTTTAAACCGCTATACATCTACGATCCGGACTGTGCGGAACGCGATTCTGTTCGCCTCACATTCTCTATGGTTGATGGAGGTGCACTTGATAGGGTCTTGAAGAAAAGGTTAACCTTGGTTGATAGGCTCTTGAACTTTTTCTCGACGCATCCAAACCTCCTTGGAAGAGTCTCGGCATCAGGAGATTTGACGGATCTCCATATTTACTAGCAAGGACGGGGAATTGAGGTTGCCCGCCTATATGGTGTGCGACAAATGCGGAAACGACACATGGTACATCATAGTTTCAAACCTTCACAAACACAAGGAGACATATTATATTCAGGTATGCTCTAAATGTGGCTTCGCAGTTGAAGTAATCCATGAAGTGAAGAGCGTTAAGTTTCTAAAACCAGACAAGCTTCTGAGTAAGCTTAAAAAGGAGAATAAGGTGAATCAGAACCCTGTATTCGAGGATAAGGAAGGTCGTCGGCAGAAAGAATATGAAGCGCATAAGGCATCGAGAAAGATTGTGGATCGAGCTGAAGAGCTGAGGGAAGAGGGGCTAAAGCCGAAATAGTGTATGGAGACCTGAAGAACGTTAGGAAGCTGCGCGTCAAGAGGAAAGACAAGATGTAGAAGAACAACCGGTAAAGTCCATACGATGCCATCACACAAGATCAAGCACATGTTAACCTACAAGGCACCTATGGAAGGAATGCCACTCATAGGGATCAACGAATCCTACGCATTCCAGATGTGCTGGATATGCGGAAGCCTAAACGCAGAGATTAAAAAGACTTTTTCAGATGCGAGGATTGCGGATTAAAGTATAGCCGAGACCTAAATGGAGCAGTCGACGTAGGGAACAGGCTGTTAGGCTACATGCTTAACGTAGGGGTAACCGTGAACCGGCCCTTAGCCTCCCCAGTATACAGCGTTCCGAAAGGAGACTTGTCAGTGATTCCAGTATGCGAGGGAGGAAGCCCCTGCAATAGCTGGGGTAGTTTCACAGGAGGAGGCTTTCAATCACTTGCCTCAAAGGCTTATCGAAGAGTTCTCGGAGCCTGTCTAGGGTGTTCTCTCCCTTCTTTGTTATCGAGTAGTACTTGATGTTTCTCCGTCCTTTTTGGATCCACTCTCCCCTTATAAGGCCTTTCTCTTCAAGCTCGTATAGAAGTGGATAAATTATCCCGGAGGTGAACTTGAAGTCTGTAAGCCTATAAATCTCCTTTATTATGGCGTATCCGGACATTTTCTTCCGGCTTACAAGCCAGAGTATTATTACCCTGCTTAAACCCTTAACAGTCTTCCGGACAAGTTTCTCCTCGATATCAGGCAAGCAGACCACCACAACGATTCATTACATTTTACAGATAAGTGTTTTAGAATTTAAAATAATTACTGCAAAGAAACATTGTAAAATTGACTGGATATGGTTTTTATTTTAGATTTAAGAAATTGCCGGGAGAAGTATCCGTTTGATCGGTTACGATTAAAATGTTCCATTATTTCTCGTTTACCTTTTCAAACCTTTTAGTATACCTCTCTATGAAAGATTGCCAATCAATCTTCATCAAGAAGTAATATGCAACAATCAAGGCGATAATAGTTATCAAGGTTGTTATCCAGCCTCCTCCTTCTCCAAAAAACTTCTCGAGAGCGCTTCCATAGATTCCGCCGAAGTAAGCAAGTATGAGACACATGAGGAATTTGCCGGCAAAGCATGATGTGAGGGTTTCCAAGACAGGGTACTTCAGCGTTCCAAGAGGAATAAAAATAACATCGTCAGGCAATGGTGTTAAAGCGAATATGAAAATCGCTATCGCCCCATACTTTCTGAATATTTCAGTAAAGAATTCCATTCCTCTCTTATTTTCGGCGTTTATGAACTTTCTCCCGCAGTAGCCTACCAAATATCCCGTAAATTCTCCGGCAGTAGAGCCAAATGCTCCGGCGGCTGCGAGCAACACAGGATTCCAGCCTTTAAGTCCCAAATAGAATATAACGGCCGTATAAGGAACGGGAAAGAAAACGGCAGCTGTTCCAATAAAACTTATAATGAACACTCCTAAGAGCTGATATTGCAGTGCAATGTCCATCAACCATTCTTCCAGTTGCAAGCCATCACCACCTAAACAATAGATATGTTAGATAATTAACTCTAAAAAGAGGAAAATACGGTTATCGCAACGGCCTGTTGGCACAGAGGGCCGCTGAAAGGCTGATCTCAATATACAGGGAGGTCTACGAGGAGGTTCTGGATCGGAAACTGAAGGAGCTCAAGAGATTCAATCAAGGAATACTATGCGTAACCCACATTCATAATTTACCGGTAAATTGGTGCGGGGGGTGGGATTTGAACCCACGAAGGCCTACGCCAGAGGATCTTAAGTCCTCCCCCTTGTCTTGGGGTTTGGCCCCTCCTTTTACCCCATTTAGACCTGGCTCGGGTACCCCCGCTCATCATCTTTCTTGGATTATTGTTTAACTTAAACTTTACTTTGTTTGTTGGTGTGGTTCTGAAAAACCTTTTATTTGTGGTCTGTCCAGTTCAATAGGAGAGGTGAAGGGGAAGGTGTATCCGATAAGTTCAACCCTTCTGGTTTTCAGTAAACTGACCTTTGAGGAGTCTCTGGAGAGGTTGAGGGAGATCGGTGTAGACGGTTTTGAGCTCTATAATCCCTTCTTCTATAAGGGGATATTTCGGGGAACCTTGAGTTTCGATCAGGAAGGGTTGAGGAGGGTTGAGGAGCTCGCCGACTCTTACGGCTTCAAAGTAACGAGCGTGAACGCTGGGAACAACTTCGTCCAGGCGAGTAGAGACCTCTTTGAGGGGCAGGTTAAGGGGGTCAAGATGTGCATCGACGCGGCTTTCAACCTTGGAACACCTGTCGTGAGGGTCTTCGGTGGAGAGCCGATGGAGGGGAAGACCGAGGAGGAATGTGTGAGAGCCATAGTGGAGGGGTTGAGGATGGTGGCTTCCTACGCGGAGGAGAGGGGTGTAACCCTAGCCTTAGAGAACCACGGGAAAATAACCAACAACGTGGATATCCTCCTGAGGATTCTCGACGAAGTGGACTCTGAAGCGCTCAAAGTCAACATGGACACCGGCAACTTCTACTGGTACGGATACTCTTTGAGTGAGGTTGAAGAGATATTTGAGAGGCTGGCCCCCGTGACTGCTCACACGCACATGAAGAACGGAACGGCGGAGAGGAAGTATGAGAGGAGGAAGATAGGCGAGGTAAAGTTAACGCCTCTACCCGAAGGCGACATAAACCTCCTGAAGGTTGTGAGGATGCTCAAGGAGAAAGGGTACAAGGGCGTGATCTCGATAGAGGACGAGTTTGAGGGATGGACAACCCTGCCACAAGAGAAGGTTGTGGAGATACTGAAGAGGGACGTCGAGTACTTGAGGTCAGCATTCTGAAGACAAAACCCTCAGAAACCTTTTATAATGAAACCTACTCGTTAGTCTTTTGAGGTTCATTCCTTGCGGCTCGCTATTGAGGGAGGGGAACCCGTCCGGAAGGAGCCTTTCCCACCCCGCATCCAGATCGGCCAAGAGGAACTCGAGGCCGTAGTCAACCTTATGAAGAGGTGTATGAGGGAGGGCGGGGCCTTCGACCGCTACGGCGGAACCGAAGTAGACGCCTTCGAGGAGGAGTTCGCGAAGTACTTCGGAGCCAAGTACGCTACGGCTGTGAGTTCAGGGACGGCCTCCATCCACTCGGCTCTCGGCGCCCTGAGGCTCAACGTCGGATGCGAAGTCATCTCATCCCCGATCACGGACCCCGGAGCCGTAGCCCCCATCCTCTTCCAGAACTGTATACCCGTCTTCGCGGATGTAGACCCGGAAACCTTCAACATGGATCCGAAATCTTTGGAGGAACGGATAACCCCCAAGACGAGAGCCGTGATCGTCGCGCATATAGCTGGGCAACCATGCGACATGGACCCCATAATGGAGATAGCGGAGGAGCACAACCTAACGGTTATAGAGGACTGCAGTCAAGCCCACGACGCCCTCTACAAGGGGAGGAAGGTCGGAACGATAGGGCACGTGGGATGCTTCAGCCTCATGAGCGGGAAGCACATAACCTCTGGTGGGCAGGGAGGCATGATAATAACGGACGACGAAGAGCTTTACTGGAACGCGAAGAGGTTTGCTGACAGAGGGAAACCCTTCGGTACAACCGCTGAGGGCAACATCTTCCTAGGCAACAACTACCGCATGACGGAGCTCGAAGCCGCGATAGGGAGGGTTCAGCTCAGGAAGCTGCCCAAGATCGTGGAGGCCCGCCGCAGGTTTGTGGCGAGACTCGAGAAGGAGATGAGGGACCTAGAAACCGTCCGTTTAGGTAAGGTGATCGAGGGAGCCGTCTCCTCCTACTGGTTCGTCTTCCTCAGAGTGTACGAGTCCAGGCTGAAGGTGACTATGGAAGAGTTTGGGAGGGCCGTCAGGGCTGAGGGGATACCGGTAGGAGGGAAATACGACCACTTGGTCTATGAGAAGCCTTGGATAAGGGATAGGCGGACATACGGCGACTCCCAGTGTCCATGGGTCTGCCCCTTCTGGGGTGGAACCATAAAGTATGAGGGCTCGTGTCCGAACGCTCGGAGAGCCATAGACACACACCTAGTCCTGCCCATACATGAATGCTACACGGATAAGGAAGCGATGGACATAGCTGAAGCCCTGAGGAAGGTTGAGTCCCACTACATCAAGGAGTAGGCGTCGGCGCAGTTATAACATTTAATAGTATCGGCTTCGTTACTTGAATGCTAAAGAGTCGATTCCACCCCGCCGTTGAGGTGTGGCCTAATAAAAGGCTACTGACCAGTTTAGGAGAACAGGCGTGTGGCTTCTATGCCCGAGAAGAGAACTTCGCTCGAGAGATACCGTTTGAAGAAGATACTGGACAGGCTCTCAGCGAAGGAGGGTAGAGGCACGGAGCTCGTCTCGCTGTACGTTCCTCCGGGCCGCCAACTGAGCGAGGTTATCTCGATGCTCAAGGAGGAGTGGGGGACAGCCTCGAACATAAAGTCAACCACGACGAGGAAGAACGTTCAAGACGCGATCGTCAGGGTTATGCAACGCCTCAAGCTCTTCAAGAAGGTTCCCGAAACCGGGTTAGCGATCTTCTGCGGAGCGATCCCCCAGAACGGGCCGGGAAGCGAGAAACTCGAAACCTACGTCGTTGTGCCTCCTGAACCGATCAACATATACCTCTACCGTTGCGACTCCAGATTCCACATAGAGTACCTTCAAGACCTCTTGAAGGAGAAGGAGACTTACGGCATACTTGTCCTCGACTCGAGCGAGGCCACCTTCGCCATCCTCAAAGGGAGGAGACTTGAAATAGTTGAGGAGATAACGTCCGGGGTGGCTGGGAAGCACAGGGCTGGAGGCCAGTCCGCTAGACGTTTCGAGAGGCTGAGAGAAGCCAAACTCATCGAGTACTATAAGAGGGTTGCAAGCCACGCCGAGGACGTGTTCCTCCCGATCGAAGACCTTAAAGGCATAATTATCGGAGGGCCGGGTCCCACGAAGTATGACTTCGAGAAGGGGGGATACTTGAACTACATGTTGAGGGAGAAGGTTATCGCGACCGTGGATACGGCTTATACTGGTGAGCAGGGTGTGAAGGAGGTCGTCTCCAAAGCCCCGGAGATCATAAAGCACATCAGGTATGTGGAGGAGCGGAGGATAATGCAGAGCTTCCTGTACGAGGTCGGCCATGACACTGGCATGGCAACCTATGGGGAGAACGAGGTTAGGAGGGCTCTGGAGGCCGGGTTTGTGAGGGTCCTCCTCCTCTCGGAGGCCTTGGATAGGGTTCGGGTAACCGTCAAGTGCTCCTCATGCGGCCACGAACATAAAGAGACCGTTAAGGCGTCTAAACTCCAAGATTTCGAGGCGGAGATCAACAGTAAACCTTGCCCGAAATGTAACTTGCCAGCGCTCCGTATAGAAGAGAAGAAGGATGTGATCGATGAACTGGCGGAGCTTGCGGAGAAGACGGGGGCGGACGTCGAGATGATCTCAGCTGAGACCGAGGAGGGCCAGATGCTCAAGAACTCCTTCGGAGGCGTAGCCGCCATCCTGAGGTTCAAGATGACGGAGAATTGAGAACGTTTCAACAAGAACCCGGAAAAGATTTATGAATTCTTTGCCTTAAATCCTAAGGGACCTCTCTGGAGGAAGATTCTCGTAATGAGCGGCTCAGAAGACCGTGAACTCGAACTGTTGAGGAGACGTAAACTCTTGGAGATGAGACGTCTCTTAGAGGCTAAGAGGAGGGAGGCTGAGAGGCCTCAGAAGAGACTGAACCCCCGAGAGATTCTGAGCCGCCACTTTGTCGGTAGAGCTTGGGAGGTCATGAGGGCGGCCCGTCTCCAGTACCCTCAAGTCGCCGAGTACGTTGAAAGGGAGTTAGCCAAGCTGATAATGGAAGGGAAGATAAGGGGCAAGATAACCGGGGAGGAACTCTACGGGCTCTTCTACAGGCTGGGCTTAAAGGTTAGGCTCCAGACGAGGATAAGGATTATAGAGGATGGGAGGGCCAAGAGCCTCCACGAGAAGATAAGGGAGGGCCTCTAATGGCGAGGCCGCCGCGTCACGAAGACTGGTGAACCATTTGGTTGAGAAGCATAGTTCTTCGGAGCCTTCGGCATCCTTTAGGGATGACGGAATCTCGTTCTTCGTGATCCTATGCGTTATGGGAGCTTTCGCCATCCTCAGCTCAACCATGTCGAAGAACCCTGTGTTGAACCCTTTCGCTGAAAGCCTCAACACCCCGACGGCCCTCATGGGCGTGGTTGCGGCGGCCTCAACGGTTCCGGGAATCATCATAAGTCTACCGGCCGGGGTGCTCTCGGACGTACTCGGCAGGAGGAGAGTCCTCCTCTTCTCAGCTTTGATCTTTGCCTCCGCGCCCCTGCTTTACATCCTCATAGACTCTTGGTGGCAGCTCGTCCTCGTCCGGTTCTACCACGGCTTCGCAACGGCCATATTTGTCCCCGTCGCGAAGGCCGCTATAGCTGAGAGGTTCCCCTCCAAGAAGGGGGAGAAAATCTCGACCTTCACCTCCGCGACGCTTGTGGGGAGGAGCATCGCCCCCTTCCTAGGAGGCTTCATTCTCTCAGTAACCTTCTGGAACTACGACTTGTTGTATACGGCTGTAGGCGTCGCGGGGACGGCTTCCCTCATCGCGGCGTTGTTCCTGCCTAGGGAGGATCATTCCGGAAGAGGTGGACCCGCACCCTCAAATAGTCTTGGGAGGATGAAGAGTTTGGGGTTACCCTCCGGATGGGGAGAGGTCTTAAAGAACCCTGGAATCCTCTCCGTAAGCGTGGTTGAAGCGTCAACTCTATATGCCTACGGGGCGCTCGAGTTCTTCCTCGTCGGGTACCTCAACGACGTCGTTATGCTTGACCCGTTCCTTATAGGGGTCATCTCTGGGTCCCAGCTGATCTTCATACCGTTAATTAATCCTTTTATGGGGAGGCTCTCAGACAGGGTTGGAAGGAGAAAACCCATACTCGCCGGTTTAGCTTTGGGAGGCATAGTTCTGAGCTTGATCCCGTATACAAGAAGCTTTCCAGCGTTGTTAACCATCTCGATCATGTACGGGCTGAGCTTCTCCATGGTTACGTCCTCCACGTCAGCCCTCGTTGGAGACCTGTCACGCAGAGACCTCTACGGGGCGTCCATGGGCTTCCTCGCAACGATAATGGATGTAGGCCAAGCACTCGGACCGATCATAACCGGGGTGATCCTAGCCGTAACACCCGGCTACACGGGTTCCTTCCTCTCCTTGGGAGCACAATCCTCTTCGGGTCGTGCCTCCTCTTCGGAGCTTCTAGAGGAGTGACGAGGAGACGTAGCGGCTGAAGGCTACCTATTCTCCCTAACTTTGTCAAATTCCCTTCGCAAAACCCTTTTAAAAATAATAGAAGTTGGAATTTAAGGGGTGGAGAGTTGAGAGAACGGGAGATTGTGTCAGATATTCTTCAAGGCATCTCTCATCAGTTAAGAATCAAAATAATTGAGGCGCTAGAAACTCAGCCCAAAACCTTTTCGGGGATCATGGTATCCTGTGGTCTCGATCCAAATTTTGATTCTGGACTCTTCTATTATCATCTCTCTGAGCTTATCGAGAGGGGAATAGTTGAGAAGGACGGTGATGTCTACCGCCTGACAGACTTTGGACTTGTAGCTCTAAAGGTTCTGAAAACTGTGAGGTCCGGATATTCCTCTTTCACGAAGAGGAAGGAAGGCAAAGCCTACAAGGAGGTGAAAAAAATGGAGAAGAGAGTTAGGATAGTTCCTGTCGAGAAGCCTGATTTGACTATAGAGAAGGAGGATTGCAGACTTGAGCTAGGCAGGGTCTATTGGGGAGTTACCTTAAAGACTATGGGGGTTGACAAGGTAACGGCGGTGTGGCCTCTATCGGACGGCTCGGTCATGTACGAGGTAAGAGAACCCGGATACGAGCACGAGGGATACAGCATTCTCCATCTAACTGACAGGGGACTCTATGTAATTGAGACGGTTTTCCAAGGGGAAAGGGGTGGAGAGAAAACTACTATCTGGTTTGGGGATAGGGAGACTCCAGTCTTACCTCTTCCTCTTAGTGTCGGCAGAAGAATCGAATACGAATCGCGGAGCCTACACTTATCGACAAACGCCAAGGTGACAGGTTGGAAGAGCATCGAGGGAGAGAGAAGAGTGAAGGGCGAAGTGATCGGGCAGTTCAACGTTTACATCGACAACAAAGTCTTCAACTGCCTCCTTCTAAGGGAAGTCATCGAGACTGCTGGAGTCGTGACCCGAGAAGACGGCTCCCGAGAGAGGTACGACCCGATGATTAGGGTGATGATGGACCGATATTTGAACGAGAATGGGAGGCTTAGACTTGAGCACCTCTGGTACTGCGAGGATGGAGGTAGAAGGTCCATGGCCAGAGAGGAAGCGAAGAAGAGAGCTGGCCCCATCTTCAGAGAGACAACCTATGCTGGAACACGGTGGTTCAGAGTCAACCAAGTGGAACTCGATGAGCCGCGACCTGAGGAGGCGAAAGCCTACATTGAAAAAGAAAAGATATAGAGGAGGCTATCGAGAAAGTTTAAAACTCGCAATAACAGCTTTATCTTTTCTCTTCCTCCATGCCCTTAACTGGTCAAAGGATTTTATGATGATGGGTCGAATCGGATGATTGAGTAAGGCGTACTCACCCACACTCTTTTGTTTAACAAAGGGAAATTTTCATTGTCTGGGCTATGAG
>Ga0209410_1000258_pt1 | contig 23524 bp, 19 predicted proteins | sample Mar14436cmmetaG_FD_184135 | JGI IMG/M metagenome (GOLD analysis project Ga0209410, IMG submission 184135) | Marine hydrothermal vent microbial communities from Guaymas Basin, Gulf of California to study Microbial Dark Matter (Phase II) - Marker... ... | reverse complement strand
GGCTCACCCCTTCCACCGCCACGGAGCCCTTCTCTATGAGATAACGGGAAAGCTCCCCAGGGACCCTTATCCTGATCCGTGAGGTCTCCCCAAACCTTTCGACCTCCGTCACCATCCCCACTCCGTCCACATGTCCCGTCACCAGATGTCCCCCCACCCTTGACCCCACCTCCAGGGCCCGCTCCAGATTGACCAGATCCCCCACCCTCCTTGAACCGAGATTGGTCCTCCTGAGGGTCTCCTCCGAGACCTCCACCTCAAAGGAAGTACCGGAAGTGCCCGTTATCGTAAGGCATACGCCGCTTACAGAGATACTATCACCCACCCCCAACCCTGTCAACGAAGGCGGGGCCTCGATGGAAAGGCGCAGCACCTCCCCCCGCCTCTCCGCAGCCCTTATCCTCCCCCTTCCCTCAACTATCCCGGTGAACATCCCTCCTCTCCCTGCGGTCAAGCAGCTCCTTCAGCTCCCGCATGAACTGGTTTATGTCCTTGAACTGGCGGTACACGGAGGCGAAGCGAACATAGGCCACCTCGTCCAGCTCCTGGAGCTCTTCCATCACCCGTTCCCCGATCTCGCTGGAGGATATCTCCCTCCCCTTCTCTTGGGCCCAGGTCTCGATCCTGTCCACGATCTTCTCCAGTATGTCTATGCTCACGGGCCTCTTCTCGCAGGCCTTCCTCAAACCGATGAGGATCTTCTCGCGGCTGAAGGGCTCCCGCCTCCCGTCCCTCTTCACCACGAAGATGTTCTCCTCGGCCACCCTCTCGTAGGTGGTGAAGCGATGGCCACAGCTGTTGCAGACCCTCCGCCTCCTTATCTCCAGGCCGTCCTTGCTCATCCGGGTATCTATCACCCGGTTGTCGGTGCTGAGACAGTGAGGACACCTCATCCCTTCTTGAACCTCTCCACCTTCACTCGAGATTCCTTCAGCATCTCCTCGGCCAGGGGATCGGGATAGCCGTCCAGATAGACCACCCTCTCGATCCCGGCGTTTATGATCATCTTGGTGCAGATGATACAGGGATGGTTGGTGCAGTAGAGGGTTGCCCCCTTGATGCTCACCCCGTGGTATGCAGCCTGGATGATGGCGTTCTGCTCGGCGTGAAGGCCCCGACAGAGCTCGTGACGTTCTCCAGGAGGGATGCCCAGCTGTTCCCTCAAACAACCCACGTCCAGGCAATGGGGGAGCTGGGAAGGGGCACCGTTATATCCAGTGGTCAGGATCTTCTTGTCCTTCACCAGGACTGCCCCGACCTGGCGGCGCAGGCAGGTGGAGCGGGTGGCGACCAGCTTGGTGATCTCCATGAAGTACTCATCCCAGCTCGGGCGACTCATAGGTGTTACCCTTGATGCGATCTAAATAGACGGGAAACTCCAAGCAGAGCTCCTCCACCTGGCGGGCGACCCGTTCCTCGGTGCGGGGATCGGGATAGCTCTCGAGCACCTGGGCGATGAGGGAGGCAATCACCTCCATTTCCCCCTCTTTCATTCCCCGGGTAGTCACCACCGGGGTGCCCAAACGGATGCCGCTTGCCACGGCGGGGGAGCGCTTGTCGAAGGGGATGACGTTCTTGTTCACGGTAATGCCCGCCCTCTCTAAGGCCTCCTCGGCCTCCTTCCCGGTGATCCCCTTGTCGGAGAGATCCACCAGGAAAAGGTGATTGTCGGTCCCCCCGGAGACTATTCTGAAGCCCCTCTTCTGGAGCTCGGAGGCGAGCTTTCGGGCGTTCTTCACCACCTGTCTCTGGTATTCCCTGAACTCCTCGCTCATCGCCTCTTTGAAGCAGACCCCCTTAGCGGCGATCACGTGCATGAGGGGACCGCCCTGGATGCCGGGAAAGATCGTCTGGTCTATCACCTCCTGAAATTCCCTCTTGCAGAGGATGAACCCCCCTCGGGGGCCCCTCAGGGTCTTGTGGGTGGTGGAGGTGACGAAGTGGCTGTGAGGGACAGGGCTCGGGTGGACCCCTGCTGCCACCAATCCGGCGATATGGGCCATGTCGGCCATCAGATAGGCCCCCACCTCGTCGGCGATCTCCCGGAAGCGGGCGAAGTCTATTATGCGGGAGTAAGAGCTTGCCCCGGCGATTATCAGCTTGGGGCGATGCCGGAGGGCAAGGGCCCTTATCTCATCATAATCGAGCATCTCGGTCTCCATGGAGACCCCGTAGGAGACCACCCGGTAGAACTTGCCGGAGAAGCTTGCCGAGGAGCCGTGGCTCAGGTGCCCTCCGTGGGCGAGGTCCATCCCCATGATGGTGTCCCCGGGCTCCAGGACCGCGAAGTAGACCCCCATATTGGCGGCGGTGCCGGAGAGGGGTTGCACGTTGGCGTGTTCCGCACCGAAGAGCTTCTTCGCCCTCTCGATGGCAAGCCTCTCCACGATGTCCACGTACTCGCAGCCACCATAATAACGGTGGTCAGGATACCCCTCGGCGTACTTGTTGGTGAGCACCCCTCCTTGGGCTTCAAGGACCGCTTCACTGGTGTAGTTCTCCGAGGCGATGAGCACGATCTTCCGCTCCTCCCGCAAGGTCTCCTTCTCGATCGCCTCCGCTATCTCCGGATCCACCACCTTTAGAGGGGACTTGAGCCAGTCCATCCCTTGAAGTTCCTCTCCTCTATCTCCTCTATCTTCTTTAAGCGACGGGCATGCCTCCCCCCCTGGAAGGTGGCCTTAAGCCACTCCCTCACCATCTCCTTGGCGAGCCCTCCTCCCAGGACCCTGCCAGCAAGGACCAGGATATTGGCGTCGTTGTGCTCCTTGGCCATCCTCGCCGTGTAGATGTGGGAGACCAGTGCTGCCCTCACCCCTGGGAACTTGTTGGCCACGATCGACATCCCGATCCCCGTACCACATATCAGGATCCCCCTCTCCACCTCCCGGGAGGAGACTCGCCGGGCTACCTCCATCCCATAATCAGGGTAATCTACAGAGCTCTCATCGTGGCAGCCAAAGTCCAGGACCTCATGGCCCTCCTCTTCCAGGAAGAGGGCGATCTCTCTCTTCAATTTGAACCCCGCGTGATCGGAGGCCAGGGCGATCTTCATCTCATCCCTCGAACTTGCGGAAGATAAGCACGCTGTTGGTCCCTCCGAACCCGAAGGAGTTGGACATGACCACCTTTACCTTCTTTTCCCTCGCCACATTGGGCACGTAGTCAAGATCACACCGTGGGTCAGGGTTCTCATAGTTTATTGTGGGGGGTATCACCCCATCCCTTATGGTGAGAACGGAGAAGACCGCCTCGGTGCTCCCTGCCGCCCCAAGGAGATGTCCGGTCATGGACTTGGTGGAGCTCACGGGAATCTTGTAGGCCCTCTCCCCAAAGACCCGCTTTATGGCGAGGGTCTCGGTGATATCGTTGAGCTCCGTTGAGGTCCCGTGGGCGTTGATGTAATCTACCTCATCGGGGGAGAGCCCCGCGTCCTTCAGCGCCATCCTCATGCAGCGAGCGGCCCCATCCCCTTCGGGATCGGGAGCGGCCAGGTGATAGGCGTCGGAATTGTACCCATATCCTACCAGCTCGGCGTAAATCTTGGCCCCGCGGCGTTTGGCCCTCTCCAGTTCCTCGAGGATCATCACCGCTCCTCCCTCTCCCATCACGAAGCCGTCCCGGTCCCGGTCAAAGGGACGGGAGGCCTTCTCGGGTTCATCGTTACGGGTGGAGATGGCCCTCATGGCATTGAACCCCGCCACTGCCAGAGGAGTGATGGTGGCCTCCACCCCTCCTGCCACCATTACGTCAGCGTCACCGTACTGGATCCCCCTGAAGGCGGCCCCGATGCAGTGGGCCCCTGTGGCGCATGCCGTGACCACGCAGATGTTCGGGCCCTTCAGGTTATGGAAGATGGAGATCTGGCCCGAGGCCTCGTTGGCGATGATCATCGGGATGAAGAAGGGGGTAATCCTGCGGGGCCCTTTCTCCAGAAGGACCTGATGGTATTTCTCCAGGGTAGAGAGTCCTCCGAGGCCCGTTCCCACGCAGGCCCCTATCCTCTCGGGGTCCTCCTTCTCGAGCTCAAGACCCGAGTCCTCCAAGGCGATCTTTGTGGCCGCCAGGGCGTAATGGATAAAGAGGTCCATCTTGCGAAGTTCCTTGGGCTCTATGAAGTCCTCCGCCCGGAAGTCCTTCACCTCGGCGGCTATCCGGGTCTCAAATCCCGAGGCGTCGAACTTGGTGATGGGGCCCACCCCTGAGATCCCCTCGCATATCTTCTCCCAGACGGGATCTATCCCGATCCCCTGGGGAATTACCATCCCCACCCCCGTCACCACTACCCTTCTCTTTGAGCCCATTATTATCCGCTCGTTTTTTATTAAAGTTTACCAGCTTCCAAGAAATAAAAAAGGGGCCGAGCCCCCCTTCGGCCCTCTATTGACTTACCCTCTGCTCAAGGTACTTGATGGCATCACCCACCGTCACTATCTTCTCCACGTCCTCATCGGGGATGTCGATCCCATATTCGTCCTCCAAGGCCATCACCAGCTCCACGAGGTCAAGGGAATCGGCCCCCAAGTCGTCTATGAACTTGGCCTCAGGGACTACCTCGCTCTCGCTCACCCCGAGCTGCTGCACTATCAGCTCCTTTACCTTTTCCTCGACCGACGAAGCCATCCTTTCCTTTCACCTCCTTTCCTTAGGTTAAGACCTCCTTCAACTTGTAGAGGTCATCGGCGATCTCGAAGTTAAGGATCTTCCTCTCCGGGACTATCTTCCGCAATAACCCGCAAAGGACCCTTTTTGGCCCTATCTCCACAAATGCCTCTGTGCCCATCTGGACCATCTTCCTCACTGAGTCCTCCCAGAGGACAGGGCTGCTCACCTGCCTCACCAAAAGCTCCTTCACCCTCGAAGGCTCGGAGTTGGGCTCGGCCTCCACGTTGGTAATCACCGGGACCTTCAGGTCCTTCACCTCGACTTTCTCCAGCTCCTCGGCCAACCTCCTCCCTGCGGATTCCATGAGCGGAGAGTGAAAAGGGGCGCTCACTTCGAGCTTCACCGCCCTCTTAGCTCCCATCTCCTTGGCTATGGGGATGGCCCGATCCACCGCGGAGAGGTGGCCGGAGATGACGATCTGATCAGGAGAGTTGAAATTGGCCGGTACAAGGACCTCCTTGTCGGCCGCCCGCTCACAGAGCTCCTTGACCCGACTCCTCTCCAGCCCTATCACCGCTGCCATCCCCCCTTCACCCACCGGCACTGCCTCCTGCATGAACTTCCCCCTCATCCTCACCAGATGCACCCCTTCCGAGAAGGAGAGGGCTCCTGAGGTGACCAGCGCCGAATACTCTCCCAGCGAGTGGCCCGCCACAAGGTAGGGCTCCAAATCGAGCTCCTCCTTCAGCACCCTCCAGGCGGCCACGCTGACGGTGAAGATAGCAGGCTGGGTGTTCTCCGTCAACCTCAACTTCTCCTCAGGGCCCTCAAAGCAAAGGGAGGCGAGATCGAAGCCGAGGACCTCGCTCGCCTCCTCAAAGAGGGACCGCACCACCGGATACCTCTCCCAGAGATCCCTTCCCATCCCCACGTACTGGGAGCCCTGTCCCGGGAAGACGAAGGCGATCTTCACGCCACCCTCCTGCTCGCCAGTTCCTTTATGAGCTCCAAGGCGATATTGTTTCTCTGGATCTGGTTGGTCCCTTCGTATATCTGGAGGATCTTGGCATCCCTCATCATCTTCTCCACGGGAAAGTCCCGCATGTAACCGTAACCCCCCAGGATCTGAACGGCATCCAAAGCCACCTTCATCGCCACGTCGCTGGGGAAGAGCTTAGCCATGGCCGCCTCCTTGCTGAAGGTGCGGGGGTGACTGTCGATGTACCTGGCTACTGAGTAGACCAGGGCCCTGGCCGCCTCGATCTGAGTGGCCATATCGGCGAGCATGTGCTGGACCGCCTGGAAGGAGATGATCTTCTGGCCGAACTGGACCCTCTCTCTGGCGTACTTCAGGGCCACCTCAAAGGCCCCCTGGGCGAGCCCCACTGCCTGGGCCCCGATCCCGGGCCGGGTCATGTCAAAGGTGCGGAGGATGATGATCAGGCCTATCCCCTCCCTCCCCCCGATCAGGTTCTCCTCGGGCACCCAGCAGTCCTCAAAGATCAGCTCCCGGGTGGCCGATGCCCTTATCCCCAGCTTTTTCTCCTTCTTGCCGAAGGAGAACCCAGGGGTACCCTTCTCCACGATGAATCCGCTTATTCCTCGGGGACCTTTTCTCTTGTCGGTCACTGCAAATACGGAATATATCTCCGCCTCCCCGCCGTTGGTTATCCACTGCTTGGTTCCGTTGAGCACATACCCGTTCCCGTCCTTCACCGCGGTAGTCTGCATGGCGGCCACATCACTTCCCGCATTGGCCTCCGTGGCCCCGAAGGCGGCAAGTTTCCTCCCGCTGGCTATTTCGGGGAGGTACTTCCGCTTCTGCTCCTCGGTGCCGTAAAGGAGGATGGGATATGCCCCCAGGCCGCTGGCGGCATAACTTACCGAAACCCCAATGCAGGCCCTGCTCAACTCCTCAACCACCAGGCAGTTCTCCAGCACCCCTCCCCCTACCCCTCCATACTCTTCGGGGATGGCTACGCCAAAAAGGCCCGCTTCAGCGCAGACCTTCATGATCTCCCAGGGAAACTCCTCCTTCTCGTCGAGTTCCGCCCTCACGGGCATGATCTTCTCTTCGGCTATCTTCCTGGCCAGCTCTTTCAGCATCTTCTGTTCCTCGGTGAGGAAATAGTCCACCCTATCACCTCCCTTTAATGGCTCATCTTGTCCTTTATCTGTTCCCAGAACCTGAGGGCAGCCTGTCCCCAACCCTTTAGCTCGCTCTCCTTTAGGGCCTTCTCCAGCGATTGGTTGACCCCCTGGGTTACGTAATCCGAGGCGGCGTAGATGGCGTTCTCTATCGCCCTCGGGGAGGAATGGCCATGGCAGATGAAGCAGACACCGTTTATCCCCAGGAGCGGCACTCCTCCGTAGTGGGAATAATCCATCTTCTCCTGGAGGACATGCACTATCCTGCGGATCAGGAAATAGCCCATCCTCCTGAAGAGGTTCTTGCCAACCCCTCCCCGGAAGGCCTCCCTCATGAACTCCCCTATCCCCTCGCTCGTCTTCAGGACCACGTTTCCCACGAAGCCATCGCAGACCACCACATCGACCTCTCCCACGTAGATATCCCTTCCCTCCACATAGCCGATGTAATTGAGAGGGCTCTTCTTGAGGAGCTGATGGACCTTTTTGGTGAGCTCGTTGCCCTTCGTCTCCTCAGTCCCGTTGCTCAGCAGGCCTATTTTAGGGTTGGACTTCCTCAGGACGAGCTGGGCATAAAGGCTCCCCATGATGGCAAACTGGACCAGGTGAATGGGACGGCAGTCCACGTTCCCCCCGACGTCCAGAACCACGGTATATCCCCTGAGGGAGGGATGGAGGCTTGCCAGGGCGGGCCTGTCCACCCCTTCCAGTCTCTTGAGCCTCCACATGGCAATGGCCATCGCCGCCCCCGAGTTACCCGCGGTGACCACCGCATCCACCTCTCCCTCCCGCATCAGATCTATCGCCACTCTGATGGAGGAGTTGGGCTTGGACCGCATCGCCTTGGAGGGGGACTCGTGCATCTCGACCACCTCAGAGGCATGAACAAGGGAAAGCCTGTCAGGGGGATACTTGTATTTCTTTAGCTCCTCCTCCACTTGTGCACGGTCTCCCACCAGGACAACGCTTCCCCTTCGCAAGCCACGGGCAACCCTCACCGCCCCCTCGACAATAGCCTCCGGGGCGTAATCACCGCCCATGGCATCAACTGCCACCCGCACCGATCTCACTACTAAGTTTCCTCTATCTTCAGGATCTCCCTCCCCTTATATGTGCCACATTTGGGGCAGACATAATGGGGCAACTTCGGTTCGTGGCACTGGGGGCACAGGACAAAGTTGGGCGGGATGACTTTCTTGTGAGTCCTCCTCTTATCTCTCCTTGATCTGGAAACCCTCTTCTTCGGTACGGCCATACTTCACCTCTTCAGCTTAAGCCCTTTCAGCACGGCAAAGCGAGGATCTATCTCCTCCCTCTTGCACCCGCATTCTCTCTCGTTGAGATCTGCCCCGCAGAGAGGGCAAAGCCCTTTGCAGTCCTCTTTGCAGAGGGGTTTCATCGGTATATGGATCCAAATCTGTTCGTGAATCATCTGCCCCAGGTCGATGACCTCCTCCAGGAGGAAGGTGACCTCCATTTCCTCCCGCGAGAGCTCCACTTCCTCCTGATGAGGCGCATATCTTATGTGCAAATAAAGCCCTTCGAACCTTGAGGATATCGGTAACTTGAACTCCTTCAGACAGCGGGCACATTTTATAAAAACCGCCGTCTTAAGCCAACCCTTCGCCTTTACGCCCTCCCCCTTTTTCCTGAGCTCTACTTCCCCCTCAATGGGAGAGGCCAGCCTCAGGTCCTCCTCCAAGGACCCCTTTGGGCCATGGAGGTCCAGGTCCCCTACCCCATCCAACCCCACCTTCAACCCTTCCGGCGGTATATCTTCCCAGCGAATTCTCATATTCTCTATTCTCTCAAAGAGCTTATCAAAAAATTTTGAAAAGATCAGTATATATATCCCCACCCTTTTGTCAAGGCCCAGTTCGCCTCCTCCCCTTCGCCTCTTATCCGCGGCTTGACAAGGTCCTCTCTGAGGGGGAAAATAAGTGATGGCCTGGATGGCGGAATTGGTAGACGCAAGGGACTTAAAATCCCTTGGGGCTCTGCCCCGTGCGGGTTCGAGGCCCGCTCCAGGCACCAATTTTTGGATCTGACCTCTCCCCAGACCCCTTGAAATTTGTCCCCTATTTGACCCCTTCTTCAGTCGGAATTTCGGCCAAAATGTGACGTTTTTGTCCCCTGAGGGGTCCTTCCGTCTCCGGGACGACGGGGCGGAAGGGCCCTTTTCGTCGTTCAGGAGCCCGGATCGCTATTTTACCAGCATGAAGGCACGACACGACCCTCCGCCGCGAAAATGCGGCTTGAGGGTCTCCTCCCCCCCTGGCCCCCAGAGGGGGTGTGTGGAGGGACAGCAGATGCGGCAGAGGAAGGACAGACGTTTGACGGTGTGGCTGACGGAGCAGCAGAGGCACGAGCTTGAGGTGAGGGCCCAGCAGGCAGGCCTTGGTCTCGGCGAGTATGCCCGGCTGGCAATCGTGCAATTGTTACATTAGTGGAATACGATCAAGAATCAGTGCCAGGGTTCGTCTAAATAGACTGCTGCTTTTTTTGCCGCAGCAAGAAAGAGGACACGCAGCAAAAAAAGCTAGCTTATGATTGTTTAGCTTGGCTCCTATAGCTCAGTAAACCTAAACTTCTTTTGGCCTTTCTATAGTAGAGGAACAAAAGTCGATAAAATTCCTTTTCAACTCGAATTGCCCTCTCGAGTGAGCTGGGTGTCCACTTGAGCGGGGGTCTCCGCTGTTTGATGATTTCCAGTACTACTTCCCGAGGCAATGGGCCCCGTAAAGAGCTGCCTTGTGTGAGGTCATGGTAAGATGCAAATCTACAGATAGTCAAGAATTCGAGGTACTTATTCATCACTTCATCATCCGCCAAGTAGCCATACTCACTCATTATGTCCAGTACTTTATAAAAGACCAAATCGCTAGTCATGGAGAACTGTCCCCCAGCAGTTACTACAGCTAATGGAGCATACAGTCTGGATACCTTGTACTCGAGGAGTTCTCTTTGATGCATTACGCTTACGGTCTTTGGCGTTAACCATAACCGATCAATTATCAGAGTGGCCAATGGTATACATGCGCCTACCAACAATGTAAGCCAAATACTTCCTTGCGGGTGTTCTCGCATGGTTAGTACCTCCTTTAATAGCATTTGTCAGGAGAGATAAGTAAATGACAGTGAGTGGTGCACTGTCAATCAAATTTATTTTCGGAACGGATGGCCTGTGTAGATTTTGGTCTGAGGCAGCTATACCTCTTAGAACAGATTGCATATGAGGCAATGCGAAAACTTCCTTGTTGATCGAATATTTGGTAAACTTTTGACTGCTCGTTAAAGAGAATGGAATGGCGGCGGGGCTTGAGGATTTAAAACCCTATACACTGGTACGGGGCATCTTGCCGGACGGCCCGGTGACCGTGGTGAGTGTCCAGTGGTTCGGCTCCGAGGTTGTGGAGCTAACCTACAAGGACGCTGCTGGTCGTCTAGGGAACGTGCTCTTATACCGCGATGACGAGCCCCGCCTAGAAATTGTGGAACAGGGAAGGCCGTGGAGTTTCGAGGGGGATGGCTCCCTATTCCGACTTGTCTCCGAAGCTTACCGAATCCGCCTCGCTTACCTCTTTGACCCTGTACTTGCAGTGCATACCTCCCTCATCGAGCCCTTGCCGCACCAAATCACCGCAGTTTACCAGGCCATGCTTCCCCGCCAACCGCTGCGGTTCCTCTTGGCCGACGACCCGGGGGCGGGCAAGACTATTATGGCGGGGCTCCTGATCAAAGAACTCCTCGTCCGGGGCGATGTCCAGCGGTGCCTCGTGGTATGCCCCGGTAACTTGGTGGAACAGTGGCAAGACGAGCTCTACCGGCGATTTCAGTTACCTTTCGAGATCGCCACCAATGACAAAATAGAAGCCGCTCGAACCGGCAACTGGTTTTTGGAGAACAACCTTGTCATCGCTCGGCTCGACAAACTCGCCCGGGATGAGAGAGTCCAGGAAAAGCTCAAAGCTCTGGAGTGCTTTTGGGATCTGGTGGTAGTAGACGAGGCCCACAAAATGTCGGCTACCTTTGTAGGTGAAGAAATTAAACGTACAAAGCGTTATCGCTTGGGGCAATTACTTTCCAGCCACGCGCGGCACTTTTTGCTCTTGACTGCGACTCCTCACAACGGAAAAGAGGCAGACTTTCAGCTTTTCCTACGGCTTTTAGATACCGATCGCTTTGAAGGCAGGTTTCGTCAGGGGGTGCATCGTGTAGAAATCTCCGATCTTATGCGGCGAATGGTCAAAGAGCGTCTCGTCAAGTTCGATGGCACCCCCCTCTTTCCCGAACGGATCGCCTATACTGTGCCCTATAAGCTTTCAGACCTGGAGGCCCTCCTTTATAAAGAAGTCACCGATTATGTCCGGCAGGAGTTCAATCGTGCGGAGGCCCTGGGTGACGATAAACGCGCGGGCACGGTGGGCTTTGCCCTCACCATGCTCCAGCGGCGGCTGGCTTCTTCCCCCGAGGCCATCTATCAATCCCTTCGCCGCAGAAGGGAACGGCTGGAAAAGCGCCTGAGGGAGTTGGAGTTGCTCCACCGGGGCATGATGGTCCCGATCCCCGCGTCCCTCTTCCCAGCGCTGGACCCTGAGGACCTGGAAGACCTGGAGGAGGTTCCCGAAGAGGAACGAGAGGCCGCTGAGGAAGAGGTCCTAGATCAGGCAACCGCCGCCCGCACTATTGAGGAACTCCGGGCCGAGATTTCCACTTTAAGGCGCCTCGAGCGATTGGCGCTGGAGGTGCGGTCAAGGGGCGAAGACCGAAAGTGGTGCGAACTCGCTAATCTGCTTACGGAGACCTTTTCGAATCCACGGGGAGAGGGGGATACTTCTACCGAACCGGAACCGAACGGCGACGGGCGCCGAAAGCCCACACCCTCCCCTCACCAAAAACTTGTGATCTTCACCGAGCACCGCGATACTCTGAACTACCTCGCCGATCGCATTTGCACACTGCTTGGGCGCCCCGAAGCCGTGGTCACTATCCACGGCCGCATGAGCCGCGAGGAACGCCAAAGGGCCCAGGAGAACTTCCTTCACGATCCTAATGTGCGAGTGCTTGTCGCCACCGACGCGGCCGGCGAGGGAATAAACCTCCAGCGGGCCCACCTCATGGTGAACTACGATCTTCCCTGGAACCCCAACCGCATCGAGCAACGGTTCGGCCGCATCCATCGCATCGGCCAAACCGAAACTTGTTTCCTGTGGAACCTCGTGGCCATTGAGACCCGGGAAGGGGATGTCTATCACACTCTGCTGCGTAAGCTGGAAGAAGCCCGCAAAGCGCTCGGTGGTCAGGTCTTCGACGTGCTGGGCAAACTCCAATTTGAGGGTCGGCCGCTCCGCGACCTCCTGATCGAGGCGATTCGTTACGGAGAACGTCCGGAGGTGCGGGCCAGGCTCCACCAGGTAGTGAGCGACACCGTCGATGTTCAGCGCCTGCGTGAGCTGGTTGAGGAAAAGGCGTTGGTGCAAGAGATCATCGATGAACCGAGACTGCGCCGCATCCGCGAGGACATGGAACGGGCGGAGGCCCGGCGGCTACAGCCCCACTACATCGAGTCCTTTTTCCTGGAGGCGTTTCGGCACTTGGGCGGAAGTGTTCGCCAGCGCGAGCACCGGCGGTACGAGATCACTCATGTGCCAGCAGTGGTGCGAACCCGGGCCCGCATGCTCGGAAGCGGCGATCCTGTGCTTTCCCGGTACGAGCGGATCACCTTCGAGAAGGACCTTATCGCGATGCCGGGTAAACCCATGGCCGCCTTCGTCTGTCCGGGCCATCCCCTTCTCGATGCGACCATAGACCTGATCCTGGAGCGGTACCGGGATCTCCTGCGGCGGGGGGCAGTGCTGGTGGATGAGGGCGACCCCGGGGATACACCACGCCTTACCTTTTACCTAGAGCACGCCGTCCAGGACGCGAGCCGCACGCCCTCAGGCGACCACCGGGTGGTCTCCCGCCGGATGCTCTATGTGGAAGTTGACCGGGAAGGCAACGTACGGCCCGTCGGCTACGCCCCCTACCTGGATTTCCGCCCCCTACGGGAGGACGAGCCTTCGCCGGAGGAGATCCTGGCCCGGCCGGAGTGTGCCTGGATCCACCGGGATATGGAAACCCGGGCCCTCGCCTATGCGGTGAGCACCGTGGTCCCCGAGCACCTGGAGGAGGTACGCCGGAGGCAGCTCGAGTGGATCGAGAAGACGCGGGCGGCTGTGAAGGACCGCCTAACCAAGGAGATCGCCTACTGGGCGCACCGGGCCGAGGAGTTACGTCTACAGGAGGAAGCCGGTCGGCCGAATGCGCGGTTGAATTCCCAGGAAGCCCGAAAACGCGCTGAAGACCTGGCGGCCCGATTGAAGCGGCGCATGGAGCAACTGGACTGGGAGGCTCAGATCTCTGCCGCGCCCCCAGTGGTGGTTGGAGGTTTCTTGGTGGTCCCTGCAGGACTGTTGGCGAAAATGAAGGGAGAACGACTTGAACCAGATCGGGAGGCCGTTGACCGTCAGGCAGTGGCAGCGCGGGCCCGGGCCATCGTGATGGAAGTGGAACGGCGCCTGGGCTATGAACCCGTGGACCGGGAGTCCGAGCACCTGGGTTATGACATTGAGAGCCAGGATCCCCGAACCGGCTGGTTGCGGTTCATCGAGGTGAAGGGGCGGGAGAGCGGGGCCAACGTGATCACGGTCACCCGCAACGAGATCCTCACGGCCCTCAACAAGCCCGATAGTTACATACTGGCCATCGTGGAGTTCTTAGAGGATGGGAGCCATCGGGTGCACTACATCCCCCGCCCCTTCCAGCGCGAGCCGGACTTCGGGGTGACCAGTGTAAACTATGACTTAGCGGAACTTTTGGCAAGATCGGAGGAGCCGAAATAAGGCGGAGAATGAACGATGTTAACTACAATAATAATTCGCAACTTTAAGTTATTTGAGGAAGTTGAGATAGACCTTGCTGAACGCGTTGTTTTTGTAGGACCAAACAATGTAGGTAAAACCTCAGCTTTGCAGGCGCTTACTCTGTGGGACATAGGTGTCAAACGTTGGCTCGAAAAACGAGGTGGAGGCCCGGTACCGAAAAAGCGACCCGGTGTGACCATAAGCCGCCGCGATCTGATTGCTGTACCTGTACCCACTGCCAACATGCTCTGGCGCAATAAGCAAGTTCGTCAAGGCCGGCGCGTAGGAGGCAAGACACGAACCCAAAACGTGTTGGTTGAAATCTACGTCGAAGGAGTAAGTGAAGGCAAGCGCTGGGTTTGTGGTATGGAGTTCGATTATGCAAATGAAGAATCCTTCTATTGTAGGCCTATGCGCACTTCCCATGAAAAACGCATAGAAGTACCTTCCCATCTCGCTGATCTCCGCTTGGCTTATTTACCTCCTATGGCCGGACTCGCATCCCGAGAAGACAAGCTTGAAATGGGCTCCATTAACGCACGACTTGGGGAAGGGCAAACCTCGCAAGTTCTCCGTAATCTATGTTGGCAAGTACTCCAATCAAAGGACGGTGAAATAAAGTGGAAACGGATTGTAGACCATATGGAAAAACTTTTCGGTGTTAAGCTTAACGAGCCCCGCTACGTTAGGGAGCGTGGAGAAATTGTCATGGACTACAGCACACATGACGGGGTTAAACTAGATCTGTCGGCGAGTGGACTTGGCCAACTTCAAACATTGCTTCTTCTTGCATATATGTCGGTATATCCAGGCGCAGTACTACTAATCGACGAGCCTGATGCACACTTGGAAATCCTGCGCCAGCGGCAAATCTATCACGTACTTGCTGAGCAAGCGTCTGAAACGGATAGTCAGATTATCATTGCGAGCCATTCTGAGGTAATCCTTAATGAGGCAGCAGGTCGTGATACCGTGATTGCGTTCGTGGGCAAGCCCCATCGTATCGACGATCGTGGAAGTCAAGTACTAAAAGCTCTCACACATATTGGATTCGAGCATTATCTCCAAGCAGAACAAAAAGGTTGGGTCCTGTATCTTGAAGGCTCCACAGACCTGGCCATTCTCCGTGCCTTTGCAAACACACTTGAACACCCTTCACGGAAATACCTTGAGGATCCTTTTGTACATTACGTTGGCAATCAACCCCGGAGTGCGCAGGACCATTTTTACGGCATAAGAGAAGCAAAAAGCGATCTTCGAGGAGTCGCGATTTACGATCGACTCGATAGGGAACCCCCGGAAGATCCAAACTTGGTTCAAATGATGTGGTCTAAGAGGGAAATTGAGAACTATCTTTGTCAAGAGTCAACTCTTCTTGCTTGGGCAGAGGCTCAGGGAAAACGGGAACTGGGGGACCTTGGTGGGGCACATTGGCGTGAAATGATGAAAGAAACCATTGATGAAATCGCGGAAGCTCTTCGTAAGCTTGGAAAAGATCCGTGGAGTCCGGACATCAAGGCTTCTGATGAATTCCTAAACCCGTTGTTTGAAAGCTTCTTCAGACGCTTGGATCTCCCTAATCGGATGCCCAAGTCCAATTACCATACGCTCGCTCCCTTCGTGCCCCGAGAAGAGATCGACCCCGAGGTGATCAAAAAATTGGATATTATCGCCAGCGTAGCTGAAAAAGCAGAAATGAGGAGTGGAGCAAATGTCTAAGAAGAAGCTCATTGAAGTTGCGTTGCCGCTGGCGGAGATCAACGATGCCTCGGCGTACGACAAGATGCCGGGGATTGGGCCCCATCCCAAAGGGATCCACCACTGGTGGGCGCGGTTGCCCCTGCCCGTGGCCCGGGCGGTGCTCTTCGCTTCGGTGGTGGACGACCCCTCCAGCCATCAGGATCGCTTTCGCACGGAGGAAGATCAGCGCTGTGAGCGCGAACGGCTCTTCAAGATTATTCGAAATCTGATGCAGAAGCGGCTCCACGAGCACCCCGAGGTCTATGCCGAGGCGCGGGCCGAGATGCTCAAGCACTGCGACGGTCAACTGCCCCCGGTGCTGGACCCCTTCGCAGGCGGGGGTTCCATCCCCTTGGAGGCGGCGCGGTTGGGCTTTGAGGCCTACGCCGGCGAGATCAACCCGGTGGCCGTGCTCCTCAACAAGTGCAACTTGGAGATCGCGCCCCGCTGGGCGAACCCATACACCCGTCAACCCGAAGGATCGGAGAAAATTCTTGGGGACGAAGGGGTGGCGCGGCACGGTGGGGCTGGCGGCGGATGTCCGCTACTACGGACAGGTGATTTTGGAGCGGGCTCGGGAGAAGATCGGCCACCTTTATCCCCCGGTAAAAGTAACCGAGGAGATGGCCTCAGAACATCCGCATCTCAAGCCGTATGTGGGCAGGGAACTCCCGGTGATCGCCTGGATCTGGGCGCGGACGGTGCCCAGCCCCGATCCCGCGGCTCGAGGCGCCCATGTGCCCCTCATGACCACCTTCTGGCTCTCCAGCCGCCGGGGCAAGGAGGTGTGGCTGGAGCCGGTGGTGGACCGGGCGAAGGGAACCTGGCGGTTCCGGGTACGGACCGGAGAGCCCCCTGATCGTTCAGCGGTGGGGACCGGGACAAAAACCGGGCGTGCGACTTTCCGCTGCCTTTTGACCGGCGCCACGATCACGGATGACTACATCAAGGAGCAGGGAAGGGCAGGCCAGATGCGCGTGCATCTGGTGGCCATCGTGGCCGATTCGGGCCGCGGCCGGGTGTATCTCCCGGCCACCGAGGAGCACGAGGATGTCAGCCAGCAAGCGAAGCCAGTGTGGGAGCCGAATTTCGTGATTCAGGGGACAACTCAATATTTAGGCGTCAAGCCATACGGGCTGGCGCGCATTTCACAGCTTTTCACCCCTCGCCAGCTTACGGCTATGGTCACGCTGTCGGACCTGATCCGGGAGGTGAGGAAGGACATCCGGCAAGACGCCCTGAACGCCGGCCTTTCGGAAGCCGAGGCCGAGGAATACGCCCGTGCCGTGGTCACTTTCCTGGCCTTGGCCCTGGATCGGTGCGCGGACCACGCAAGTTGCCTATGCACTTGGAATCCTCATGATCAAGTTGTTATGCACTCCTTCAGTCGTCAAGCGATTCCTATGACCTGGGACTTTGCTGAAAGTAATATCCTTGCTGAGGGCCGTAGTTCATGGAATATATGCGTAGAGCGAGTTGCATCTTGTCTCAATACAATTTCCGCCCAAAAACGTGGCCATGCCCGACTTATCGATGCCGCGAAGCCCTGGGACGGGTTGAAGGGGGTGCTGGTGAGCACCGATCCGCCGTACTACGACAACATCCCTTACTCGAACCTCTCGGACTTCTTCTATGTGTGGCTGCGGCCGACCATCGGCAATCTCTACCCGGACCTCTTCGCTACCATCCTGGTGCCCAAGGAGCCGGAACTGGTGGCGGCCCCGGAGCGCTTCGAGGGCGATCGTGACAGGGCCAAAGAACACTTTGAGCAGGGCCTCCGGCGGGCCTTCGCCATCCTGCGTGAGAAGATGGACCCCCGCTTCCCTCTCACCGTCTATTACGCCTACAAGCAGGGGGACGAGGAGGGCCGAAGGTCGGGCAACAACCAGGTAGACCGCACCACCGGGTGGGAGACCATGCTCAACGCCCTCATCGAGACGGGTTTCCAGATCACCGCCACCTGGCCAGTGCGGGCATCACAGAAGTGGCGAATGCGCGCCATGGATTCCAACGCCCTGGCCTCCTACATCGTGCTGGCCTGTCGGCCCCGCCCCGAGGATGCGCCGCATACCGACCGGCGCCGGTTCGTGGAGGAGCTGCGGCGGGAGCTGCCTGGGGCCCTCCGGCAATTGCAGCAGGGGAACATCGCGCCGGTGGACTTTGCCCAGGCGGCCATCGGGCCCGGCATGGCTATCTTCTCCCGTTACAGCCGGGTGTTGGAACCCGATGGCTCCCCCATGACCGTGCGCACGGCTCTGGGCCTCATCAACCAGGTGCTCACCGAGGTGCTCTCGGCCCAGGAGGACGAATTCGACAACGAGACCCGCTGGGCCATCGCCTGGTTCGAACAGCACGGCTTTGGGGAGGGAGACTTTGGTGACGCAGAACTCCTCTCCAAGGCCAAGGTGACCACGGTGGACGGCCTGGTGGCCGCGGGGATCGTGGCCTCCGGGGGCGGGAAGGTGCGGCTCCTCCGGCCCGGGGAACTCACCGGGGATTGGGATCCGGAGCAGGAGGACCGGCCCACGGTGTGGGGCGCGGTCCACCATCTAATCCGGGTTTATTACCATGAGAAGGCAGGGGATCAGGCCACGGCAAGACTGGTGCGGAAACTGGGGTCGCGGGCGGAACTGGCCCGGGACCTGGCCTATCGGCTTTACGGGATCTGCGAGCGGCGAAGATGGACCCAGGAGGCCCAGGCCTACAATGCCCTGGTGCTGGGCTGGCCTGAAGTTGTGCGTTTGGCCTGTGAAAGCCTGGCATATTAAAAGGAGATAGTTGTGTCGGAGGATATCGTCCAAACGATAATGAAGCGCAGCGTCGAGCGTTTCCAGCCGTTGCGGATTGTGTTGTTCGGATCGCACGCACGGGGAGAAGCGGGGAAGTGGAGCGATGTGGATCTGTTGGTGGTGTTGCCGGAGGTGGACGACAAACGCAAGGCCACAGTGGAAATCCTCCGCGTTCTCGGTGACCTGCCGGTGAGCAAAGATGTGATCGTGACCACGCCCGAGGAGATCGCGCAGCGTGGACATCTCATCGGTAGCGTCCTCCGGGCAGCGTTGAGGGAAGGAAAGGTGGTATATGAGCGATCCTGAATACCGTGCTGAAGCGCTGCGCTGGCTACGATTTGCGCGGGAAGATCTCGCGGAGGCTGAGCGGTGGCCCAAGCGCGGGTGTCCTGGACTCTGTTTTCCGGGACTTTGAGCGGCGTAACTTAGAAATGAGATGAAGGTTAATGGAGGGCGATCATGGCCATCACCAATCATGAGCGGGTGGGCAAGGCTTTGGAGCTGTTGCGAGCAGGGCTTGGGCCCTTCGTGGAGCGGGAGGTGCAGCATGCGCTGAAGCAAGGTCTCCTAAGCCCAGAGGTGCTGAGTCGCTTTATGGATGACCCCCTTCTGGCTCAGAAGGACATCGCGAGCTGGGATGTGGCGACGCTGCTCAAACTCATGTGGGAAACCTGGAACGAGGTCTTTCGCCATACCCTCGGATATACGGAGCGAAGTTTGGTTTCTGAGCTTCGGGATTGGCGGAACAAATGGGCCCATCAGGAGCCGTTTTCCAGCGATGATACCTACCGGGTGCTGGACTCGGCGGCGCGGCTTCTCACGGCGATTTCAGCCCCTCAAGCGGCGGATTTAGAGCGCATGAAGATGGAACTCCTGCGGTTGCGCTTCGACGAGCAGGTGCGAAACGAGCGCCGCAAAGCCGGGGGGTCCCTGATTGAAATGGCGGTCAGGGGAGGCCTCAAGCCGTGGCGGGAGGTGATCACTCCCCATCCCGATGTGACGAGCGGACGATATCAACAGGCGGAGTTCGCGGCCGACCTGTGGCAGGTGTACCAAGGCGAGGGAAGTGATGAATACCGCGACCCGGTGGAGTTTTTCCGGCGCACCTACCTCACGGAGAGCCTAAAGTGGCTTTTGGTCAACGCCGTTCAGCGTCTCTCCGGCCTCGGCGGCGATCCGGTGGTACAGCTCCAGACCAACTTCGGCGGGGGAAAGACCCACTCCATGTTGGCCCTCTATCACCTGTTCTCCGGCACGCCTCCTGCGGAACTCCCGGGCGTGGAGGAGGCGCTGAGGGAAGCGGGCCTCAGTGACGTGCCTTCCGGTGTGCGACGTGTGGTCCTGGTGGGAAACCGGATCTCCCCGGGGAGGCCCTCGGTAAAACCCGGTGGCACGGTGGTGCGTACTCTTTGGGGGGAGTTGGCGTGGCAGTTGGGCGATCGGGAAGCGTACGAACGGATCCGGGCCGACGACGAAAATGCCACGAACCCCGGCGATGTGCTGCGGCAGCTCTTCAACGAATATGGCCCCTGTCTGATTCTCATCGACGAGTGGGTGGCCTACGCCCGTCAACTTCACGACGAACCCGATCTGCCCGGAGGCAGCTTCGACACTCAATTCACTTTCGCCCAAACGCTCACAGAGGCGGTCAAGGCCTCTGCTCGTTGCCTCCTCGTGGTAAGCCTTCCGGCATCGGAGAGTCTTTCTTCCACCTACGCGGATGTTGAGGATGCGGAGGTGGGTGGCCTCCGGGGGCGCGAGGCCCTGGGCCGGTTGAGAAACGTGATCGGTAGGGTAGAGGTCCCGTGGCGTCCGGCCACTCCTGAGGAGAGCTTCGAGATCGTCCGCCGCCGGCTCTTCCAGCCCATGACTGAGCCTGAGCAATTCAAGGCACGCGATGTGGTGGCTCGGGCCTTCGTAGAGCTTTACCGCACGCAGCGGGGCGAATTTCCTTCCGAGTGCGGCGAGGCGGAATACGAGCGCCGGATCAAGGCGGCTTATCCGATCCATCCAGAGGTCTTTGATCGACTATATGGCGACTGGTCAACTCTCATCAACTTCCAGCGCACCCGGGGGGTGCTGCGCCTCATGGCTGCGGTGATCCACAGCCTGTGGCGGCAGGGCGACCGGAGCCCCCTCATCTTGCCTTCCAGCATCCCCATCGACGATCCCAGGGTGCGAGCCGAGCTCACAAGGTATCTTCCCGACAACTGGGACCCCATCATCGAGGTAGATGTGGATGGACCCAATTCATTGCCTGCACGGCTCGATAGCGAACAGCCCAATCTGGGCCGTTTCTCCGCGTGCCGGCGTGTAGCACGCACGATCTTTCTGGGATCAGCACCCACCTACAAAGCGGCGAATCGGGGGTTAGAGGACCGGCGGATCAAGCTCGGGTGCGTGATGCCCGGTGAATCGCCCGCGGTGTTTGGCGACGCCCTGCGGCGATTGGAGGCCCAGGCCACCTACCTTTACTCGGACGGGGTTCGTTATTGGCATGCGCCCCAACCCAATGTAACGAGCTTGGCAGAGGACCGCGCCGAACAACTGCGCCAGCAGCCCGAACTCATTAAAGAAGAGATTGAACGGAGGGTGCGGGATGAGGTGCGTCGGGCGACCGGCGAGTTCAACCGGGTGCATCCATTCCCAAAGTCAAGCCAGGATGTGCCGGATGACCTTGATGCCCGCCTTGTCATCCTCGGATTGGACTACCCCCACACCCGCGATGGCGAAAGCCCGGGCCTGAAAGCCGCTGAGCAGATCCTGGTGCGGCGCGGAAACCAGCCTCGAATCTACCGCAACACATTGGTGTTCCTGGCTGCAGACAGCGCCAGGTTACGCGATCTGGACGAGGCGGTGCGCTATTACCTCGCTTGGGATTCCATCCTCCGTGACCGCGAGGAACTCAACCTCGACCCACACCAGGTTAGGACTGCGGAAAGACAGAAAGAAGTGGCCGATGCTATGGTTACTACACGCATCTCCGAAACCTTTCAGTGGCTGCTTGTGCCTGTGCAGCGGGCCCCCCAGGGTTCTATGGAGTGGCAGACGATCCGACTTCGAAACAGCGAGCCCTTGGTTGTGCGCGCCAGCAAGAGGCTCGTCAACGATTCCCTGTTCTATGTACAGTTGGGAGGCGCAGTGCTCCGCATGGAACTGGACAGGGTTCCCCTATGGCGTGGTGACCATGTGGAGATCCGCCAGCTCGTCGAGGACTTCGCGCGGTATCTCTACTTGCCGCGGCTTAAAGATCCTTCGGTCCTCATTCGAGCCATACAAGACGGCGTCGCCTTACTGTCTTGGGAGAGGGACAGTTTCGCTTATGCCGAAAGTTTTGATGAAAAGATCCAACGCTACCGGGGGCTGCGGGTTGCACAAAATATAAGCATTTCCGAAAGCGCGCCCGCGGGACTAATAGTGAAACCCGATGCGGTTCGCCACCAATTGGAAAAGGAGCTGGCAGAGGTATCCCAAAGAGTCCCCAAGGAACAGACCGAGGCTAAAGAAAAGGGGGAAACCCCGGATGAAAGAATAGCGGAGCATGCTCAAACAAAAGCAAAACCGAAACGTTTCTACGCCGTAAAAGACCTCGACGCTACAAAGGCTGGCTTAGAGGCCAGTCAAATTGCCGAAGAAGTGATCGCTCACTTGGTAGGACTGCCCGGTGCGGAGGTGAAAATTACCCTGGAGATACACGCCACACTGCCTGAGGGGGTTCCTGAAGATATCGTCCGCGTCGTCACCGAGAATTGCCGCACTTTAAAGTTCTTGAACCATGAATTTGAGAACGAATAAGCACGATTTGGTTCATCCTGATTAAGCCCAGCATAATTGGAGAGGACTGTCCAGGTCCAGTACATATGAGACACCCCTGTGGTTCTCCGTCAGGTACTCCCACTCCCTCACCACGTGCAGAAGCCTGTTTGCATTCTTCCGAAAATCTGATATTCTGATGACAGATGAAGACGGCAAAGATTGGGAAGCGCGGTACTGTGGTTATCCCTGCTCCCCTGAGGCGCAAATATGGTCTCGGAGAAGGGACCATCGTCATCTTGGAGGAAAGACAGGAGGGACTTTTCCTCCGGCCAGCAGCGACCTTCCCGGTGGAAATCTACACCCCTGAGCGCAAAGCGGAATTCCTGCTCAACAACGCCGTAACCCCTGAGGACTACCGCCGGGCGGTGGAAGAGGTCCGCAGGATGGGTCTTAACCCCGAGAAGATCCCTCACGAAAAACCCCGGTAAATGTCGCCCGAGCGGGTCTTCCTAGATGCAAACATCCTTTTCTCTGCGGCCTACGGAAGCCGAGGGTTGTTGCAGCTCTGGCAGTGGGCAAGGGAGGGGAAATGTCTCCTTCTCACCTCTTCCTATGCCGTTGAGGAGGCAAGGCGCAACCTCAGTGATCCCTCCCAGCTTGAGAGCCTCGAACGGCTCCTTCAGGACATCCAGATTGTCCCTGACGCAGATCCCTCCATACCCTGTCCGGTGGATCTGCCCGAGAAGGACCGTCCCCTCCTTCTGGCCGCCATTGCTGCAAAGGCTGATTATTTCCTCACGGGCGATATCACTAACTTCGGCAGGTTCTTTGGAGAGAAGGTGGGAGGGGTGAAAATCTGTCGTCCCAGGGATTATTTCAGCTCCCCCGACCTTTAACGACCTACGCCGGGGCCGACAAGCCCCCCAGTACAGGGAGGTCTGAAGGACCCAGGGGAGCACTCGACTATCATACCTTCACGGAAGTATTCCCCCTGTCGGGCCTTCTGGCAGGGGGAACGGCCTTCCAGCAGGCCTCAGAGCAGCTCCACTTTATTGCGGTAGGCATCGATTATCGCCCGCTGTATCCTGGCGGTCTGCTTCACAGTGGTTGCCTCGAGCCCGCAACCGGGCACATGGCCCTTCAACTCCCTCTTTCCGCCCTTGGATTGTGGGTTCGAGGCCCGCTCCAGGCACTAATTTTGTTCTCCCCTACCTTTCTTCTTGCCTGATGCCTCATTACAAAATCTACTCGAAGTAGTATTCGTTGCCTCATATGAAAATCTATCCCAAGGCATAGATCTTCCTCCTGGAGGAAGTGACCAATTCTATGAGTTTATCTTGAAGCCTGAGTAATCTTCTTCTTAAGGCCGCAGGATTCAGCATCTCGTACTCCTCTCTAAGCTTCTCTTTGGTCTTCTCAGAAACCCCCTCACACTCAAGCACTCTCTCATAGGAGGTCTTGGGATCATCATACCTCTTTTTGACCTTAGACCCCTGCCTCACCTTCTCCAGAAGCTTCATCGAAGGCTGAAAATAGTTCACATAAAGCCTCAGCACCTGCCCCATCTCCCTGAGCACACCC
>Ga0209410_1000256_pt1 | contig 23726 bp, 24 predicted proteins | sample Mar14436cmmetaG_FD_184135 | JGI IMG/M metagenome (GOLD analysis project Ga0209410, IMG submission 184135) | Marine hydrothermal vent microbial communities from Guaymas Basin, Gulf of California to study Microbial Dark Matter (Phase II) - Marker... ... | reverse complement strand
GGTAAAACAATAAAACCTATTAAGGGGATAGCTATAAGATTTAAAAATGGAGCAATAAGGGAAAAATGACCAAAATAATGCATTACTATAGGCAATGTTCCTAGCCAGGCAGCTAAGCTACCATAAAAACAAAGAATAAAATAATGCAATAATCTTCTTTCAGATTTTAACCAATGATGTGTTTTTGAAAATTTGGGAATGAAATGAAGAATAGAAGCAAGAGCAATAAATGAAAGTTGAAATGAGATAGAATAGATAAGTGTAGGATTAAATAAAAGCATAATCCAAGCGGCTGTAACTAGAAAAATCCAAGTGCTTTTTAAACGTCGGCTAAAATAAAGCCACCAAAACAATAAAAGCATAAAAAAAGAGCGAGTTGTAGCTGGGGAAAAGTGGGCTAATGAAGCATAAAAGAAACTAGGAAAAATGGCTAAAAAAGCAGAAAACTTTTTTAGCTGAAAATACAAAAGCAATCTTTCTGAACGAGAAAGAATATACCAAAAAAGAGTATAAAATAATCCCATAATCATACCTAAGTGTAAACCAGAAATGGCAAGTAAATGGCTTGTACCAGTAAAGGAAAAAATATCACGTATATGAGGTAAAAGATTTTGTTTTTCTCCTAAAAGCAAAGCACAATATATGCCTCTAATAGGTTGAGAAAGATGTTTAAATAAAAATGTTCTAATTTTTCTTCGAAATTTTTCCAAAATATAAGGCCAAAACCAAGGCTTTTCATAACCAACAATATTTATTCTTCCTGTATTAATCCTTACCCACACTCCTTTTCTTTTCCATTCTCTGGCATAATCATAAGTGCCAGGATTATTGGGAGATTTGATAAATTTTAATTTTCCTTTAACTTCAATAATATGGCCAAGGGATAAATTTATATTTTGATAGATTTTTAAAAGAATTTTCCCATTAATTTTCTTTTCTTTAAGAAAAATATCATCAAGAATAAAACGTTTTTTATCTATAATATGGATAACTTTTCCTTTTAAAGTTATTTTTTTATTAACAAATTTGGTAATAGGAGGTGGTTGAAAAAATAAACTTTGCCAAAATGTACCAAGAAAAATAAAAAATATAGCTAAAATATAGCGAGAGTGAAAAAAGAAAAGAAGAATAGAATTAAACAGAAAAAGAAATAAAAACAATTTAACAAAAGGCCAATTACCTCCTATAATAAGACCAAGACAATAAAAGGGTAGAAAAAAGATTAAAGGATGACTATTAAGCCACCCTTTCAATCTCTGCCCCTAGAGCCTTTAATTTCATCTCCATTCTTTCATAACCACGATCCAAATGATAAATTCGGTCAACTTCTGTAACTCCTTCTGCTGCTAAACCAGCTAAAATCAAAGAAGCACTTGCCCTTAAATCTGTAGCCATAACTGGTGCACCCATTAATTTTGACACCCCTCTTACTATTGCACTTGCACCATCAATCTTTATATCAGCCCCCATACGCTTTAATTCCAACACATGCATAAAACGATTTTCAAAAATGCGTTCAGTAATAACACTTACCCCATCACCTAAACACATAAGTGCCATAAATTGAGCTTGCATATCAGTGGGGAAACCAGGGTAAGGTAGTGTAGTAACATCTGTACTTTTAATAATTTCAGGTGCTTTCACCTTTATTACATCATTTTCTTCAATGAACTTTACACCTGCCTCTTTTAACTTACCTATTACTGCCCCTAAGTGTTCTAAACGACAATTTTTAAGAACAATTTCTCCACCTGTAATAGCAGCAGCAACCATATAAGTACCTGCTTCTATCCTATCAGGAATGATTGTACATTCTGTACCATTTAAACCTTCCACACCTTTAATAATAATAGTGTCTGTACCTTCTCCTTCTATTTCAGCCCCCATTTTTTTAAGCATCTGTGCTAATGCTACTACTTCTGGCTCACGAGCAGCATTTTTTAAAATTGTCACCCCTTTAGCTAAACAAGCAGCCATCATTAAATTTTCTGTACCAGTAACAGTAGGTACATCTAAATAAATCTCTGTTCCTTTTAAACGTTTTGCTTTAGCATTAATATAGCCTTTTTCTAATTTAATCTCTGCCCCCATTTGACTCAGACCTCTTAAATGCAGATCTACAGGTCTAGCACCAATAGCGCATCCACCAGGCAAACTTACATAAGCTTTACCTTCACGAGCTAAAAGAGGACCCAAAACTAAAATAGATGCTCTCATAGTGCGTACTAATTCATAAGGTGCACAATAACTTTTTAATTCTTCTGCATGTGCTATAAGAGGTTCTGTAGTGGAAAATCTTACTCCTAAATTTGAAAGAAGTTTTTTAATAGTATAAATATCCATCAATTGAGGAACACAGTGATATATTATCTTTTCTCTAGTAAGAAGACTGGCCGTAAGCATAGGTAAAGCAGCATTCTTAGCCCCACTAATAACTACCTCACCTTTTAATGGTCTACCACCTTGAATAATAAATTTAGCCATCTCCTCTTTTTCTTAACGCAACTACCCTTTTATGTCCAGCATCATCTTTGAAAAACAGGGGTGAATACCAATTTTTAGATGATATAATTTTATTCACTGCTTCTGCCTGATTATAGCCAATTTCCATAATAAGCCAGCCATTTTTTTTCAAAAAAATATGACTATGAATAATAAGATATTTTATATATTTTAATCCATCCTTCCCTCCATCTAATGCCTCCCTTGGTTCATATTGAATCTCTGGTGCTAAAGTAGGAATTGTATCTGTTTCTATATAAGGAGGATTACTTACAATTACATCAAATGTTTTTTCTTTAAAACAGAAGTTTTTGGTAAGGAGAAAAAAAACTTTTACTTTATGTCTATAGGCATTTTCTCTGGCAATATTTAAGGCAGAAAAAGAAATATCTATACCAAAAATAGTAGCTTTTGGAATTCTTTTGGCTAAACAAATGGCAATAACGCCACTTCCTGTACCCCAATCTAAAATTATAGGTTTTTTATAGTTTTCTTGAATAATTTTTAAAGCTATTTCTACTAAATTTTCTGTCTCTGGTCTTGGAATAAGAACAGATGAATTTACTTTAAAAGAAAGAGAGAAAAAGATTTGCTCCCCAAGTATATAGGCTAATGGCTCACGTTTTAAACGACGTTTTATTAAATTTTTAAAAAGACTTAATTCTTTTTGATTAAGTGGTTGATCATAATTTAAATAAAGATAAAGCCTATCTTTATTTAGGACATGGGCAAGTAAAAGCTCTGCTGTTAAATGTGGAGCATCTATTTGTTTTTTCTTAAAATATTCTGTTGTCCATTGAAGGAGACGTTTGATAGTCCAGACTTCTGCCATTTACATGGCCTTAATGGCCTCTGCTTGATAATGAGTAATAAGGGCATCTATGATTTCGTCTAAATTACCCTCTAAAACATCTTCTAAACGATATAAAGTTAAACCAATACGGTGATCTGTAACACGACCTTGAGGAAAATTATATGTACGGATACGTTCACTCCTATCACCACTACCTATTTGACTTCTTCTTTCTTTAGCAATCTGTTCTTCTTGTTCTTGTCTCTTTTTTTCTAATAAACGTGCTCTTAAAATCTTCATTGCCTTTGCTTTATTTTTATGTTGTGAACGCTCATCCTGACACTGCACAACTATGCCTGTGGGTATATGAGTAATTCTTACAGCTGAATCAGTCACATTGACATGTTGTCCACCTGGCCCAGAGGCTCTAAATACTTCAATCTTTAAATCTTTTGGATCAATGGTTACATCTATTTCTTCTGCTTCAGGCAAAATAGCTACTGTCACTGCTGAAGTATGAATTCTACCTTGAGACTCTGTTTCTGGTACTCTTTGAACTCTATGTACACCACTTTCATATTTCAATCGACTATATGCTCCTTTCCCTTCTATAAGAGCAATAATTTCCTTTACACCACCAAGACCTGTAAAATGAGAACTTAAAATCTCTACACGCCAACCTTTACTTTCCGCATATTTACTATACATTTTAAAAAGCTCAGCCGCAAAAAGGGCTGCCTCTTCACCACCAGTGCCAGCTCTAATTTCTAAAATAATATTTTTCTCATCATTTGGATCCTTTGGTAAAAGTGAAATTTTGAGTTCCTTTTCTTTTTCTGCTATTTTCTCTTTCAATCGTGCAATCTCTTCTTTAGCTAATGCCTTTAATTCCTCATCCTTTTCTTTTAAAAGCTCTTTACTCTCCTCCAATTCCTTTTCCAATTTTTTATATTCTTGATAAGTTTGAACAATACGAGCTAATTCAGCATGTTCCTTAGCATACTTTTTATATCTCTCTGGATCTTTTAAAGCATTTGGATCTGCTAGAACAGACTCCAAGTGTTTAAACTTTTTTTCTATCTCATCTAATTTTTGCAAAAAACTCTTCATGATTCTTCTTTTTCAGGAATTCCATATTTTCTTCTAAATTTTTCTATTTGACCTGCTGCATCAATCAATTTTTCCTTTCCTGTAAAAAAAGGATGACAACGAGCACATATCTCTACTTTAATATCTTTTTTAGTAGAACCAACTTCTAGCTCAAAACCACAAGCACAGCGAATTTTTGTACGATAATACTTCGGATGAATACCTTTTTTCATATTTTCCTCCTTTTTCAAAAGAGGCTTTATAACTTATTTTTTTATTTTGGCAAGCTATTGATTCATAGAATTTAAAAATTCTTCATTTGTCTCAGTAGCTCTAATTTTATCCAATAAAAATTCCATAGCATCAACAGGGTTAAGAGGAGCAAGCAATTTCCGTAACAACCAGATACGAGGAAGGTACTTTGGATCTGTTAATAACTCTTCTCTTCTAGTTCCAGATTTATTAATATCAATAGCTGGAAAAACCCTCTTATCACTTAAACGTCTATCTAAATGAATCTCTAAATTACCTGTACCTTTAAACTCTTCAAATATTACTTCATCCATACGACTTCCTGTCTCAATTAAAGCTGTAGCAATAATTGTAAGACTACCACCTTCTTCAATATTACGGGCTGCACCAAAAAACCGTTTAGGTCTATGTAAAGCATGAGCATCTATACCTCCAGAAAGGATTTTACCACTAGCTGGAACAACAGTATTATAAGCCCTTGCAAGACGAGTAATACTATCTAAAAGAATAACTACATCATGCTTATATTCTACAAGACGTTTTGCTTTCTCAATCACCATCTCTGCTACATGAATATGCCTGTGAGCAGGTTCATCAAATGTAGAACTAATCACCTCTGCTCGAACAGTGCGTACCCAATCTGTAACCTCTTCTGGCCTCTCATCTATGAGTAATACAATTAAATATATTTCAGGATGATTTGCTTCTATAGCATGAGCAATATCTTTTAATAACATAGTTTTACCTGTACGAGGAGGTGCAACTATAAGCCCACGCTGTCCTTTACCAATAGGTGTAAGTAAATCCATAATGCGAGTAGAATAATTTTTAGGATCATATTCCAATTGAATTTTCTCATTCGGAAAAAGAGGAGTAAGGTGGTCAAAGGCTACAATTTCTTTCGCTTTCTCTGGTGGTTCAAAATTTATACTTTCTACTTTTAAAAGAGCAAAATATTTCTCACCTTCTTTAGGTGGTCTTATTTCACCTTTAATAGTATCTCCAGTACGGAGGCCAAATTTTTTAATCTGAGAAGGAGAAACATATATATCATCAGGGCCAGGAAAATAATTGTTAAAACTGGAACGCAAAAAACCAAAACCATCTGGTAAAATTTCCAACACCCCTTCACCATAAATTGCTTCATTCCTCTCTGCCTGTGTCTGCAACAGAGTGAAAATCAACTCCTGTTTGCTCATCCCGGGTGTACTTTCTACATTAAGTTCACGTGCTAAGTTAAGTAATTCACTAATCTTCATTGCTTTAAGTTGAGTTAAATTCATACTCCTCCCTCATTAAATCAAGATATCTTAATTAATATCCCCTATAGGAAACCTTAAAATTTTCTTAAACAAATCTGTCCCACTTAATAGATTTAATATACCTGTAGGCGGGTAATTTTTTTATAACAATTTTCTTGAAAAATGTCAAGCAGCATTTGACAGAAATTATATGCTATAATATGATTTAAAATTGTGAAAGAAAAACAAAAATTATTAAGACAAATACCTTCTGTAGATGAGATATTAAAACAAAATTTAATTTTACAAAATTTTCCTAGACATTTAGCAGTAAATACTATACGAGAAGTGCTTGAAATATATCGAAAAGGGATTTTAGATAATAAAATTAACAAAGTTGATTATAAAAAAATTATCTTCGAAATTATAAAAAGATTGAAAATAAAACAAAAGAATCATTTAAAAAAGGTAATAAATGCAACTGGTGTAGTAATACACACAAACTTAGGACGATCTCTTCTTGCTGAAGAGGCAATTTCTCATCTTATTGAGGTTGCTCGTTACTATAACAATTTAGAATATGATCTAAAAATAGGCAAAAGAGGAAGCCGTTATGTTCATGTTGAAGAGCTTCTTTGTGAATTGACTGGGGCTGAAGCAGCTATGGTAGTGAATAATAATGCAGCTGCTGTATTTTTAATTTTAAACACTTTGGCATATGGGAAAAAAGTTATAGTTTCTCGAGGTGAATTAGTAGAAATTGGAGGTTCTTTTCGAATGCCTGATGTTATGAGAAAAAGTGGGGTAAAATTAGTTGAAGTAGGCACAACAAACCGCACTCATCTTTATGATTACGAACAAGCTATTGATGAAGAAACTGCTTTATTAATGAAGGTACATAAAAGTAATTTTAAAATTATTGGATTTACAAAAGAGGTTTCTTTAACAGAATTAGTAAATTTAGGGGAAAAATATAATTTACCAGTAATTGAAGATTTAGGCAGTGGTAATTTTATTAACCTTACTAAATATGGTATAGGAAAAGAGCCAACAGTGCAAGAAACACTAGCTACAGGCGTTTCTGTTGTAAGTTTTAGTGGTGATAAACTTTTAGGAGGGCCACAGGCTGGAATTATTTTAGGTAAACGTTCATATTTAGAGGCTATTAAAAAGAATCCTTTAAATCGAGCACTTCGTATTGATAAATTTACATTAGCAGCTTTAGAAAGTACGTTAAAACTTTATCGAGACGAAGAAAAGGCTATAAGAGAAATACCTACATTATATTTACTTACAATATCTCAAAAAGAATTAAAAAGAAAAGCAATGAAATTAAAAAGGGCTATTAAAAAATATATTTCAGAAGAAGAAATTTTTTTAACAATAAAATCCAGTATTTCTCAAGCAGGAGGTGGTTCTTTACCAGGAGAAGTATTGCCTACTTATGTAGTTGCTTTAAGACCTAAAAATATTTCAGTTTCTCAATTGGAAGAAAAACTTCGTCAAATAGATCCACCAATTATTGCCCGTATTGAAGAGGATATGCTTTATTTAGACGTTCGCACAATACTTGATGAAGAAATAAAAATAATTCCTCATTTAATTAAAACTGCTTTAGAGGAAAATTATGGAAAGGGAACTTGAGAGTTATTTAAAAAAGGCTTTAAAAACATTACCAGCTTCTTTAAGATATGAAAATATTATTGCAGATACAATTAAATGTGCTCTTTTTCAATGGATAAGAGAAAAAAAACTTATACCTATACCTCATTATCGACCACCTAAATCTCAAGAAGAACCTTTGTCTATTGTTGCCTTTGATGAATCTGGAAAAATTATTTATGCCTTTGCCATTGCTCCAGTAATTACACTCAAAGCTATTAAAACCTTTAAAATTATAGAAGCAGAAAAAAAATTCTTCTTTACCTTTTCTCCAATAAAGAAAAAAGTAGAAGAAAGTAAGTTTTTTTTAACGCCTGATATTATTCATTTACATTTAAGTTTTTAAATTTAAAAAGAGAAAAAGAAAATCCACAAAATTTTAAAACTTCTCCTGCTAAATCAATGACTTCTGAACATATATCTATTAATGCACTATCACTTGTAGCAATTAATTCATGATGTATGAGATAATGTTCTGGCACAGGTACTGCTTGAGCTGTGCCTGATAAATGATAATCTTTTAATTTTTTACGCACATTTGCTGCTAATTCCCCACTAAATGAGAGAGGGGCATCAAAGTACCAATCAAGCCATAAAGGTTGATAAAGCTTTAAAACTTCAAAGATTAATTCTAAAGCCTTTTCTGTAGTGGAACTAGGCTGATAACTGGCTGAAACACCAGCCATATCTCTAATAAAACCATCATCTGCTAAAAGCAGAGGTTTTCCTTTAATAGCACTTTCTATAGTAATTAATACATTATGACCATCTATTCCCAATTTAGCTTGTCTTAAGCGCCATAAGCCTTTTTTCTTCCTTTCCCTTATTTTTGCTTGTTTTATACTACAAACTCCTCTTTCTAACCATTTCCTCTCCCATGAATTGAGTTGGTAACGATTTCCTATTATTTGTAAAGCTTGTCCAGATGAATATCCTTTATCGAGTAAAAAACGTAAATGAGAAATTGCTTGATGAGGAAGTTTCATTCAACATCCAGAATTTCAACACCATTAATATAAGATTTTGTTTTATATGTTTTTAACTCAAGTAATTTTTTAATAAATTCATTCATCTTTTTACTTTCATCTAATACAATATCCAATTCTTTCTTAACAATAGATTTAACATCTTCTCTATCTTTAATCTTGTGTAAGAGAAGTTCTATTCTAGCTTGAATTACAGTAAGAGATTGATTAAGCTTATGAGAAATAGTACCTGCTGTTTCTATAGCAGCTGTTCTTTTTTCCAGTTCAATTAATTTTTCTAAACTCCTTTGATAAGCTTCTCTTATTCTTTCTTTCTCTTTTACTAAAAACTCTCTTTCTTTAGTAAGCAAACAGATCTTTATCTTTGTAGCTATTTGTTCTGCAATAAAACTCAAAAGAGAACTTATTTTTTTATCTAAAAACATTTCTAATAAAACCACACCAATGATTTCACCACCATTCCATAAAGGCATAATAATAAAATCTGCAGGAAAATAACTTTCTATCTCTTTTAAAGTAGAAAAACCTTTTTTCTTTAATTCTAAAAAACTTACTATTCTTTTTTGTCTAATAGCCTCCCAAACTAAATCTTTTTTTTCAATAATAAATGGTTGTCTTTGAAATCCTTCAATTGTTACTTCTTTTAAAATATTTTTTTCTTTATCTAACATAAAATATAGAGACCTCCTTACACCAAAAGCCAATGCCAATGCCCTAGCAGCTTGATTGAATATACCTTTAATAGAATAATCTTTTAAATCTGACCAAATGTTTTGAAATATAAGAAGTTTTGCCAAAAGTTCAGCTTGTTCAGGAAATGGCATCTTTACTCTAAGCTCAGCTTCCTCCAAAGAGATGCCTAAATGTTGAGCTATTACTTCTACTTGCATTTCAGCTGTTTTTAAAATCTCTTCAAGATCTTCACAAGTTGATTTCCAATGTTGCTGTATTTCACTCAATATTGCTTCCATAGCAAATGGTCTGTCATAAGGAGGTAAGGTAGAAAGACTATCAATATTATGAGCAATATGAACAATCTGGACAAGGGTAGTTTTTAATTCAGATAAAGAAAGATGATGATACTGGGCTACCTCCACAAATGCAGAAGGAAGATTCCAAAAATGTAAAAGTTTTGCTCCTACTTCAGTATGAGTAACACCTAAAATTTCTTCTTCTGCTTTTTCAAAAGACTTTATTTTTGCTTTGCTTACACTTTCTACTATTTCTGAATATTTTTTAGGATAATTTTGAACAAGTATAAGACGACCCAGATCATGTAAAAGACCAGCAATAAAAGCTTCTTCTGGATCCTGATAATTTATCTTTTGTGCTATTTGTTGAGAAATAGAAGCAATACGCAAAGAATGAGACCAAAATTCAGTAAAATCAAATCCAGTTTCATCAGCAAGCATTTCCATTTTTGAAAATACACCAGTAACAGCAATAGTAATAGCTAGATATTTTAAAGTATTTAATCCCAAAAAAGTAAGAGCATGGCGAAGATTACTGATCCTTCCCTTTCCATAAAGAGGGCTATTGGCTATTTTTAAAATCTCCGCTGTAAGAGCAGGATCTTTTTTTATAATTCTCTCCGCTCCTTCAGCACATGCATCTTCCCTAACTGTATATTGCAAAAGCTCCATTACAACAGCAGGAAAGCTTGGGAAAGAAACCTCAGAAATATCTTCTTTCATAGCTTTTTTTGCTTAGTATAATATTGTCTTTCTAATTATGTCAAGAAATCTTGCTTAATTTATTTTAATTCCATAGATACGATATCGTTTTTTTAAGCTTGCATTTATTAACTCAGCAATGCGAATTACTGGAAGATTATCTTCAAGAATCCAAGAAAATTCAAGATGTTTATAAGGAAATTTTAATAATGTTTTTCCTGCTTGAAGAAGAAATAGAGGTACCACTCCACTATGATGATATTGCCTTTTAACCCCTAAAGTAACAACTCTTATTCTATTTATTTTCCTTTGATACCAAAAGAATTTTAACCAATTGAGTAGAAAAAAACGTCCATTTAAATGTCTAAATACCTGAAAATAATCAGGTAAAAACATCATAAAAGCAATTGGTTCTTCCCTTATTTCTGCTAACCAAACAAACTCTGGCACAACTAAAGGTTTAAGGCGTTCTGCCATCTTTCTTATCTCTGCTTCTGTCATAGGTACAAAGCCCCAATTTCTAGACCATGCTTCATTATAAACTTCTTGTATACGCTTTAACTCTTTTTCAAAATCTTCCATATAAATATGTCTGACCTTTAGTTCAGGATAGCGATTTTTTAAACAAATACAAATATTTTCAAATCTTTGAAGTAAAGTTTTTGAAAAAGGTAAAGAAGTTTCATAAGCAAGAAGATCTTTTATTTTTTTAAAACCACATTTTTCCAACAACTGAGCATAATATGGTGGATTGTAAGCCATCAAAAAGCAGGGAGGATCATCAAAACCTTCTACAAGAAGACCACAAGTCTCATTAGTAGAAGGATTTACCGGGCCATAAAGATATTTTATCCCAAAATGAGCTAAATATTCTTTAACAATATCTATCAAGGCAGAAATAACTGTAAAATCATTTACTGTTTCTAAAAAGCCAAACCAACCAATTTTTTCATGATGATAATCATTATAATTTTCGTCAACAATAGCTACTATACGTCCAAGAGCTTCCTCATTTTTATATGCAAGAAAAAGCTCACGATAAGCATGCTCATAAAATGGGTTCTCTTTTTCATCCAAACAGAATTTTACATCCTTTAATAAAGGAGGCACCCAATATGGATCATTTTTATAAATTTTCCAAGGAAGGTGTAAAAATGTCTGCCATTGGGATTTAGTAATAACTTTTTTTATTTTTATCACGGAATAATACCTACTTTTCGACCTGCTTGAGCAAAGGCCTCAAGTGCCCTTTCTAACTGTTCTTTAGTATGAGTAGCCATAACACTTGTACGTAATAGAGCTCTCCCAGGTGGGACAGCAGGCGGTACAACAGCATTTACAAATACTCCATTTTCTTCTAAATGACGACACATCTCAAATGTCTTATTAGGATCACCTATAACTACTGGCACAATTGGTGTAACACTATAACCTGTGTCAAAACCAAGATTTTTTAAACCATCTAACCAAAAACGTGTATTTTCCCAAAGTTTTTCTCTTCTTTCTGGTTCTGTTTCAATAATTTTAAGTGCCATACTAGCCGCAGCTGCTAAAGGAGGTGCTAAACTAGCACTGAATAGAAGGGCACGCCCAACATGTCTTACATATTCTATTACTTCTTTTTTAGTAGCAATAAAACCACCAATAGTAGCTAAAGATTTGCTAAATGTTCCCATAATAATATCCACTTCTTCTTCCAAGCCAAAATATTCAGCTATACCTCGACCATTTTCCCCCATTACACCAATACCATGAGCATCATCTACCATTACCCTTGCATCATATTTTCGAGCAAGACGAATAATCTCTGGCAAATTAGCTAAATCCCCTTCCATACTAAATACACCATCTACAATAATAAGTTTTGCTTTTTCTTTTTCATTCTGTAATAATCTTTCTAATGCTTGCATATCATTATGAGGATAGCGTTTAAACTCTCCATATCCTAAACGGCAGCCATCAATAATACTGGCATGATCAAATTTATCTAAAATGGCAACACTATCTTGCGTTAAAAGTGCTTGGATAGTACCTAAATTTGCTTGCATACCAGTAGAAAAAACAATAGCTGCTTCCTTTTTGAAAAAAGAGGCAATTTGAGCCTCTAATGCCTCATGTAAATCTACTGTTCCATTGAGAAGACGAGAACCTGCACAACCTGTTCCATATTTTTTTATTGCTTTGATAGCAGCTTCTTTTACTCGAGGATCTTCTGTTAATCCCAAGTAATTATTTGAACCAAGCATAATTAGACGACGCCCTCCTACTATTACCTCTGGCCCTTGAATAGAAGAAATGGTGCGAAAATAAAAATATTTTCTTTCTGATTTCACTTCCTCTACTTGGGAAGCAAATCTAAAACATTTTGCAAAAATATCCATGACTTACCTCATATCCATCCCTGTCTTTGATACCAATTTATCGTCTTTACCATTCCTGAAAATAAATCATACTTTGGTGTATAACCTAGTAGCTTTTGGATTTCTGAAATATCACAAAACCAATTTTTATGAAAGATCTCTTTTAACTTATCTTGATTAAAAATTATAGGTTCTTTAATAAAAATATTAAATTTTTCAAATATCAAAGCTAAAATATAAGTTAATTTTTTTGGAATTTTAAAATAAATTGGTTTCTTTTGCAAAGCAGATGCAACTATTTTTAAAGCCTCTTCCCAGCTATATGCCTTTCCATCAGAAACTGCAAAGATCTTTTTAGAAGGAATCTCCTTTTCAAGAACAGCACCTAATATTTCTATTAAATCATCAATATAACAAAAACTTAAAATTCCTTCAGGATTTAATATTGGAGCCAAACCATACTTAATCAAACGACAAAAACTAAGAAATTCTTTATCTCTTGGACCATATATAGCTGTTGGGCGAAAGATTATAAGAGGTAAAGGAAGTTTTAAAAGTTCCTTTTCTGCCAATAGCTTACTATGAGCATAATGAGAAAGAGAATCAGCACAAACAGCTAAGGTTGAGATAAAGATAAAATACTTAAGAGACAATTTTTGTTTTAAGACTGCCTGAGCAAGATTTACTGTACCTTTATAATTTACATTATAAAATAAAGAAGGTCTTTTTGCCTTTACCACTCCAGCTACATGATAAACAACCTCTACTTGAGGCAATCTTAAATCCTTTGCTTGACAATCACCTATAATTAAATATACTGGTAATCCTTTCAACCATCTCAATCGAGCAGGATTCCTTACCAAACAAAAAACCTCATAATTTTTTTTAAGTAACCATTCTACAAGATGACTACCGATAAACCCAGTTCCTCCTGTAACAAGAACACGTTTGCCCATATTGAGGATATTTAAAAAATATTTTCTTTTTTTGTCTAGACTTTTTTGCTTTTTTTTGATAATTTTCTTTTGTGCTTGACAGGGGTTGGAAGAATTGATAATTTTAAAATACTGTAGGCACGTAGCTCAGTGGGAGAGCGCTACCTTGACGCGGTAGAGGTCGGCGGTTCGATCCCGCCCGTGCCTACCATTTTTATTTTTGGGAAAATGGCTGAAGAAATTGAGGTAAAATGTAGTAAAAAGAAAATCTGTCTTCCAGTAGGTACTAAAGTCAAAGATATCTTTCTTAAATTAGGTATACCTGAAGAGAAACTTATAGCAGCAAAAGTAAATGGTCAATTAGTAGATTTAAGTTTTATATTAAAAGAATCAGCAGAGATTGAACCTATTACTATGGATTCTCCTTTAGCTTTAGAAATCCTGCGTCATAGTACTGCTCATGTTATGGCTGAAGCAGTAAAACATCTTTATCCTGAAGCAAAAGTTACTATTGGCCCGCCAATTGAAACAGGATTTTATTATGACTTTGATTACCCACCTGGTTTTACTCCAGAAGACTTAGAAAAAATAGAAGCAGAAATGCAAAAAATTATTGCCCGTGGGGAGCGTTTTGAAAGAAAGGAAATTAGTAAAGAAGAGGCAAAAAAATTATTTAAATCCTTGGGCGAAACTTATAAATTAGAAATCCTTGATGGAATTTCAGATGGTATAGTTTCTATATATAAAGTAGGTGATTTTATTGATTTGTGTCGTGGGCCTCATCTTGAATCTACAGATAAAATTAAGGCTTTTAAATTACTTTCAGTAGCAGGTGCTTATTGGCGTGGTGATGAAAGAAACCCTATGCTTCAAAGGATTTATGGCACTGCTTTTTTTGATAAGAAAGATTTAGATAAATATCTTCATCATTTAGAGGAAGCAAAACGACGTGATCATCGCCGATTAGGTAAAGAATTAGATTTGTTTACACAATTTGAAGAAATTGGTGCTGGTCTACCTGTTTATTTACCTAAAGGGGCCATTTTAAGACATATTTTAGAAGAATTTGAAATAAAAGAACATTTGCGACGCGGTTATCAAATGGTTATGGGACCACAGTTGTTAAAAGCAGAACTTTGGAAGCAATCTGGTCATTTGGATTATTATAAAGAAAATATGTATTTTACAGAAATAGAAGGACATCTTTATGGCATAAAACCTATGAACTGTCTAGCCCACATTCTTATTTATCGTTCAAAGATAAGAAGTTATAGAGATCTGCCTTTGCGTTTTTTTGAATTGGGTACAGTCTGTCGCCATGAAAAATCAGGTGTTTTACATGGCATGTTAAGAGTAAGGCAATTTACCCAAGATGATGCTCATATATTTTGTCGTCCAGACCAATTGAATAGTGAGATTAAAGGGATATTAGATTTTGTGGATGATGTTATGCAGATTTTTGGTTTTAATTATGAAGTCGAATTAAGTACTCGTCCAGATAAGTTTATTGGCTCTGATGAAATATGGGAGCATGCAACAGAGACTTTAAAACAAGCCTTAAAAGATAAAGGCATTAATTACCGAATCTGTGAGGGTGAAGGTGCATTTTATGGACCTAAAATAGATATTAAATTAAAAGATGCCCTTGGTAGAAAATGGCAATGTGCTACTATTCAATGTGATTTTGCCTTACCAGAAAGATTTGACCTTACTTATATAGACAGTGATGGACAAAAAAAACGCCCGGCTATGCTTCACCGAGTTATCCTTGGCACTTTAGAAAGATTTATTGGGGTGTTAACAGAGCATTTTGCTGGTGCATTTCCACCTTGGTTAGCACCAGTACAGGTGCGTATTTTAACTGTTACTGATAGAAACATAGCTTATGCTCAAAAAGTATATGAAAGGCTTTGTATGGAAGAATTTAGAGTAGAGACAGATTTTCGAAATGAAAAATTAGGATATAAAATTCGTGAGGCGCAATTGCAAAAAGTTCCATTTATGGTAGTTATTGGAGATAAAGAAGTGGAAACACAAACAGTGACTCCAAGAAGAAGAAGTGGAGAAAATTTAGGCAGTATGGGTCTTGAAACCTTTATTGAATTATTAAAAAAAGAAACTACTATACCAAGACCAAAAAGGAGGGAATCTTATTAATAAAATAAGGGTAAATAAACAGATTAGGGCAAAACAAGTGAGATTGATTGGAATAGATGGAAAACAGATTGGGATAGTAAGTCTTAATGAGGCATTGCGTCGTGCAGAGGAAGAAGGTTTAGATTTAGTAGAAGTTGCTCCAAATGCTAATCCTCCTGTATGTCGCATTATGGATTATGGTAAATATAAGTATCAACTTAAAAAGAAACAACAAGAGGCTAGAAAGAAGCAGGCGCAGATTCAAGTAAAGGCAATAAAAATGAGGCCAAAAATAGAGGAACACGATTTTCAATTTAAATTAAAGCATATTAAACGTTTTCTTACTGAAGAAAAAGCAAGAGTAAAGGTAATTATGTGGTTTAGAGGCAGAGAGATAGTACATGCTGATTTAGGAAAAGCTGTATTACAGCGGATTATAGAGGAAACAAAAGATATAGCTAAAGTACATACCCCTCCAGTGATGGAAGGGCGCAATATGACAATGATACTTATGCCTAAATAAAAGGAGTGAGAAATGCCAAAGATAAAAACAAATAGAAGTGCAGCAAAAAGATTTAAAATTACTGCTAAAGGCAAAATTAGAAGGGGGCAAGGTTGGCATAGTCATTTATTAAGAAAAAAAAGTGCAAAGCGTAAACGCCGTTTGCGTCATTTTGCTCTTGTTCATAAGGCAGATTTAGAAAGAGTAAAACGTATGTTACCTAATGCTTTTTAGAGAGGTGAGATATGCCTAGAGTAAAAACTGGTACTAAAAGGAGAAAAAGACACAAAAAAATCCTTAAAATGGCTAAAAGCTATTGGGGAGGTAGAGGTAGACTTTATGCACGGGCTAGAGAGACTGTATTTAGAGCCTTAAATTATGCTTATCGAGATAGAAAAGCAAGAAAAAGAGATTTCAGGCGTCTTTGGATATTACGCATTAATGCAGCAGTTAGAGAAAATGGATTAAGTTATAGTCGCTTTATTTATGGATTAAAGTTAGCTGGTATTGAATTAAATCGGAAAGTATTGGCTGATATGGCAATAAAAGATAAAGAAAGCTTTTCTCGACTCGTTGAGGTAGCCCGACAGCAATTAGCAGTTTAAGATGAAAACCTTTATTGAAGAAATTGAGGCTATTGAGGAAGAGGCTATTAAAGCCATAGAAGAAGCTTCTTCTATTGAAGAAATTGAGGCTATAAGAGTTAAATTTTTAGGTCGAAAAGGAAAACTTACACAAATCCTTAGAAAAGTTAAAGAGCTTTCTCCTCAAGAAAGACCTATTATAGGTAAAAAAGCAAATATTCTTAAAGAGAAATTAGAAAATTTAATTGAAAAAGCTATTTCTGAGAAAAAAGTTATTGTTATTAAACGTTTAGATGTTACTTTACCTGGTCGTCGCCCTCATACCTTTGGCACACTTCACCCTATTACACAAACTTTAAGAGAAATATGTGAAATATTTTGTAATATGGGTTTTGAGATTGCCGAAGGTCCGGATGTAGAGTTAGATTATTATAATTTCGAAGCACTAAATATCCCACCTCATCATCCCGCAAGAGATATGCAAGATACATTTTATGTCTCTGAAGAAGTTGTTTTGCGCACTCACACTTCTTCTATTCAAATTCGAGTAATGGAAAAACAGCCTCCACCTGTACGTATAATTGCCCCTGGTGCTGTTTATCGTTGTGATGCTGACATCAGGCACACCCCTATGTTTCATCAAGTAGAAGGGCTTTTAGTTGATAAAAATGTCTCTTTTTCACAATTAAAAGGCATTCTTACTGCTTTTATGGAAGCTCTTTTTAAAAAGGGTATTGGTGTAAGATTTCGCCCAAGCTTTTTCCCTTTTACTGAGCCTAGTGCAGAAATGGATATTACTTGTGTTATTTGCGGTGGAAGGGGATGTCGTGTATGTGGCCATACGGGTTGGTTAGAAATATTAGGTTGTGGGATGGTGCATCCAAAGGTATTTCTTAATGTTGGTTATGACCCAGAAGTTTATACAGGATTTGCCTTTGGTATGGGAGTGGAAAGGATTGCTATGTTAAAATATGGCATTGATGATATTCGCCTTTTTTTTGAAAATGACCTTCGATTTTTAAAGCAATTTTAAAATGCGAATACCTTTAAACTGGCTTAAAGAATTTGTAGAGATAAATTGTTCTCCAGAGGAGCTTGCCGAAAAGTTGACTATGACTGGTTTAGAAGTGGAAGAAATTTTAGAACCTTATAATTACTTAAAAAAAGTTATTATCGGCAAGGTTGAATCTGTTTCTCCTCATCCGCAAGCAAAAAAATTAAGTCTTTGCTCAGTTTCAACAGGCAATGCTACTTATAATGTTGTATGTGGAGCACCTAATGTTAAAAAAGGAATAAAAGCTCCTTTAGCCCTTCCTGGTTGTTTATTACCTTCTGGTCAAGAAGTAAAGGCAATAAAAATCCGGGGTATTATATCAGAAGGGATGCTTTGTTCGCAAAAAGAGCTTGGTGTAGGAGAAGATCATAGTGGAATCTGGATTTTGCCTGATGATTTTCCTTTGGGTATTAATTTAGCTAAAGCACTTTTACTAGATGATACTGTATTTGAAATTGCTATTACTCCAAATCGAGGAGATTGTTTAAGTATTTTAGGCATTGCAAGAGAGATTGCAGCAATTTTAAGATTAAAATTAAATTATCCTCAATATGAAATAAAAGAAACAGGCATTCCTATTGATAAAGAATTTAAAGTAACAATTGAAAATCCAGAACATTGTTTTCGTTATGTTGCTCGTCTGATTCGAAATGTAAAGATAAAACCTTCCCCTTTATGGATGCAGGCAAGACTGTTATTAGCTGGTTTGAGACCAATTAATAATATTGTGGATATTACAAATTATGTTATGTTAGAATATGGACAGCCTCTTCATGCCTTTGATGCTAAAAAAATTAATGAAAAACATATTATTGTGCGTTTAGCAAAGCCTAATGAGAAACTCATTACATTAGATGGAAAGGAACAAATACTTAAAGAAACAGATTTATTAATTTGTGATAAAAATGGCCCTATTGCTTTAGCTGGAATAATGGGAGGAATGAATTCAGAAATCTCTTCAGAAACTACTGATGTATTACTTGAAAGTGCCTATTTTCATCCTATTACTATTAGACGTACAGCTAAACGGTTAAATATTATTACTGAATCTTCTTATCGCTTTGAAAGAGAAGTTGACCCAGAAGGTACATATCTGGCAGCACAAAGAGCTGCTTATTTTATGCAAGAATTAGCAGAAGGAAAAGTGGCAAAGGAAACAATTGATGTTTATCCATCCCCTAAATATCCTCCTATTGTCAATATAAGAATATCAAAAGTAAAAGAAGTTTTAGGAGCTAAAATATCTAAAAAAGAAATTATGGAAATTCTTAAAGCTTTAAAAGTAAAGATAAAAGATAAAGGAGAAATTTTAGAAGTAATGCCACCTAGTTATCGCCATGATTTAGAAAAAGAGATAGATTTTATTGAAGAAATTGCCCGTCTTTATGGATATGAAAATATTCCTTCTACTATGCCAATTCTCTCTTTAGAAGCAAGACCTATTCCTCTTTATCAACGATGGCGAGAAAAAATAAAGGATATTTTATGTGGATTAGGTTGGCATGAAATTATTACTTACGCATTTATTGATCCCAAAGTATTTGATAAACTTCGCCTTCCAAATGATTCTTATTTGAGAAAAACAATAAAACTTTTAAACCCTTTAACAAGTGATAGGGCTGTAATGCGAACCACCTTATTACCAGGACTTTTAGAAGCTTGTGATATAAATCAGCGTCAACGCATCTATCACTTTCGTCTATTTGAGTTAGGTAAAGTATTTTTTGATATAGGAAAGGACTTACCAAAAGAAAGTTATCACTTAGGAGGCATCCTTTCAGGTTATCACTTTGATCCTTCTTGGCATTTTAGATTAGAATCAGCAGACTTCTATGATTTAAAAGGTGCTGTTGAATCTTTAATTGAAGCAATAGGTTTAAAAAATGTAAAATTTGAACCAGCAGATTTACCTTATCTTCATCCTGCAAATGCAACTTGGATAAATTCTAATAATGAAAAAATTGGTTACTTGGGAGAAATCCATCCTGAAGTGAAAGAAGCGTGGGACTTAAAGCGAACTGCTTTTGTCTTTGAGCTTGATTTAGAAAAGGTTTTTCAATTAATAGAAAGAGAAAAACAATTTAAACCTTTACCTAAATATCCATCAAGTGAAAGGGATGTATCTTTAGTAGTACCAGAAGATTTTTCTGCACAAAAAATAAATGACTTTGTTCTTAATTTAAAGATACCAGAAATAGAAGACATTTTTCTTATCGATGTCTATCAAGGGCCTCCACTTGAAAAAGAAAAGAAGAGTTTAACTTTTCGTTTAATCTATCGGGCTTTTGACCATACACTTACTGATGAAGAAGTAGATAAGTTGCACAATAATATTGTGCAAAGTATAATAAAACAATTTAAAATTAATGTGAGGCAATAGCTATGACAAAAAGAGACATTGTTGAACAGGTACATAGGCGTTTAGGATTACCTAGATTGCTTATTAAAGAGGTAGTAAATGCAACTTTAGAAGTTATTAGAGAATGTCTTATTGAAGGAGAGGAGGTAAAAATTGTAAGGTTTGGAAAGTGGCAACCAGTATTGCGCCAATCTAAAAGAGTAAAACATCCAGTAAGTGGGGAAATAGTAGAAATTCCCCCTTATGGTACTGTGGTTTTTAAACCTAGTCGAGATTTAGAGAAGCTTTAGCTATATTAGCCTCTATATGAGCTAAACGAATAGGTTCAGGTATCCGGTAACCTTTTAAAGAGGCAAGAGTAATATTGTAAGTTGTTTCTATGTCTATAAGATGACCAGGAGAAACAAAAATAGGTTTTACTCCTTTACGAGTACGTAAAACAAGACCGATAATTTCTTCATTATCTTTTAAAAAGCTATAACTACCTAATTGATTTGGTACTGGATTATATGTACCAATAAGGCATGATTTAGCACAACCAATTGTAGGAATATTCAAACATATCCCTAAATGACAGGCTAGACCAAAACGCCGTGGATGAGCAATACCCTGTCCATCTACCAAAATGACATGAGGTTTTTGTTTTATTTGTTTAAATACCTTTAATAAAATAGGTACTTCACGAAAAGAAAGAAATCCTGGTATATAAGGAAATTTCACCTTACCTATAGCTATCTTTTTCTCTATAATGTTTAATTCTGGCAACGTTAAAATAACAACAGCACCATAAAGATATTCATCTTTTCGATTATAAGCAACATCCACTCCAGCTATCAATTTAGGAGAAAAATTATCAGGAGGAATTAAAATGACCTTTTTTCTTAAACGACACTGAATATTAATAAGAGTTTTTATATTTTTTACCTTCTTTTTTATTTTTATAAACTCCAGAATGCGTTTTGCCCCTTCTATCCCTGTGCCTGTCAATTTTAACTCATTTAAAACCTTTTTCTTGAAGTTTTTTGACAATGTAATCTTCAACAAGCGTTGTTTCATTGAATTTCATCATTTTTCAAACAATTCTTTTACAAGCTTATCTTTTGTTATTTTTAAATAATCAGCCAGATCATTTAAGATATTGTTTAGAGTGCCAATCTTGAATAGTCAGTTTATGTTCAAAATCTCTCTTGTAATCTCATATCCATACTTCTTAAGCAATCTTGCCAATTCTCTACCAGAAATATCTCTTGGTATTCTAGGCATAAGCAAACATCTCCTCTTTGACTATATGCAGGCGAACAACTTGGGGAATATCCTCTTTTTTATCAAAATGGCACTTTAATGCGTCTTTAATTTTTTCTTTAATTTCCTCTAAAGTCTCACCTTCCGTAAATATAGAATACCCAAGAGCTCTGGCATTATACCCTCCTTCGGGATCCTCTTCCACAATAAAGATTATTTCTTTGACTTTCATAACTTAAACCTCCTCTTTTACTTTCAATTTCTTAGCAAACTCTTCTCCTCCCTGTAAGCAAATCATTCATCAAGCCTTTCTTTATCTTTTCTAATTTTTCTTTCTTTTTCTTCAAAAGCTCAAACTTTTTGTCCACGGTGCTTAAAATTTCAGCGATTTATAAATAATTTTTGTCTAATAAAAGTGAGAAATTCACGCAAGGCTTCATCTGGTTTTTCACTAATGTAACTTTCTATAACTTTTTCTTCATTTCCATTATGAAAATGTTTTGGAAAAGTAGAAATATATTCCCATTTTTTATGAGGAACATTATCATGACGGTATATTGATTTATTTATGTGTCTTCTTTCCCAGTGATAACTATATCTACCCTCAAGTTTTAAAGAATACCATACATCCACAAAACTTCCATCTATTAAAAAAATCCTGATTTCGTTAATGTCGGTAATTATTACATCTTCAACGATATCACTAAATTCAATTTCTGCTATTTCTTTAAGTTTTAATATATCAACTAGCATTAAATTTCTCTTAGCATTTTCTCTAGCTCATCCCTTTTGAACTCTAGATGATCAAGTTTTTGAAAATCCTGCCAAGAATCTTTCTCTTCAATCTTGCCTTTTTTATAAAGCTCTTCAAATTCTCTGATAGAAGAAATCCCATACTTTGTTGTAATCTTAAAAATTTCCGTTTTTACTTCTCTCAACTTCCTTTCCAGAAAGACTTTAAGACTTTCTCGTAACATTTCTTCTTTAGGTATATTCAATTTCTTAGCCAAAGCTTCTATTTTTCCCATTTCTAAAGACATGTTATTCCTCCAAATATTTATTCATCCGTTAACCCATATACGCTTCTACGCATTTACTATAATTTAATCACCCCGTTCCCTGAGAGTAGACAGCATACTGTAGACTAGGGATTATTTCCCCTGTTTACTGTCTACCCATATTTTGTTCTTCTTTTTCCTGTAAGCAAATCATTCATCAAGCCTTTCTTTATTCTTTCTAACTTTTCTTTCTTTTTCTTTAAAAGCTCAAGTCTTTTATCCACTGTGCTTAAAATTTCGGCGATTTTTTGTTGTTCGGGGAGTGGGGGCAAACCAAACATAAACTTACTAATAGCTTTCCAAGATGTTCTTGGATGGTTTGTTCCTGAAGTAGTGGAAATTGCATACTGAATAAATTTTTTTGAATGAATGGTATATATTAAAAATTCAGTATAAATTCGGTCTTTAGCCGGTGTCAAAACTAATAAGTCTGTTGAACATATCCCATCAAATTCAGCTAAAATAGCCTTGTCAAGATATGGTCTTAACTTCCCATATAAAATATCACCAGCATAAAATTTAAATTTTGAGCTTTTAATATTTATATCAAATTCATAAGCACATAATTTTGTCTCGCCTGAAGTTATGTGTTCTAAACCAACAAACTTGAATTCTCCCTTTCCAGATGGCAAAATAATTTGATTTCTCTGTTTACAAATATCCCCCAATCTCACCACCTCCCACTCCTTCGGTATCCTCCCAATCTCCGTATCCTTAAATTCTTTATGCCCAATACCCTTTGTTAACAACTCCTGCATCAACCCCTTTTTCAACCTCTGGGTCTTCTCTATGGCTTGATTAACCTTCTCAATCGCACTATCCACAGTACTTAAAATCTCAGCAATTTTTTGTTGTTCAGGGAGTGGAGGGAGGGGGAGTTTTAGAGCGTAAACAAGCTCTCTTTTAAGTCCTGGCACAACGTCAGATAGATTAAGTTTTGGCAAATTTAATTTTACTAAAGCAAAAAAGAGCCATTTTAAATCAACTTCTCTGTTTAGTATTTTTACATAGTAAGTAGTGTCTATTGGCCAAAAATCTGATTCTATTAATGAAACGGCTCCTATTGTTCCTTTTCTGCCAATGACGATACCCGGACCTTTTACTAATGCTTGATTATGATAACCAATAATTCCGTTGGATCCTACTACAGGATACTTTCCTAATAATCTCTGTCTTTCTGGTAATCCTTTGCCTTCCTTTATCAGCTATTGCTGTATTCTCATCCGGAATGTAAGCATCAATTCCCCTCTCAACCAGATACATCAGATTCCTGCCTGAATAGTAGCCGTTGTCCGCCG
>Ga0209410_1000255_pt1 | contig 23757 bp, 29 predicted proteins | sample Mar14436cmmetaG_FD_184135 | JGI IMG/M metagenome (GOLD analysis project Ga0209410, IMG submission 184135) | Marine hydrothermal vent microbial communities from Guaymas Basin, Gulf of California to study Microbial Dark Matter (Phase II) - Marker... ... | reverse complement strand
GTAGCCAATCCAGCACCTTTCCAGATAGCTCCTGCACCTTTGAATACAGGTGGCATTGCTGCAAATGATGCTACTGTTATCGCACCCTTTACTGGGTGTTCTCGTATCTCCTCTACCTGACCTGCTTTTATACCTGCTTCAATTTGAGTAGCTTTCTTCTCCCATTCAAATGGTTCTGATGGCAATCCAAATATTCTTCTATATGTGCCATAAGCCTTTTTGCCTCTAATATATGATTCTTCTATTGCTTTTCGTTGTTGTTCTGTTAGTTCTGCTCCTCTCCATTTATATGTCTGCTCAACTGCTCTAACTAAATCTCTAGGCGTTTTTACCTCCGCATAAGGTCTTACTGGTGGAATTATTCTCTTTGTATAAGGTGAATATTTCCCTTCTAATGATTCTATCCAATGAGGAATACCAAACCAGCTTTCTTTCCGTATCTTTTCCAATTCTTTTGTCTGCTTCGTTGCCTGTTCTGCTAATACATTAAGTTCTTTTATCTGTGGCTGTGCTTTTTGTATCTTTCCAATCTCTTCCCAATATGCTTTTGTTGTAGTAGTTTCTTCGGGTATACCTTCAAATGTAGCTTTAACTTTTTCAAATGCTTTCTTTGATTCTGGTGTTGTTAATATTATAGGCTCACCGGGTTTACCACCATAAGATTTTAAAAATTCTGATAATGCACGATTTGCACTACGTATTGCTTCTTGTCTTCTCTTTACTTCAGGTGGTTCTTTAATACTTAATTTGCTCTGTATAGCTTCTCCTAAATGTTCATCAAATCCTTTTGTGCCTTCAATATATTTTGTATTGTTTACAATAATATATCGCTTTCCCGTATCCTTTTCTTTGTGGATTACACCTAAAGATTCTGCTACATCTAACTGATGCTTTCTATACATTGACATCGTTGTTCTTAGCGCTTCTTCCTTCTCAGGATAATAACCTGTTACACGCTTTATTGGTTCAATTGATGCTTCAAAAGATGTTGGTGGTTTGGTTTGTTCAGGTATATGAATACTGGGAACTTCACCTGCTTTTACTCTTAATCCTAAATCAGTCCATGTTACTTGGGGTTGTTTGGTAGTAGGTGTAGGTTGTTGCTTAGGGAATGTGACAATCATTGCATTTTCTATTTGACTAATTTGTTCTGGCGAATACTGTTCCACAAATGCTTTACTTGCTTTCTCAAACTTTTTAACTACTGTTGATTTTGGTTGCTTTAATTCACTTTCAAATGCTTTTACTGCTTTGTTATATTTTCTAATCTTTGGTTCTAATTGCTTTTCTATTCCACTTACTGTCCCTGTTAGTAATCCATATCTTACTACTTCTTCAGGTGTCCATCCTCCTTTTTGGTATTCCTCGTATACCTTGTTTGCTCTTTCAACCAGTTCACTGTATGCTTCGCTTTGTCGCTGGAGATTCGTGCCCAGCGCTTGTAACTGCTCACTTTGGGCTTGTAATGTCTTCATTTTACTGATATATGCTCGCACATCAGGATGCTGTGCCAGTGTAGCCAGTTCTTGGTATTTAGTTATATCCTGCTGACTAATAGGTTTTGGTGTTGGTGGAGGTGTAGTAGATGCCTTCTTGAGTTCAATACCACTGGGCTTAGTTCCTGACTCTGCTGCTTTGAGATATGCTTCTCTTATTTGTTTTGCTATTTGCTCATATTCTTTCAAATAGCCACCTGCCCATGCTGGTGCTACTATATCATACTTCTTCCCAGCTATTTCTATTTCTTTCTTTATTTGCTCAGGGTTCTTCTTATAATGTTCTTTTTCGTATTTCCATGTAATAATACCATAGTATTCGGGTTCTGTTGGCTCTCCTGGTAAAGCTATAAACTCAAAATTACCAGTTTCAGGATTGATTCTTGATATACCGTATTTATAACCAAGTGCTTTTGCCTCTGACGGCGACATTGCTGCTATACCCATTTCACTTACTGATTTCCCTCCCTTTTCAATTTTTACCCAATGACCAGCATGGACTCGCTTTTTACTCGCTTCTAATGCTTTTTTCATCTCTTCATAACGTCTTCGCTCTTCCCTTCTACGCCTCGCTTCCCTTCTTCGTTGCGCTTCTCTTATCTTTCGTTCTGCCTCTCTCTTTGCTCTTTCTATCTCTGCTATCTTCTCTGCTTTATATCGTTCAATAGCCTTTCTGCGCACTAACGAAGGATACAATGGCACTTTACCATGCTCTATACGTGATACCACTTCCCGATACACACGTTCACTTATCTGTGGCTGTTGCTTAGTATTCATTGCTTATCTCCTCTTTTTCCTTTGTTTCCTCGCTCCTACTAATTTCGCTCAAAAATTGTTCTTTTAATTCAATAAACCTGACTGGATTCTCACCTGCTACTTCAAATGCTACAAGTGCATCAATTAATGCTCCTATTTCCATATCTGTGTAACCATCGGCTCTTGCCATCATATTTCGTATAAGCACACTACTCTCATGCAATGTATGTGCAACCATTGCTTCTATATTCTTTACTTCCTCTACCTTCTCTGTATCCTCTTCTTCTATCTCTATATTCTCCTCCGCTATAACTTCATTATCATCCTCTTCCTTTATTATTCGCCTTCTTTGTTGCTGTTCCATTTTTCATTCCTCCTCAATATGTCATATATTCTTCCTCTTCATATAAATCATATCTCAATTTCCGTGTAGCGCTTATTATGAAATTTGTTACGCCTATTACAGGCAATATATAGATTACTACATGCACCATTGTAATAAAGAATTGAGCATCACGTGATGATTGTGGCTCATAAAACTTCCAACTGCCACCCAAGTTATACATATCTGCACAAACCAATGCATCATGTATCTGGTCAACACCAACACCAATACTCATTGCTGATACAATACTTATCAATATACAAAATAGCATAATAAAGAAACTTCCAATCAGGTGCTTACTGTATGTATTCATTTCATTCCCCACCTCGCCATAATATTCTCTGCCCAATCTATAAGGGCACCTCTTTCTTTATTTTGTGTATTTATTTCTTTTTTATTTTTTTCTGTTCTATTTTCTGTTTTACCTATTTTGTTCTGCTCTATATTTCCATAATTTTCATATTGTCCCATAAATGTTTGTATATATCGCTCTCCAAATGGTTGTAGTTTTTGTAGTTTATCCCATATTTTTAAAACTATATCACGAACTACATCATAAATTTCTATAAACTTCTCTTTTTTCTTTCTCTGCTGGTATTTTGCATATAAATATATCTTAACATCATCCACAGTAACACCTTCAAGCTTTTCGGATAATTGTTTTGCCTCAATATCCAGTTTGGACATGGCTTCAGATTCTTTATATTGCGCTATTGCCTGCTCTACACGCCGAATCACTTCCTTATTTCTTCTCATCATTTTCCTTTCACTAATACTATACTCATTAGAAGACATAATAAAGAGTATACTTCTTTCACCTCCAGAACTTCATAATATTATCAGCATATTGAGTTAGTCCAGTTTGGTCTTTGTTATGTCTTTTATTAGTTGGTTGTTCTTCACTGAGTAATTGCTCGTATCTGTTTGCAAATGCTTGCATATCATTCATAAATTTCTTTAATGTCTTCCGTGCATGTTCAAGTTTCTTTTGTCGTTGCACCTTACGCAATTGCATACGCAGATATGCTATTGCATCTGATTTACTCACACCATATTTCTTTGCTATCTCTTCTGCCTTCTTCTCTAACTCTTCAGAACCACTGAGCTCTTTATAACGCTTAATGGCTTGCTCTACACGCTTTGCTGCCTTCTTATCTATTTTCTTTCTCTTCATTTTTTTTTAATCACCTCCTACCCGTTTTCTTAATAATGCTATTACTATCGGATATATGAGGAAGAACCCTATTAGTGCAAATATCGGTATGGCTTTAAACATTGTTACACTAAAACTAAATGCTTTCTGCGTGCCAATAGAAACCATATTACTCTCTATCATATTATTAAACTCCGCTATTAAAGCATTCACTATTGGCATTGAAACAATGTATACAGCAGTGCATACGAGTAATGCCAGAACTATTACGAAGAATCCGAATGCCACTCCTTTATTATCCATAGGGTTCTTCCTCAATAATAATATAAGTTTTTCTTTATATATATTTTTAATTTATTTCAATTTACAAATTTCGCTTTATAAACCACAAATTTTGCAAAACTCGCATCTGGTTTTTGGTAGGTGCTCTATCTATTCTAATATTAGAGGAAATCGAAAATCGGGAGATTTAGATATTTATTGCGAAAGGCTATCAGCCAGCCGCCCGCCCTAATATGCTCTTTCTATTTGTATTGTTACTCTCTTTTTCTTTAGCCCACTTGCGGAAACTTTCTCTATCACAATCAACTATTTCACATGCTTTTCTTTGACTTAATCCCATAGCCACCATTTTCTCTACTGCTCTGTATTTTTCTTCATTTGTGAATTTTTTTACAGGTTGTTTCTTTTTATTCTTTTCTTCTTCCTCATCAGCTTTCATACGCTCTACTCGTATCTCTCTTGCTGCTTCACGTCGTAACTTATCATATTGCTCCCATAACTCTTTTGGTGGTGTTGGAGAAGCGAATCGCACTACTGCAACCCCTTCTGTTGTTCTGGGATAGTGATAATGCGGTGCATGACCTCGTGGCTTGCCTACCACATAAAACACCTTCGGTAATGTCCATCCATAATCAAATAATGACATATCCATCTCTATCTGATAATTCACTAAATTTCTCGGAACTTTGTCTATCAAAAAGTCCGATATTATTGACATCATCACTACTGTATTCTCTGTCCTAAAGACCTGAAAAACATCATTTAATAACCGATTGCCACGAGACATCGCCTCTCGTGCGCTCCATGCTATTCCTATATCATCAAAACAATAAACATTGTATTGTTTTACATCTGATAATACTTCCTTTACTCGTCTCTCATCCATTACTACTATATTATCAAGATTGAAATAATCAGACCATTTCTTATTATTGCCTTTCTTACGGTTCTGGATACGTGCTATCTCACATGCTATACCATAACCTAATGTTAAACTCAGCCAGCTCTTGCCTCTGCCCTGCATACCTACTACTATTATACGAGCATCTTGATTATGCTTTGAAGTAACTTTTCTCGCTATCTCAACTGCTAATGGTTGCTTTGGTGCTTGATTTATGAACGGGCTTAATTCATCTGCACCCTCCAGAACCTCATATACTGGCACTTCACTGTATTTCATTCTTCTTCGTTCACCTCCTCTTCAGTATATTCACCATCCGAATAGTCACTACCTTCCTCTACTCTACCTGCTTCTTCTATCTTTACTCCCATCTTTTTTAAATCATCCTCACATGAATTCAAATCTGTAATAATAGGTGGTGCATCCAGATTTTTCATATCCTCTGGCGCTATTAATAATCCTATTGTCTGCCGTTTCTCGTATTTCTCATCGAATAATCCTATTATATTCGCCATTGTCTTTACTGACTCCTCTATCCTTATCCTGCCTATCTCGGCATTTGTTATTGAACCACCATTATTTGATTTCTGCTCCTTAATACGGTCTCTTATACGCTGTTCCAATTCAATCATTAATTCTTCTTTCTTATGGCGGACATAACCCATGCCCAGCCATGTTAATAGCTCTGGTCGTATATCTGTTTCGCTTTTCAAATCTGCAACTGTTGATGCATATATGCTTATAAAGGTATAAAAAGAAGGCACTAACCCCGTATCTATACGCTCTTGTAGCCCTAACTCAAATTTACGCACTTTTATATTATCAAATTTCGTTCTCATCATTTCTGCACAATCACCTCCTAAAACTTAGAATACCTTTATCAAATAATGCCTGACTATATTTAAGAAATAATTCTATTCCTTTCTTTTGATTGGATAATACACCATCATTGAACCACTTATCCACATCATCAAGTAATTTCTTATTATCATCACGTTTAAGACTATTATCAACCCTTGTAAAGTAAAATAGCGACTGGAATTTTGAAACGAAATTGACATAAAATAATTTCTGGTTGCCTGCATGGCGTAATGAACTATTTGTATATAGTTCAAGATACTTTATCGCTGCACGATAGCAATCTTCAATATCTCGCTTGATACTATCCGATTTCTCTATTGGCTTTACATTATTATCATGGCTATCCATCAGTTATCACCTTCTTAATTAATAATTTAATTTCTCAGTATTTAAATTTTTAACTCCGCTCCTTTAATAAGCTATAAATCACACCGAAGATACTGAATGAAACAAATAGGATTGCTGGTAGATGGAACTCCGCAGGTGCAAATCCTAATAATGCGCCACCTACAATTATGCCTATCACTGACGGTATCATAATATTCTCTTGTCGTAGCCATAACATTAAAAAGAATACACCAAAGAAAATAACAAAGAATAAATTGCCTACGATATTTGTGTATGGCGTTACTGTGGCTTCTGCAAAATTAAAGAAATCAGGCACTGCACTCTCATTTATAGCTCCTTCATATCCTGTTAAGGCTGATATAAGTGCATAATACGGACTATCATCTATACTGGCTATTGTATCATCAGTTTTTATCCGTAATACACAGCATTTTACTGTATCTTTGGCTGTATGCCCAGCATTATCTGTTACTGTTACTGTTGTATGCCATGAACGCCAGTATGCGGGATAAATATGTGAAACATAAACAGAAGACTCATTTGTTTCTTCTATTGTAGTATTGCCATCGCCAAAATCCCAATTGTATATATATGGTGGAGTAGCATTTATTCCACTTACAATAGCATTAAATTCTGCTGTTTGGTTTATAACTATTGGGCAATTACATGATGCTGATACTACAAAATCCACTGGCGGAGGTGTTGGTGCTGGTGTCGGTTCTGGCACTATCCAGTGCACAAGAAAACCTTGATACTCCGCTAATACTATACCTGATATTATACCCAATACTATGCATATTAAAAAAATAGGAATAAATATTTTTTTATATCCATTGTCCATTTTCTTTTTATATAACCTTTATCTTCAAAGTTACCCTCGGTCCTACATCGAATGTTGATGCATCCACATATTTGTTCTTTCTTCCTACTTCTATCCATTTTTCAAACTTCTCTGGCAATTTGCCTTCTTTCTCTGCCTGATATTTTGCTCTTGTTATCATTTCTTGCTCTTCTGGTGTTGATTCTCTCCTCAATACTTCCCAGAACCATTTCTTTGCCTGCTCCTTATCTGGTTGCACTGTATTAATATTGATTATATAATTCCTTTTTGGTGGCTCTTTCTTGATTGTTACATTTATTGTTAATCTCCTAACCCAATCTCTTGCAAATACTGGAAATGTTGGTTTTAATAAGAACTGGTTTGGTGTAATCTCTACATCAAAATACTCGCTATTCTCAGGCACAAGTTTTATGCCTTGATAGGTCTCTATACCATAGCCTGTCCGATAGAGAATATCAAAACTAATCCATGAGCCTATCTCTGTGGTATTGAATACAATCTCTGGATTGGCTGGGTATGCACCGTGTCCGTAAACTCCCCATCGGCTGTAATCATGTTGCTCGTAAAATTGTTTTGCTTTATCCCAATTTGGATAAAAATCTGGTTGTAGCCAGTAGGATTCATTTAAATCCGAAATGTCTATATAACCACTATCTATCTCTCGTTTTATTAATAGATAGTCATCAGGCTTCGGTGGTATGTTCTTCATATAATCTATTGGCGGCACCTGTTTTATGTTAGCATTAAAAGAATAGGTCTGGTAGGAGATGGCTATAACTACTCCTACCACTATCACTGCTACTGCTACAACCAGAATACTCAATCTGTTCATTTTCTATTAGTATTAAGCTATAATACTACTTATCATTAGTGTGCGTGTAGTATCACCTGCGGTAGCGTTGGTAATGTTTGTCCACAGATACAAAGGAGTGCTATTGCCCGGATTTACTTCTATTGCAAATCCTGAAGTGCCAATTAAAAGAGCATTACTGGCATTAGGTGTAGCATCTCCCCTTAACTCTGCCCATGTTGGTGGACTTGATGTTAAGTTAATATAGAAATCGAGTGCAGTATTGCCTGTATTCTCGATTGTTAATATTGGTGTATTATTTGTAGCGTCCTGTCCATCAGGTTCAAGAAAAGTCTCTGTTGCTGATGACGCTGTAAAGTTTACCTGTGTCTGGCTACCTGCAAAGGTTACTGTGAAACTTGTATCAGCTGGTATACTCCACAATACAGTGCCTGTCCAAGGGTTGTCTGCATCATAAGCCATTGTTGTTCCTAATCCACTCATTACTATTGCTACTATCAGAGCTATTGCTCCCCCTTTCTTTATCATTTTTCTTTTATATTACCTCCTTATTTTTTATTTATTTTAGTTTTATAAAAAGTTTTATGTAGTTTGAGATACATTTATCTCCAACTCCTTTTCTATCTCTTGTTCTTCCGCATGAGATAAATCTGTCCACAGCCATACATTCAAATACTCATTAGGCGGCAAATCCTCGCATAAAACTGCATAGGTTGTATTTATCTCTTTTGCGCCTGTTGGGTTATTATCTGTATCTGCTTTTAAAATGACATTCGGGATGGTTGCATTGATTTTCATTTTTACGGTTAAATTAACATTGCCCGTGTTGGTTATATTATAAAAAGGAGTAGTTGAGTTTTGTCCTTCAGGTGCCCAGTTAGTTTTAGTTGATGCTCCTTCTATCCCTGTTAAATTGAAATGAGCATAGGTATAGCCTGCTGGTAGGGTTACTGTAAAGGTTGTATCAGCATTCTCAAGCGTTATATTTGCATTACTTACATCTGCACCTGAAACCGTTACTGTAGTTGTATTTGATGCATAACCTATTTTTTCTGCTTTTATTAGATATGTTCCATTTGGGAGGCTCAGATTATAATATCCTGTCGAATTGGTATAGTCAGTATCCAAAGTAACATTATTAGTAACATAGGCATTTTCTATCGCTGCCCCACTTGAAGTTTTTACATAACCTGAAACATTATATAATTGTTGCTCTTCACTACCTAAACTTGCTGTTGGCTCTGGGGAGGCGTATTTGCGGACACACACATGCTCAAAATCAATTTTTCCCCCACAAGAAGCGGATATATGAACATGAGAGCAATTCAAGCCCGTATATGTAGTATTCCCGCTTATTTCATTTGTTCCTATTTTTGACTCTCTATAATCAGCATAATGCTTGTAATATACATTGTAATGTGTATCGTTTGAAAGAGAAAAATCTGCACTGTCTATAATATGCCTATTGTGCCACGGATCTCCCCCGCCAGATATAACCTCTGTGAGAGTATGTTCTTCATTGTGACCTCTACCATACTCGCCACCTGCCCATCTATCACTTGGATAATCATTAGAAGCAGAGGCAATAGTTCCATCTCCAAACCCGAAAAGGAAACCATCATCATTGCTCACAACATAAACTCTTGTTTTCATAATATACTTTGAATTCTCAGTAACTGTGTTGAAAGGACTAACAATTGCACATCTGTTATCACAATCAGGAGCATAAAGTTCAACCCAATGTTTTCCATCTCGTGTAATAGTTGATATATTACCAGTTCCAAGAATCTTCCATTTTCCTATTAGGGGACCTGAGTAGGTTGCAACACCTACACCTTCTGCATGGTCTCCACTTGAATAATAAAGATAATAATCCTCATTTGATTTATTTACAATCTGACCATCCATTATCTTTACACTATCCCATCCACTATCACTCTTTTCCAGTGCTATCCCCTGTTTACTAAAAGATGTCCAATTATTCTCTGATGTTGCATAATATATTTTATCTTGCTCATGACAACTATAATACAAATATATTGTTTCTCCATCTTTATATATCTTCGGACTGCGTGGCTTACTGCAAGTTTCTCCTTCTATCGTAATTATATCTGGCGAAGAAAAATCAAAATCATCTGGAGTATCACTTTGATAATGCTCTATTCTACTTTGACCGTAATTATATATGTAAAGATGATAATGTGTTCCATCATAATAAACATCTATATCATAATGGTTACTATCACTCCAATTACTAAGTTTACCCTTCTTTGTCCAATTTACTCCATCATCGGATGTTGCCCATCCTATGTTATATATCCTGCTTGCATCATTACTTGGTTTATCTTGTCCGCCATACCACATGATATATTTACCATCGCCTTCAGTGTTGTAAAGCACAACAGGGTCCCACACACCGGCTGCATCCCACTCTCCGGGAGTCCCTTCAAGCACAGGATTATTTGCATCTTTAGTCCATGTTATTCCGTCAGAACTCGTTGCATGTCCTATTTTCCACTCCCAATAATCAGGATTACCATTCCCTTCATACCATAGATGATAAGTATTGCCTATTTTGATTACAAAAGCAGTTGCAATATTCTCATCATCCCACTCTCCGGACGAACCCGGAGCAAGAATAGGGTTACCTGAATATTTTTGCCATTGTAAATTTTGACCAAAACTTGCTTTTTCATCCTCAAAATCATCAAAAAACTCGAAAGTCGCATCGCCATCACTCGCAGAACTGGCAGAAGGGTTGTTGTAGTAGAGATAGTAGGTATCATTGCACCATGAACTCGCTGGTATATAGGATGCATTGAACCATATCTTGCACCAATTGCCATCAGATTTGTTCTCTATCCAGTATGGAACAGTTTCGCCTGAAGTATCGTTCACCACCCTTATATCCGAGAAATTACTGTTCATATCGCTATCGTAGGTTATGTTAATCATCACCTGATAATCGGTTAAAGCATTGCTATTGCCTGTATTATTAATACATATCGGTGTTCTTTTACTCCATGATGTATTCCACCATGCGCTTGCATTACTTACCATTAATCCTAAAAATACTATTCCCAAAACCACTCCTATTAGTATTTTTCTGTCTATCATTTCTCCTCACTATAAAATTTATTTTATCTTTATAAAAATTTTATTCTATATTCTTACCACTCCTACCAGTTAAAAATTGAACAGCACCCCATGAATAGACAAGCCATATCGGACCCTGCACCATTGCTATCACCTGTGCAGGCACACCATATTGCACGAGCATAGGAATAATTGTTATTGCACCAGCTATTGCTGAAAAGAATACAGTAAACATCTCAAGTAATATTTTAGGAGCAAAAATAAACAAATCATAACTATGCAATGTCTCTGTATCACTAACAACTTCAGCTATTTTCGTATCATTTACTGGTTGTACCATCTCTATAATATGAGTATCAAAAATACCCATACTGTTTACACCACTTATCACTGCATTCAATATAAACAATGCCAATGCTATATTATATGCTTTCATAGTATCACCACCTGAATATTCCGAATCTTCTCTTTGGGGTCTCTATTTCTTTTACTTCTTCCTGTGGCATCTCGGTATTCACTGCTCGTTGCTCTACATAACCAGGATAGCGCTGCAATTTCCGCTCTCTATCTTCACCTATTGTTCTGGTCAATACCATCTTAGCAGCAAAAATTATACTGTGTTCAATTGCTGATATTCCTCTCTGTTTTATATCTCTTGAGTTTGCTGCAATACGACATTCCAGTAGCATCATTTCTATTTCCAGCTCTGGTAATACCAGACTTTTCTGATTGCTATACTGGACAACCTTATCGAATATTGTATTTACTGTATGTTTCAGACATCGCTTATACGATGCTGAGAACCGAGATGAATTTATAGTTTGTATTATTGATGATTTAATTTCGGCAGGTGTGCCTAATCGTGTAAAGAACTGAAAAGTTTCATTCATAAAAGGTGCATCTATATCTCCTTCTCCTGCCATTTTTTCTTCTCTTATAATTTTAAAAATATTGATAAAAAAATGAAAATAAAGACATGCATGCCCCTTTAAAAAGAGGCATGCTTTATGTTTGTCTCTGTTGGTCTATATGCCTCCGCCACCTTTCTTTTCTTCTCTGCCACCTAACAGCATCACTGATGCTATCACCAGTCCAAGAAGTGATACTATTGCAACCAGCTTTATGAGTGGCCCAACAGAACCCCACAAGCTTACACCAGAAACAATATTCGAATTCGTTGAGTAATTCCACTGCGAAGTGCCTGGTATCGTCACAGCAGATTCTACCTGATAGCCTATCATCGGCACTATCTGGAAAATGATAATCAGTGCAGCCATTGCTATACCAACTCCTATGAGCCCCCATACTGTCCCTGTCACGCCTCGCTTGTCGTTTTTCACCTTCTTTATATGCTCTGTCAACTTCTCTAACATGACATCTCTCACCTCCTAACTTTTTCTACAATATAAATATTAATCTTATTTATATAAAAAGGTTTATGTGAAAATCACCATCTTCTTTGGTTAGCTATGATAACAAAGAATGAAATACTTAAAGCTATTGCTACTGCTACAAGTATGTAAGGAAGTAATTGCATAATTGAAATAGATGCTATTGCTGAATTTGTTGTTGCATTCCATTGTGCCTGATATGGGTTGCCTGTCATGTTCACTACATTTTCCAATACTGACAAAGATGATATACCATACATTGTTATGAAGATTACTGCAATAATGAGCATTACAATTCCCAACAATGCACTCCAGTATCTCATTTTCTTTTCTCCTATTTATTTCATAACATTTACATCTTTAAAAAAGTTATTACACTACACCACGAATACGCTCTATTACTATTTCAATCACGAGCATTACAACATAAGCCACCATAACTATTGCAATACCATTAAGCAGTAATGCAATATCAGGCATCTCTATTGGATAGAGTAATGCCCGATGTGCCAAAATAAAACTAAGAAATACTGAGAATAAACCAATTACTATATTGCCATAGATGCGATTTCGTGTATTTGTAAAGAAAAACAGAATCAGAACAAAATCCAATACCAATAGAACAAGAAATATCCATAATGTTATATTCCCTCGCTTAACTAATAATTGGTGATAATTGAGTTCGTAATCACTATATAGAGTATCTAATGTTATGTTTGCATCTGTTACATCCGCACCTGAAACCGTTACAATTGTTGAATTTGTTGTATAGCCCTCTTTTGAGGCTGTAATCTGATATGTGCCATCTGGCAATAACAAACTATAAAATCCAGAACTATCAGTAGTTGTTGTGTCTGAAGTTATATTATTTACAATATTTGCATTTTTAACAGGATTATTATCAGGAAGTTTGACATAACCTGAAACTTCATAGCCTGCTACTGGACTGAATAACAAAAAAATAAACAATATAGATATAACTGCTTCTTTTTTCATTTTTTATTTCAATTCCCAGAATTCTGCTGCTCTATCCCATAATCTTTTAAGGACATCCATACCTTCTTTATTAGCATAATAAGGATTCTCTACCTTCCTTCCTTGATATGATTGTATGGTTACTTGTCGTTCTGGTATTTGTTTTATTGTTCCATCTCTAAATACCAAATTTTTTATAGGTATATCAGGATGCCTAAGTGCATAATTAACGAATTTCTTTTCTTTTTCCTCTGTAATCTGCTTCTTATAAACTTTGTATTTGCCACCATAACCTTCTAACTTTTTAGCATATCGCTCCCATACCTTCAGAGCCTTTTCTGCTCGTTTTATTCGTGCTAATGTTGCTTTTGCTCTTACTCGTTTTGATGCGATAAGCATCTTTGCTGTATTAACAAAATCCACAATATCTTTTACTGCTCGTTCAGGTTTGGGTCCAAATCTTTTCTCTTTGGGGTCGTATGCCATAACTGAGTTAGCTTTTCTCAAAAGTTGGTCTGCTAATTTCTGGATTTTTATGCCTTCTTCATCATAAGGAGGAAGAGTAGAGCCATAGACATCGTAATCACCATAAAACATACCTATCTGGTGTATATCTACTGCATCAACCCATTCACCTTTTAATTTTACCTGAACTGCATATCTTCTCCTCCCCGGACTTGATATTATTCGCACTGGTAGTTTTGAATAGCGCTGAAATATTGCTTTTATTTCTAATGCGGCTTGTCTCGGATTCTTAACCGCCAAATCAATATCTCTTGTTTCTCTGTATTTAAACATCTGCCCACGCATAGGCAGAGAGCCATAGACCACATGCTCTGGATGAGCTTTTAGCCATTTCTCTATCTCTCTTCCCACCGCCAATGGTATTGTTGCTGCTTTTGATGCTTTGAATGGACGCCTCACCAATGTTCTCGCTGTTGATGCTATTTTCACCAATTCCAAACCTGCTTTATAAAGTTCTCGTTCTGAATGTTTCATTTCAATAATTTAAATAAAACTTATTGTATAAAAAGCTTATTTTCCAATTTCATAAAAAACTATTCCTCATAAAAAACCATTCCAATTTAGTTGGCAGGGACTCATCAGAACACCAGCAGTAACAAGGAAAAGTTTCCTTTGACAAATTAAAATATCTCCAGTAGTAATTCACACATGCGGTGCAAGTTCCCCCACTAACACAGGGAGGGCAATATGAACAATTGTTCTTGCACCAATTACACGCCTCAAATGTATTTATCACTTCATCAGGATAAACCCAGTTATCTGGCACTAAAGGAATTATTATAAAAAGCACCACAAGCATAAGTGTTACTATACTTATCCACATGATTATTTTATTATTTATCATTTCCCTTATACTCTCTAACCCATCAAATTTAAGTTCTAACAAAATTTTTACTTGTGCCAAAAAATATTATAACATACAAAAAATTTTGTCTATGAAAAGAATATAGATAAATCACAACTTCTTTTTCAATTCTTCTAACTCATGTTTTATAGATTCCAAATCCTTTCTGATTGGATTGTTGTGTTCATAGATTTGCCAATTCGTAAAGGATATTTCTGATGGTAACATAACAGCCCATTCGAAAATCATTACTACCACTACCACAGCTACCATGCTCAGTAAAAACAGCCAGAATGGGATATAAAAATATTTCTTTATTACTACTACATACGAAGTGCTTGCGAGCATTAGAAAGTTTAGGATTGAGATATAGAATGAAGACCGTGCCAGAAGTAGTTTTAAGCCACCAATATATTTTATTCGTTTCTGTTTTGGTATTTTCATTTTTACCTTTTGCATTTTGTTATATCTCAAAGTATTTTCTTAAATACCTTAATCCAGTTCCAATCATTACAAGCCAAACTATAAAACTCCCCGTCACAGTTCTCAAGAAATCTCACTAAATTTGTTTTTTCATTATTTTCAATCTTATTAACACTGAAATCATCGTTAAAGTAAGAATAAGCCCAAATCAGAGGATTATTGATTCTTCCAAGTGAATAGCTATTGATATTGGTTATCTTCTCTGTAAGTTCTGATAAACTTAACTTTTTTATTCTTCTCGGTCCTATCTCAACCGTAACTACCATATTCACCTTTGCACTGGCTTTGGTTGGGTATAAATCAGCCAGTTTAAGACTTGGAGGCTTAGTTACTCTTTCAATAGCTTTATTAAGGTGATGTATTTTCCCTTTTATTAACTTCCGATAAAATCTCCATCGCCCTATATCAGAAGGTTTTATGAACCTCAGAAAATCTTCGTATCCAATTGCTGAAGGAAAAGCTGTAAGGAATGCATAGCCTTTGTTATTAATCAGAACTGTATCATCGCTTATGTATTTCCATCCTTCTTTGAGAAATTGCAATGTGGAGAGCGTTTTTCCTACATTTGGATAGGCAGATATTAGGATTGTCATGTCATCACTGGATACACACGCAGCATGGACATAGAGGTTTCCTTTCTGGATTTGATGAATTCTATCAATACTGGTGATGAGGTTCTGGATACTCTGTCGAGAACGAGGAGGATAGAACTTATCGAGCCACAGGCATGACTTTGTAACCTGTAACTCCGTTTCTCCCAACAAATTCTTCAAGAGGATTTGGTTCTTCAAATCAAAAAACACATCCTCAAAGTATATAAAATCTTCGTTCTGTCGTCCATAGAACCAGAAATCGAGACGAGAACATCCTTGCTTGTAGTCACTATCTATTGTTTTAACAACCTCAAATTTCATTTTTGCTCATCTCCTTTTTTGTAAATATATACACACCTACCTATCTCATCACACCATTCATATTCTTTTATTGAATTCATTTTCTTATGTGTTATTATATAAACCGTTGAATTGGAAGAGTTTATAGCCCTGCAAGGAATCAATCTATCCGACCAAAAGCATAAATTATAATAGACACCACCTCCCCAGAAATCTCTGTATAAATCCTTATCGAAAATTATTTTTCCATCTATTGAATCAATATAATCACCTACTCCTCGCATCCTATACCAATAATTACCCCAGCCCGATACTTCTTGGATAGTTACATAATTTCCATAGATAAAGAGACATAATGTAAGGAGTATTCCTCCATAAGTAACGATTTGCTTTCGATATTTCTTTATTCTAAGTAAATAGATTATTAGAACAGCAGTAGTCCCTACAACACCAATTGCAACAAATTTATTTAAATAAGCATAGAGAAGACTTAACTCACCCAAATGGTTTCCATCCCTCAGCCCTGTAAAAAAGACAATACAAATAGCCACAGCCATAAAAGAGTCAGCAACATATACCAAATCTTCTGTTGTAATTATTTCTCTTTCTGCAAATTGATGAATAAAGCTTATACCCGCAATAAAAATCAAAGGTATAAGAAAAAACATATATCTACATCTTATAGTTGGTTCTCCCGGCAAAAATAATCCGCAAATAGCACAAACTATAATTATAGATATCCATAAGAAAGTTACTAATGTTTTAGTCAGATTGTTAGAAATACTCTTTGAAAAAAGTTTGAATAAGAAAGCAATACTAAGAACACCAAATATTAGCCCTGAACCAAGAATTAAAGCATCAAAATGAGCAATGAACATACTGAGAATGTTAGAACCAAATCCTTCTTTTATTGCTGAAACTGCTGGGCATGTTATTGAATACCCTGTAACTCCATACTCCGTGAAACCAAATTTTAATGCATTATAGATAAAATAAGGCACAGCTACGAGAGTTCCTATAAGAAAATGCTTATTTACATTCTTTCTTAAAATTAGCATTGTAAAAAGATATGCTGGAATAAAGAACAATCCAAGTATCTTTGTCAGGATAAGTAATCCTACAAAAAATCCTCCCGCATAGCCATAAATCTTATTTCCTATCTGTTCATATCTAAAAATAAAAAATACCGTTGTAAGGAAGAGCACCAAAAATAATCCTTCTGGACGCATTAAAAAACTTCCATGAACGAAATGAGTAGGTATAAGAACCGAAAGGATAGCAACCAAAAATGCCTCAAAATTGTTTAAAAATATCTTTGCGAGATAGAAAGCTGGAAATATTGCTAATGATGAAATGAGTATGTTTATCAGCTTTATAAGCTGGTATTTTGTTTCAATATCATTTACGAAAAAATGGATTGGATAAAAAAGCAAAGGAAATAGAGGTGGATAACGAAAATTAAATATTCTGCCAGCAAGAGGATACTTTGAAAAAAAGTAATAGCCAATTTCATCCGCTATGCATGGTGAAAAGAAATCTTTTGAAATAAATATTTTAAGTAAAACTAAGCTCGCATAAATTATTACAAGAGCACGAAAGTATTTTTTATTATTCTGCTGCATATATTATTCCACACCTTTTTGCGAATAAATAACTTTCTGCAGAACTGAAGATATATCATATTTAAATGCTATACTCAACCTTACGAGTAAGTATCTCATTAAAGGTGAGATTATCCATTTTTTTATCATTCCTATCTTTTCTGAAGGACTTATAGCCTGAAAAGTTTTTGTATCAGAATAATGCCGTATCTCAACGAAAATACCTTTTTTAATTTTTGCTCCAACTCTGAATGCATCATACTCAAACATATTCCCATCTTCCAGCACATGTCCATTTTTAAATTCCATACACCGAAATTGAATCTTCTCTAAAATTTCTCGGTTTATCAATGTGCAACTCAATCCGAAACCTATATTATTAATCAACCTGTTTTTATATCCACTTTGAATTACATCAAACGACCCTAACTCTTTTAAAAGAGTTTGAACTATTGAAGTTTCATAAATCATATCCGCATCCACTGATAGTAAATAATCAAAATCGTTGTCTAACGCATATTGTCTAATAGCTTCTCGTCCTGCTGAGATACTCCATGTTCTATCTCTCGCATAAGATGGCTTTATCGTTTGATAGTAAATTGCACTTCCATCAATTTTATAGCATTTTATTTTTTCTTCCAATCTTTGTAAAAAATTTAATTCATCCGTTGCTATTACAAGACTTGATGAAGAAAATTCATCTTGGATTGCTTTCTGATTTTTTAGGAACTTGTCGAGGATATAAGCATACTTACTAACCAATGTCGTCCCTATTAATATTTTTTCTCTCATTTTAAAACCTTCTTTAAATGGATTTTTAATCTCCATAGTATCATTTTAATCTTTATTAACCTCAATCTACTCTTAGTAAAGATAATATTATCAATGATATACCTAAATCTAAGAAAATAATGCCAGAATGCCTCCTCCTCTAACTCTAACAGGCGCTGAGGAGAAACTTTACAAATGCTGATAGGTAATGTATCTTTGTGATAATACCCAATTCTTTCCCATCTGCACCTTAATTCCTCTGAGACAAACTTATAAACTTCAGTGCCAGGAAAAGGAACAAGAATGAAAAAAGATACAAAATCCGAGTTAAACCTCTTGGCTGTATCTATGGTCTGCTTTATTGTCTCCTCAGTATCTAATCTATGTCCTAAAATCCAGAAGGTATGAACCGCCAAGCCTACCTTTTTTGCCTCTTTTATTGTTCTCTCCGCTTCTTCGATAGTTATTTTCTTATGAATATCTTTTAAAATTTCGTTATTACCTGATTCAATACCCAACTCAATAACATAACATCCGTGCTCCTTCATAGCTTTGAAATCATTATGGTCAAGTGCCCCTACTCTGCCAAGACATTTCCACGGTATTCTTATCTTCTCTTTATCCAGCTCTTTATAAAAATCTGATAGCCATTTTTTGTTAAAAGCAAACAAGTCATCAACAAAATAAATTTCATCTATTCCTTTGTTTATTAACTCTTTAATCTCACTAACTACATTTTTAGGGCTTCTACGCCTGTATTCATCTCCAAAAACTGCTTTGTTACAGAATGCACAATGATACGGACAACCTCGTGAAGTAATAACAGTCGCTACTTTTTTTCCTTTCACCACCATATCCATAGGATAGTGATATTTTTGGATTACATCATAAGAAGGAAAAGGAAGGCTATCTAAATCCTTAATATAAGGTCGAGGCTCGGTATGCATTATAATCCCATTATTGTGATAATATATCCCCTTGATATTTTTTACTTCCTTCTCCTCCTCTAATGCCTCTAAAAGTTCAATAAAGGTATTTTCTCCTTCTCCATAAATCAAATAATCAATCTCTGGACATTCTTGCAAGGTTTTTTCTGGTAAAGCGGTTGCATGTGGACCCCCTGTTATTATAGTTGGTCTTGGATTTAATTTTGAAATTTTTTTAATAATCCTATAACTATCAATCAGATTAACTGTGTAAAGGCTAAAAGCGACTATCTCAGGTTTTTGTTTTTTAACATATTCAATAACATTAAACTCGCTCTTATCTATCCCTTCATCAAAGAAATCTACCTCGTGCTCATTCCTCTTAGCAACTGAGGCAAGATAAAGGAGACCAAGTGGAGGATACTCATTAGTTCCAAACCCCGCTGGATTGATAAATAAAATCCTCATTTCCTTTCTATAATCCCATAAGTAAAATCTTCGGTTATAAATACTTTCATATCGCTATCCAGAGCAGAAAAAGCATCTTTTGTCGGCTTCCATCTATGTTCTGGATTATCAAACCACTTACCCGTTGGTGTTGGAACTGAAATTAAAACTTTCTTACCAACCCTCTTACTTTCTTTTAGTATTTTTGGCACATCCTCATAGTCTACATGCTCAAGAATATCAGGAAGCAATACTGTATCAAAACTTTTATCTTTAAAAGGCAAAAACTCACCAGAGGCACTAATAAATTCCAAATCAGAGTGCTTCATCTTTGCATATAATAATCTATCTCTCCGTATATCAATACCAATACCTTCTATTTTTTTCTCTTCATAGGCTTTATTTAAGATATAACCTGTTGCACAGCCTACTTCAAGAATTTTCTCTCCTTCTTTTATATGCTCAATGAAAAACCTTACTCGCTCTTTCTGACTCTCATCCTCATAAATCATTGCTGGGTGGTCTGCTTCTCCCATGCAGAGGTATATCTTGTATATCTCAAAACATGTCCTCTCATAGCTATTTTTCTCCGCATATTCTTTTGTTCTTTCTTGTAAGTATTCTCTGTAATCATCACGCCTTAGAAGATAATCAATATCCTCAGCCAAATCTGAGAATACATGAATACAACCATATCTGGCTTTAATTTCTCTAAAGAAAGGTAGGTTAGATGTTATTGTCGGTAAGTGATATGCCATAGCATAATTAAAAACCCCACTCTGCCTAATTTCTCGATAAGGCAATACCATCAGGTCAGTTGCATTAAGAAAAACAGACAGTTTATCATCTTTGATATAACCACAGAAAAAAACTCGCTTTTCTAACCCATTCTCCTTTACCACATTCTTCAAAAAATCCAGATAAGGCTTATGCTCTGCTATTCGAGGCTCTCCAATAATTATCAGTTTTACATTAGAATCTAATCTCTTTAATGCTTTAATAATCCTATCATGTCCTTTATTTTTATGGATATAACCTAATATGGTTATTATATAATCAGAAGGTTTTAAATCCAGTTTTTTACTTAGTTCTCGCTTTGCCTTGCTCTTATCATAAATTTCAGGTTTTAACAATATACCGTGTTCAATCAGTTTGATTTTCTTTTCAGGCACTCCTTGTTTTATTAAAACTTCCTTTGTCTCGTTTGAAAAAACAATTAAAACATCAGAACACCATACCACTATTTTATTGAGAAGAGAATAATAAAACCCTAACTTACCTTTTTTAGAATCTCTGAACTCATGTAAGGTTGTTATGATATTTGACTTATTTTTGAATTTATATCGCTGAGCCAACCATAATGTTAAATAAAACAGAGGTAAGTATATACCTGTAATTTTTCCAAAACTACCAAAAAATGGATAATCAAACTGAATATGAACTATCTCTGAACCAAAGATACATTTTTTTAGTGTAGATAGGTGGGAGAATATATTTAAGCTATTCTCTCTGATGTAAACAATCTTCACACTCAGATGTTTATATTTTTTCAATCCTTCTACCAATTTCTCACTATAACTACCTATTCCGCATCCTTCAGGTTTGGATGTTACTATCTTGATTTTCATATCTTATATCTTATCCTCCTCCTAATAAATTCCACTGAACTCTTCTTTCCACAATTTAAGCTGGTCTATCAGCCGTGTTTTAAAAATCTTTATATCAAACCTCTTTGCAAAATCTATCATAAACTCAGAATTCCAATCATATCTTTCCAAAACTTCTAAAGCTCTTGTAATTGAATTTTCATCACCTCTTGTTACTATCCCTCCCTTGTAAATTTCTAAATTACCACTATTTGCCATGAAACTTGTTTGTTCTATCAGTAATGGAGGATAGCCTGTATTATTAACAATTACAGGCTTACCTGAGCAAAGAGCTTCTGAAGGGATTATACCAAAATCTTCATTCAATGGATTGTATATTACTGCCTTACAATTCGCAAGAAGTTCCAATTTCTCCTCTTCACTCACAAATCCTCTATAATCTATTATTCCATTACCATTATGCCTCTGAACATATTTGAATGTTTGTTTATCATTCCCAGCATTGCCAGTGAGAACAAGCTTTACACCAGCTTTTTCGCAAGCCTTGATTACTGGCATTATCTGCTTTTCAACATCAAATCTCCCCATGTGCAGGATAAAATCCCCAAATCCTTTAAATCTATATTTTTTTGTTTCAATTGCTGGATAAAGAATCACTGAATCTCTCTTTAAATACTTCCACAGTCTTCTTTTTATCAGTTCTGAATTCACAAAATAATAATCCACCCTTGAATCGGCTACAACATCCATCCATCTAAATAACTCCGCAAATATGAATATCACCATGCTCCTTTTTGTATACTCCCAACGATAATGAAACAAATCCCAAAGCCATCTCGGCACTGAATGACAGAAATTGATATGCATTATATGTTCTGGAGTGATAATTGCCTTTGGTGTAACTCCACTTGTGATTATAATATCAAAATTTTCCAATTCTGTAACATCTATCATTTCCCAGACCCAGTATTCCAAGATTCTTTTCCTTTTTGTTATCTTACCAAGAGTCCTTGCCCATCTTGGAAGTAAATACGAAATATCCTCCACCTTAATTCCATCTTTTTCTGTATCTGAGAATAAAGTATATACTTTCTTTAAACCAAGACATTTTGCAATATCCACAGCTACCTTTTCTCCACCACCAAAGAAATCATAAGCCCAATGAAAAACCCCTATTTTCATTTCTCTACCCTTCTAATGCATCAATATTCTTACTACCACATCGTGGACAGCATTCAGGTCTTGTCTCTATGCCCTGTCTAACCCATATAAAAATATTCCCACAATCTAAGCATATCCATGCGCTTCCCATTTTTCTTACCTCCTAAATTTATCTCTAACTTTTTTAACAGTATCTACTAACTTTTTTAGTTCTTCATTATTCCATACACCTATGACTGTTATTTTCTTACCTTCATTTTCAATTATCGCTGTTCCAGTTTTAGTCCTCACTAATACCTTATCGTCTTCAATTTCTGTTTCCATTTTCTATTTACTCACTAATCAGCACTCTATCGCATTTTCTGCATTGGTAGCGTCTGTTATGTCCCTTAAATCCTCTTGCTATTACTTCTCCTCCACAATAAGGACACTTCTCAGGTATCTTCCCTAACAGGTAGGTAGTATTTTATTTTCCACCATCTATCATAAGTTGGTTTGCTTTTCTTCATTTTGCTCACCTTCAGATTCAGGCTCCAGTTCTAATTCCACCTCTTCGTTTTTCAATCGTGTAATTATTCGCTCTTTCCATTCCCTGATTTTCTTCACTCTTACATCCCAATCTTGTTCCCCCAGCTCAAATTTCTCCAGTATGTTTCTGGTTTCCTCTAAATCATAAATGAATTTCTCAATCTCTTTTTCTGATGCTTCTATGACCTCTTTTGGTAGTTCACTACTTGTAATCAGCGAATGATATATGCATAGCCTCACAAGTGATGACATCTCTAAACCCAATGTTGATGCCATAGTGTTTATCCCTGCAAATATCTTCTTCCTTATTTTGATTGACTTGCGTGCCATTTTATTTGTGCCATCTATGCAAACCTTCGCATCCATTGTATAGTTCCTTACTCTTCTCATCTTTGCATACCTCAACTTTCTCCTTAATTGCCCTACTTCTCTTACAACCTCACTATACTCATGTTCCATTATCGAGAATCCATGCTCAATAATTTTCCTACTGATTTTCTGCCAGTTAAGTTCTCGATTTCTCTCTTTTATATCTGCCAATACCACTCTTATTAGCTGAGGAAGGTTCACTGTTGTTGCCTGAAGCTCACTATCTTGGATTTCCTCTTCTTTCTCTTTTATTATCTCCTCTAAACTCCTTTCATAATATTTTTTTCTTCTCATATTTTATAATAT
>Ga0209410_1000254_pt1 | contig 23769 bp, 33 predicted proteins | sample Mar14436cmmetaG_FD_184135 | JGI IMG/M metagenome (GOLD analysis project Ga0209410, IMG submission 184135) | Marine hydrothermal vent microbial communities from Guaymas Basin, Gulf of California to study Microbial Dark Matter (Phase II) - Marker... ... | reverse complement strand
TTCCAATGATGACTGTCCTTTGATTTTTACCATTTTTATTTTTGATTGATATTATTAAATTGATATTATTAAAATTTAATAGATAATTAATGTTAATTAATGTTAAATACCTTTAATAGCGGCAGAAACTATGTCAGCCGTATTTTCTATGCTGAATTTCTCATTATTTATTATTAGGTCATATATCTTCATATCGTCTAGATCGATATCATAAATCTCTCTGTATCTCTTTTTCTCGCTCTTTTCCCTTTCCAGAATTCCCTCTCTTGCCTCTTTTTCAGAGACATTGTCCCTCCTTGCTACCCTCTCTACCCTAACCTCAAGAGGAGCATCTAACCAAACCTTCAGCTCCGCGTGAAGAAAATATGCAGAAAGCCTTCCATCCACTATACAGTTACCCTTCGCCAGATTCTTCTGTCTCTGATCAATTTCCCTGTCGATCTCCGGATGAGATTCCGCATATTCCGAGAATTCCAACAAAGACATTCTCTTTTCCCTTGCCATCTCCCTCATTATTCTTCCTGCAGAGATATACTTAAGATTAAACCTCTTTGAAATCTCTCTCGCCAGGGTTGTTTTTCCTGAACCGATTGAGCCGCCAATAGTGATGATCATTTTATCCCTCTATAGCCCTTTTTCTTTTAGAAAAAGAAAAAGTGCTATCACCCCAAAAAGAAAAATTATTGAATTTTCCATTCGGGAAATTCCCTTTCTTTTCGTCAACCTTTTCTTTTCTAAAGAAAAGGTTGGCCAGGGTTGTTTTTCCTGAACCGATTGAGCCGCCAATAGTGATGATCATTTTATCCCTCTATAGCCCTTTTTCTTTTAGAAAAAGAAAAAGTGCTATCACCCCAAAAAGAAAAATTATTGAATTTTCCATTCGGAATTTCTATAACCTCAACCCCCTCATCCTTTCCAACGCCTCTTCAAGCCTTTCCTTTTTTTGCGTCAAAGCACATCTTACAAAGCCCTCCCCATACCTTCCGAATCCTACTCCAGGGGTCATAACCACCCCAGTCCTGTCAAGTAAATCCCTGGAGAATTTAATTGATGACTTATAAGTTTTGGGGATCCTAAACCAGAGATAGAATGTTGCCTTGGGTTTCTTTACATCCCATCCAAGGTCATTGAGACCATCCACTAGTATATCCCTCCTTTCTCGAAGAATTCTCCTGTTCTTCTCTACTGAATCCTGAGGTCCCGTCAGTGCTTCTATACCGGCATACTGTATTGCTTGAAATACCCCAGAATCTACATTTTCTTTAACCCTTCCCAGCCCCGAGATAATCTCTGGATTTCCAACAACAAAGCCTATTCTCCATCCAGTCATATTATATGTCTTGGAAAGGGAATGGAATTCTACTCCGATTTCCTTTGCTCCATTCACCTCCAAAAAACTCGGCGCTTTGTAACCATCAAATGTCATCTCAGAATAGGGAGCATCATGGCAGACAATTATCTCATTGTCATTTGCGAAGTCAACTACTTCCTTAAAGAATCCCTTTTCCACAACGGCTGTAGTGGGATTATTGGGATAACTCAGAAAAAGAATCTTTGCATTTTCTGCAATTTTTTTATCTATCTTAGAAAAATCTGGCTTGAATTCATTTTCCTCCAGAAGTGGCATTTCTATGGGATTCCCATCTGCGAGGATTGTTCCAATTTTGTAAACGGGGTATGCCGGGTCTGGAACTAAGACTATGTCATTGGGATTTATAAAGGCTAACGGAATGTGTGCTATACCTTCTTTTGATCCAATTAACGTCAGGACTTCATTTTCTACATCAAGTGAGACACCAAAGCGTTTTCTATACCATTTAGCAACAGATTCTCTGAATGAGAGCATTCCAGCATATGATGGATACCTATGATTCTCTGGATCATACGCTGCCAGACAAAATTTATCAATAATATTCTTTGGTGTGGGTAAGTCGGGATCTCCAATTCCTAGATTAATTATATCCATCCCTCCGGACTTTTTCTCCTCTATTACTCTGTCAATTTCTGCAAACAGATAGTAGGGAATCCTCTGAATTCTTTGTGAGTATTGTATTTTGATACCTTCCATTTTTCTTTGGAGAGGGAACTGTTTAGAGAGTATATATCCTTATTTTTCCTAAAAAAATCTCAATAACCTTCTCAAATCCTTTTCGTAGATAACCTCATCCACATATTCCAGTATTGATTCATCCTTGGGATTAAATGCTATGCTGAAACCAGCTACTTTAAACATGGGGATGTCATTAATGTAATCACCTACAGCGGCGCATTCTTCCGTTTTTATACCTGCATCATTTGCGATCTTTTCCAATATCTTTCCCTTACCCTCAAAGTCCACTATCTGATTTATGCCCTTAACCTTTCCATCATTTACCATTAGTTCATTTCCATAGGAGTAGTCCATATTATATTTTTCCTTCAGATGGTCTGCGAGGATCTTCAAACCACCGCTTATAACCGCTAACTTATAATTCTTTTTTAATCTTGGAATTGTTTCATCGATACCCTTCATAAGGTGCGAGTTATAGAGTATCTCCTTTACAGTTTCTATATCAACACCCCTCCAGAGAGCGACATCTCTCTCTGCCCATTCATCAAACGTTATTCTACCCGAGAAATACTCATGACCATTTATCTCGGACTGTTCTAAAGTACCTAAGCCTTCATGAACCTGCGCCCAACTTCCACTTCCATCTACGAGAACACCATCCAGATCGAAGGCTATGAGTTTTATTTTTTTCATCTTCATCTAAAGTTGAGGGTTAGCTCCCCTTCACCCCATTCACCAATAAATTGAAGCAAGCAATCCTTGCCCTTTGTCAATTTCAGTTTCATATCCTCCCCAGATGTACCGCAGCTGACATAGCGATTATTGTCTGGGGCATCTGCAGAAGATATATCATAGTAGAGGTGAAGATGGGTGTTCATAAAATTCTTGTCATCTATACAAAGAATTCTCACCTGATACATATCCAGGGATGATGGAACATCTATATAGGCTAAGGAGTAAGGATTATTTTTCAGCCACAGTGCATAGTAGGTTTCATATTCGGGTGTTTGTTTTTCTACACTCTTCCCCTTGATATAAATGCTCCTATTCTCACCATTTTCATAATACTCGGCAGAGATTATAAACACCGGCCAACTACCCTTTGATTCCTTCCTGTCATTCAAAATTCTCAATGTATAGTTATTTGTTTCCTCTGGGGAGAAGACAATCCTTTCACCCAAACCCGCGGATTCTGTGGAGCCTTTCAAAATGTTTCCATCGGCATCCAATACGAACATATCATAGTCCACATAACTGTATCTGTCCCGAAATTTTTTTACTACATCTTTTCCCTTCCTTTGCGTTTCATCCACATAATTCATGAGGAATATATACTTCCTGTTACCCTGCAATTTAAAAATAAAATCCGTTTTGTTTCCCACCTTATTCTCGGTATATTTTTTGACACCAATTGGGGTAAGCCCACCTTTGGATATTGGAACATTTGGTTTTCCCAGTTCATTCACCTGTCCCGGGAGACTTATACAGCCGCAGATTAATACCGGGATTATTATTCCCGCCAGTATCCAGAATTTCATTTTTAATTTTTAATTCATCCATACATTGGGGAATATTCCTCCATCTCTCTATATCCGCTCTTACCCCTCTTCAATTGCTCTGTAATCTCTTTAAACATTTTCTCTATTCTCTTTCCTTCGTTTATCAGTCTCCTTGTGTCTATGCCCAGATCGAGTAGCTTATTCAGTATATTGAGCATTGAGGCAGAAGCTAATGGGTCCGGAACGTATTCTGTTTCTGCCATCAGGCTTATGGTTGGAACATTATTCTCCACACAGTAAAGTAGGAGATCGCTGGAGATGCCAGTCAGTATTCCTTCCTCTATCTTGGTTACATCCAGTTCCTCCAATTTCTCATTTAGTTCATGAGTATTTGCAATTCCTAGAATCTCGTGTTCCTTATCAGTAACCCTACCCGATATTCCGGCTAAAAGCACTACCTTACTGGGATTTATCCCCCTTAACCAATTGATTAATGCATTAGAAAATTCTGGTACATATGAAACGGGGATTATCAATTCCGAAAATATTACTATAATATTATCCTTAGAATAGATCCTAATAGGTCTCATAGGTGCAGCGTCATGAATCACCGCCACGCTCCTGAGTTTATCTGATTCTATACAGCCTATTACCTCCATCCCCAGTTCATCTATCATATATCTCGCCGCTATGGTACTAACAAATCCTTTACTCGGGAAGCCCTCTATTACAATGGAGCCCTCGGGAATTTTCTTTCCCTCCTGAATAACTATCTTAGTGGTCATTTTTATCACAAATCTGCAATTTCAGAAAATGCATCAATAATCTTTTTTAATTCATCCTTATTAAGTTGATATGTACTCAATTTAAAATTCTTGGTCAATCCGGGCTTTATTCCAATAATTCCCCTCTTTTTCAACTCCTTATAGAGAAAGAACCTGCCCTTTTTATGCCTCTTTGAGATTTCGTAAAAAATGGGTGCTTCAAAGAATAGCAAGTCGTGATTATGTGGCTTTTCTCCAAGTTGCCTTAATCCAAGTTTTTCAAGTTCTCTTGAAAAATATCTTGCTTTTTTGACCTCTTTATCCCATTTTTTAACCCTCTCTAAAACGGTGGGAAATGATGCCATCAGGGTTGCAATAGCAGTCCCTCTCAACTCGCAGCCCAAAAATTCCACCTCTTTCCTCTGGTATTTCTCCGATTTTCTCAGCATAATTTTTTTCCATTTTTTATCCATCCCCAAGACACCGATGGTTCCAGATGATGCCATTGATTTATGACCAGAACCAATTATGAAATCGGCCCCAAACTCTTTCATGGAAATTGGCATTCTTCCAACCGCATAAGCACCGTTAACCAGATATGGAACCCCATATTCCTTAGAGATTTCCCCCAATTTTCTAGCATCTGGTAAATTCCCATAATTCCCATCTGGGTATGTTAAGATGATCATCGCAGGTTTATGCTCTTTTATTAGAACTTCATAATCTTCTACGTTTATTCTGTATTCTGGCGCTCCAGAATTTGGAACCTCAATAACTCGTAGATTGGCTCTTTCAGCTGCAGTAATTGTTGTATAGTGCCTGTTTCCATCAACAATTATAGTATCTCCAGGCTTTGTAATAGAATGCATTATATTGAATATACCCTCCCTGGCTCCGAGAGTGATTCTCACGAGATCTGCCCCCAAAAATTTAGGTAGATGTTCGGAGATAAATTCTTTAATTAAAGGAATTTCATCTACTTCTAATCCGGGACTGAGATCATAGATAGAATAACCATCTGCAAATTCAATTAAGGCTTTTCTCGCCTCCGGTGTCAAAATTCCACCCCTCTGAATGGGATTCAAATTTATATACCCTATCGCCTCCCTGTGCATATCTTCAAATTTTCGCAGAGATTCTCTAAAGTGAATCATTTCTTGTCGTATATTCTTTCCCTTTCTTTTTCAATAACTCTAAAAACTCCTTTCTTGTTAATCCTGCCTGCCTTATAATCTCAACTAAAGTTCCTCTATCAATCTCTTTGTGATCTGGAATAACGAGACCCCTTCTACCTTCTGGACTGGATTTAGATAGAACAATATGGCTTCCTCTTTGCCTTACAGGAACAAAACCAATCTTCTTCAATATTTTAACGAGTTCACGCCCCGAGAGGACTGGCAATCTTGGCATCTTTAACCCTAAGATGTGTTACGAGTATCTCTTCACTCTTAATTTCCTCGGGGGCTTCAAATTCTTCCAAGTAAAGCTCCACAGCATCTTTTAGATTCTTTAAAGCCTCTTCAACTGTATAGCCTTGACTAACAACATCAATCTCCGGACATAATGCAACATACTGTTTTTCACCTTTTTTGATAATTGCTGTTAAATCCATTTTCTCACTAGTTACAACTTACATCTTAAGACATAAATATCACCAGCAACAGCCTCTCTCCCGCCCTATAAAAGGTTCTATGAGTGGTTTTATTTCCTCCGGTGTCAAAATTCCACCCCTCTGAATGGGATTTAGGTTTATATACCCTATCGCCTCCCTGTGCATATCTTCAAATTTTCGCAGAGATTCTCTAAGGTGAATCATTTTATCTTGTTTAATACTCTGTTTCATAGTTTAAATTTATCTCCTTCTAATTCTTATTACATCAAAATGAGAATTCTTCTAATTCATTCTGACTACATAAAATTCGAGGCAAAGAAGAAGGCTATAAGGGATGCGGAGGAATTTAAGGAAAAGGGGCAGGAAGCAGAGAACGTCCTGGTGGCGTTTATCGCGGTAGAAAAGATCGATGAAGAGGATCCAGATTCTGTAATCAAGCAGTTGGTTAAAGAAATTAAAGGAACTGTGAAAAGGGTGGGGGCGGAATCTATTGCCATCTACCCTTATGCACATCTCTCCAGTTCTCTTAGCGGCGTAAATGTAGCAAGAAAGATATTAGATGATGCATATAAAAATCTGAAGAAAGAATACCCGACAATAAAGGCACCCTTTGGTTGGTACAAAGGCTTTGAGATAAAATGCAAGGGGCATCCACTTTCTGAACTTTCCAGGACTATTGTGCCCGAGGGAGGGAAAGAGAAAAAAGAAAAAAAGGGGAAGGAATCGGAGGCATTGAAAGCGGAGGAGAGGCTTAAGTCAGAATGGTATATCCTGGATTTGAGTGGTAATCTGGTTCCAGTTTCAGAATTCAGATTTAAAAAAGAAAACCTGAATCTTAAGAAATTTGCAGATTATGAGATATCGAAATCCAGGGTGGTGGATAAGGAACCGCCGCATGTTAGACTTATGCGGATACATGAAATAGCAGATTATGAACCGGGCTCAGATCAGGGGAATATGAGATGGTACCCAAAGGGCTCCTTAATAAAGAGGCTTCTGGAAGAACACGTTTCAAATATCGTTGCAGAGAGTGGAGGAATGCAGGTTGAAACACCGATCATGTATGATATCTCACACCCCAATCTCTCTAAATATATAGATAGATTTCCTGCAAGACAATACACCCTAAAATCTGGGGCCAAGGAATACTTCCTGAGATTTGCCGCCTGCTTTGGTCAGTACCTAATGAAGCACGATATGACAATCTCCTATAGAAATCTTCCACTTAGGTTATACGAATTGACCCATTACAGTTTCAGATATGAGCAGAGTGGTGAGCTGGTTGGACTAAGAAGGCTGAGGGCATTTACGATGCCAGATATGCACACACTCACAGTTGATATGGAATCTGCAAAAAAGGAATTCTTATCACAGTACAGATTATGTATGAAATGGATGAATGACCTTAAACTAGAGTATGAGATCGGCATAAGATTTGTTAGAAGGTTTTATGAGGAGAATAAGGAATTTGCAAATCAATTGGTGAAACTGGTTGGAAAACCGGCATTAATTGAGATCTGGGATGAGAGACCCTTTTATTTTGTGATGAAATTTGAATTCAACTTCGTAGATGCATTGGATAAAGCATCGGCCCTTTCCACTGTGCAGATAGATATAGAAAACACCAAGAGATTTGGGATAACATACGTGGATGAAGATGGAAAGGAAAAACATCCACTGATGCTTCATGCCAGTATCTCTGGAAGTATTGATAGGAATGTGTATGCCCTTTTGGAGAAGGCATATCTAGAGCAGCAGAGGGGAAATAAACCCATGCTACCTTTATGGCTCTCTCCGACACAGGTAAGGCTTGTTCCGGTCTCTGAGGAATTCAATGAATTCGCACAAGAGATTGCAGATGAATTAGATAAGAATAGGATAAGGGTAGACATCGATGACAGAAATGAGACCATCGGTAAAAAGATAAGAGAGGCAGAAAGGGAGTGGATTCCATACATCCTTGTCCTGGGAGAGAGGGAAAAGAAATCCCAGAAATTCAAGGTGAGGATTCGACGCTCAGGCGAGCAGAGGGATATGTCTCTGAAAGAATTAATCAGAGAGATTAAAGATAAGACAGGAAACCTGCCATTTAAGCCACTTCCTCTATCCAGATTTGTCTCGGAGAGACCGAGGTTTGTGTAATCTACGCCTAAATACGATTTTTATATTTCTCCCAGCGTTTTCTTTTCTGCACCGGGACGAATGTATTTACAAATTCATTGATCTCCTGTAACCATTCAAGTTTTTCTTTTGCTGTGAGATTTCTAAATCTATCTATCTGCTCCTTTGTCATACGGAATCCAAATTCAGTCATTTGAGTTTAACTCCTCCAGGTCGTTAAGAGCACTTATATCCGCCATATCCTGCGCTCTGCCGGATATTTTTTTGAGTTTTTTCAAGAGGTTTATGGATACTATGGGTATTGATATGTCTCCTGCCGTGATTATCGTCTTTTCCTTATCTATCTCATTGAATGGTATGGGATTTTCAATGAATACGTCGATGACCTGAAATGGCTTCTGTGGATTAAAGAAGGAGAACACCCATATTTTTTCATCTTTCCATTCACGTCTCTTCATGGGGTCTTTAAATTCTTCAGGGGGGACAGGTATCTTTGGTTTGTAGCCGAGGTCATGCATTGCAGAGAGAAATCTGTCGATATTCTCCTGTTCCAGATCTATTATGATATCCAGATCTGCAGTCATCCTGACCACCCCGTGAAGTACGAGTGCTATGCCACCGGTCACCACATACCGGACCAATCTCCTGTTTAATGTGATAAATACATCCTGATAATACATCTCCATGCACCTCTATGTTAACATTTGTAGCCAAAATTTAAAAAGTTATCATACATACTACCTATCCATTGTAGTGTTTATTTAGATTAGTATCTCCGAATATTTATATTCGTGTTATCTAATATCCCATTATGAAGAAATATTTAGTTTTTGGTCTGGTTTTTGTAATTGTGTTGAGTGGATGTATTGGGAGAGAGACAGAGCTGAAAACAAGCACTACAGTAAAAAATTACACTATCACAACTACTACCATAGAAAAGGAAGACCTTTCAGGGTGTGATGAAATCCAGGATCGGAATTCCAAAGATGAGTGTTATTTCGGGATTGCCAAAGCTAAAAAAAATCTGTCAATCTGCGATAAAATCCAAAATCAAGATCGTAAAAATGTGTGCTATTGGGTTGTTGCCAGAGATACAGAAGACCTCTCGATCTGCGATAAAATCCAGAATCGGGATTGCAAAAATTGGTGCTATAGTGATGTTGCCAAAGCTAAAGAAGACCTTTCAATCTGCGATAAAATCCCAGATCAGCATTGCAAAGATGTGTGCTATAAATTGATTGCCAAAGCTAAAGAAGACCTTTCAATCTGCGACAAAATCCAAAATCAGCATTGCAAAGATATGTGCTATAGTGATGTTACTACACCTAAAAAAGACTTCTCAATCTGCGACAAAATTCAAAATCAGGTTTGGAAAGATTTGTGTTATATAGATGTTGGCATCGCTAAAAAAGATCTTTCAATCTGTGATAAGATCCAAGATCAAGGTTACAAATATAGGTGCTACAAAGAAGTTGCCAAAGCCAAAGAAGACACCACTCCACGATAAAACCCAGTCAGGATTTGACACCCTTGATGAGGACCCAGATAAAATTTACGCTCAAAACAAATTAAAATGGGTGAATTAGCAAGATTTTTGAGTGAGATAAGGAGGGATCCCGATATTAAGAAAGTATTATTTGATACCAGTTTCTTGGATAGTGTGGGACGTACTCTCGAGAAGAGGGGCTTTGAAGAAACAAGGCTTTTCCTCTGGGATAGTCATTCCAGAGAGGATTTAGAAAAACAGGCAATAGCACTTCTGGGTATCTTGGGAAAGATGGAAGGGGTGGATATGTTAAGAAAAAATAGGGTTATTAGTAGTCATATAATAAGGAATATACACAGGATGTTGAAATGAAAAGATCACATATAGAAATTTCAAAGATGGTAGTTGGAGAAAGGGCTGTAGAATTTGTAAGGGATGGTATGATCCTTGGCCTGGGAACCGGGACAACGGTGAGATATTTTATAGAAAAATTGGCTGAAAAGATAAAGAAGGAATCATTGGAAATAATTGCAATTCCAACCTCTATTGAGACAGAAAAAATGGCGGATAATCTGGAAATTCCATTATCAAATCTGAATGAATACCCCGAGGTTGATCTAGATATTGACGGTGCCGATGAGGTTGATTTAAATTTTAATCTAATAAAGGGAGGGGGTGGAGCACACACTAAAGAGAAGATAGTTGCTATGGCATCTAAGGAATTCATTGTCATTGTAGATAAAACAAAGACTGTAGATAGAATTGGAAATACTCCCGTTCCGATAGAAGTCCTCTCATTCTCAGAAAATTTTGTTAGAAAGGAAATTCAAAAATTGGGTGGAATTGCAAGATTAAGGGAAGATTTCAGGACAGATAATGGAAATTTAATACTCGATGTTAGGTTTAACATAATCAATCCAGAAAAATTGGAGGGCGATATAAACAATATACCTGGTGTTATTGAGAATGGGATATTCGCCAATAGAAGACCCGAAAAGATCATAGTTGCCGATGGTAAAAAAGTAAGGATAATGGAGCGTGATTTAAATGGAGGTAAAAGATAAAAGACAGGAATTGCAAAGGATTTTGATGGAATTGGAAACATATAGGAGACAGATGGATTCTCTAAGAAATGAGATTCAATTGCTCGATTCTACCATGGCAGAGTTAAGATCATCGCTAACGGCATTAGACGCCTTGAAGGAAAATAAGGCTGGTACAGAGATTCTCGTTTCCATTGGTTCGGGTTCTTTTATCAGGGCAGAATTAAAAGATGTGGAAAGGGTAATTGTTGGAGTAGGGGCTGGAATTTCTATAGAGAAGAATGTCGATGAAAGCAGGAAGATTTTAGAAGCAAGGGGCGAAGAAATTACCAAGACAATGGAGAAATTGCAAAAGAGTGTGGTAGAAATAAATGATAGATTAGTCAAATTGAATGATGAATATCAGAGGTTAATGAGGGAGATTCAGGCTGAGCAGAAATAAGATGTTCCAATCACTGAAGAAGAAGGTAAAAGAATTTATAGGAAAAACAGAAGAGATCGCAGAGAGGGAAATTAAACTCAGTAAAGCAACAAAGATAAAGGGCATTCTCAGAAAGGGTATAAAACTTTCTGAAAAGGATCTTGAGGGTATACTCTATGATCTTCAACTGGATCTGATTCAGAATGATGTTGCTGTGGAGACTACTGAGGCTATTCTCCAAGAATTAAAAGAAAAATTACTTGGCAGAGAAATTGAAAGGGAGAATCTGGATAGATTCATTAAAAATTCACTGAGAGAAACCCTGCTGGATGTTCTCACACCAGAGGAAGAGGTTGATATTCTTTCCATAATTCAGAAATCAGAAAAGCCATTCAAGATAGTCTTCTTTGGTGTAAATGGGACTGGAAAGACAACCACTATAGCAAAGGTGGCAAAATACCTAATGGATAATAATCTCTCTATAGTTCTTGCAGCGGGGGATACATTCAGGGCTGGAGCAATAGAACAGATAGAAAAACACTCCGAATCTCTTGGTGTTAAACTAATAAAACATCAAAAAGGTGCGGATGCCGCCGCTGTGATCTATGACGCCATAGAACATGCTAAGGCTCATAGGATAGATGTAGTTCTTGCAGATACTGCTGGTAGAATGCAAACCAATGTAAATCTGATGGATGAAATGAAAAAAATCTGCAGGGTAAATAAACCGGATATAAAGATCTTTGTGGGTGATTCATTGACTGGAAATGACGCAGTAGATCAGGCAGAGAGATTTAACAAAGAGATAGGGATCGATGCCATAATCCTGACAAAGATGGATGCAGACGCCAAGGGAGGTTCTGCATTATCAATAGCAAATATTACTAAAAGACCGATTCTTTTCATAGGAACTGGGCAGGGATATGAAGACCTGAAAAGATTTGACAGGAATTGGTTTGTCGAACAGATTCTAGAGTCATGATTTCTTCGTGATTTTTTTTATTTTCTGTATTAGTGGTGGGATTACTATGACTAATGCTGTGATTGCTATGAGTACAACTACTCCATGGAAAAATAAAAGAGGTATCATAGAATGTCCCAAAGCCTGAAACCTAACTTTGAAGATATATTTGAGAATTAAAAATATCACTGAAAAAATTATGACAAACCTGTTAGATCCATCTTCCATCATCCCTCTTAGTTATCTCTTTAATTTTGTGATATAAACATGTAGCGATTATGTAAAACATGCCATTTAGGGAAATCCAAAAATGCATGATATTTATATATGTTTTACAAGTAATTAATCGTAAAGAAAAAAATATAAAGTAAAATGAAAACAACCACTATATCGGAGAAATGGCAGGTATGTATCCTAAAAGATGTACGAGAAAAACTAGGGTTGAAACCCCATCAGAAGCTGTTGGAGATCACAAGAGATAATGAGATAGTTCTAAAACCATTACCCTCAATGCTGGAATTGAAAGGTTCACTAAAGGGACTTAGTGGGAAGAAATCAACTCAAGAGATTGTTGATGAATTGGATGAAGACTGGGAATAGAATGTCTTACCTGGTAGATACCTATGCACTGATAGAATGGTACGATAAAGGCAATAGAGCCTATGATAAATACTTTAAGGAATTAAAGCCAAGAGATTATTATATCACGAGATTGACGCTTCTTGAATTCTACTATCTCCTCTATCATAGGAAGGGGGAAGAAACTGCTGAGACATACCATGGATACCTATTGAGTTATTTTAAACTTGTTGAATTGGATGACTCCCTGATGAAGAAATCCGCTATCTTCAAGTCTGAACAATTAAAGAAGGGCAGAAAGATGTCATATGTAGATTCAGTGAACTACGTAGCAGCAAAATCCATGGGAATTAAAATTCTTACCGGGGATGACGATTTTAAGGGCTTAAGCAATGTGGAATTCGTTAAGTAGTATTCACCCTTTAACCCCCTTCTTACTTACATATCTTTAACCTTGTGATATAAATAAGGGACTATTATGATTAGTGCTGTGATTACTATTAGTGCGTGTTCCCACATTTGAAGTATTCTACAAATCAGTGGTGTTAGTGAATCATAACATACTGCCTCACACGGTCCCCCATCAGGAGGACAATATGTTTCAATGCAACCAACTGATGCAAATTGCATACAATCAGTCCATGGAAAAATAAAAATATCATCCCTGAGGAGCCCAAAACCTGAAAGTATCCAAGCTAACAAAAAGATGATCGCTAAAGAAATAACCAACGTAATTATCGCATTCACATTTCTATTTCTAACTTTGAATATGTGTTTGAGGATTAAAAAGATTATTGAGAAGAGTATAACGACTGGAATAGACCATATTAAAAAAGCCATTAACGACCCAAGTATGTCAATTACAAGTATATCAATTAGATCCATCTTCCATCATCCCTCTTAGTTATCTCTTTAACTTTTTGATATAGAATGACACGCATCAGGAGTATCCCATGGAAAGACAAAGGAATACTCTCTGACGATCCCAAAGCCTGAAAATGAGAATAACCACCCACTCCCCCAAGGGAGTGGGCGGGGGTGGTTGGCTGAGTTATCACACAGTGAGTGATAACAATAAACCGCCCCCACTCAGAGAGCGAGGGGCGGAGGTGGTTGCTTTAATCAATAAGTCTAAAATTATCCCGAAGACTTCATAGTGTAATAGACATTTCTCCCAGCGTAGATTTTTTTTAGCATGTTGTCCCTGAATAATTTATTGAGACGGGCACTGGCGGCATTTCTACCCCTGTACTTAAAATGTTTCTGCACATCACCCGCACAGACCCTTCCCTTGGAGCGAACAAAATTTAATATCTCCCGATCACGATCAGATATCTCAGAGGGCTCTAATTTTTTGTTTGGAGTGTCCATTCTCTGGCTGATATTTTCCAGAAGATCGGCTATTCGCTCAAGTTTTTTCATCATATGATCAAATTTACTATTGATATCCCTAACCACGAGATTGCTGCTCTTTTTTTCCTCTGCTATTGAATAGAGCATGGTGGCGATAGCAACCGGGTCAGACATCTGATAAATCGCCTCTGATATATCCTCAGTCAATTCCTTAAACTCTTTGTTGTAGTCGGTAAGTGAACCTTTCATCGTGATTATCTCGATGTTCTGTAATTTTTCACCATGGATATTTTATGACTATTTTATGACTATTATGATTTAGTCATGACTATATAAATATTTATCGGTTTTCTATATAAATACTTATCGGTTTTGGTCATATGACGATCATGAGCAAATTTGAGAAAATCAATACACGTCAACGATATTATGATATCTCTCAAGGATTTTGAGGATTTTATGATTCCCTCGAAAATTCTTTTTTTTAAGAAATTAAAGCCATAATTTAACATGGTCAACGAAACCGAATCAATTACTCGGGGCGTGAATGAGCTGGTCTCCGGTTTATTACCAGAGCTTTCAGGGTATGAAAAGATTATTGTTGCGATTTTGATCTTTTTAGCCTCAATTGTTGTTGCAAAGATTATCTATCTCCTTGTGGAAAAATACTTCAAGAAACTGGCTGCCAAGACAAAGTCAAGGATTGACGATGAATTATTGAGAATATTGCACAAACCCATATATTATGTGGTAATTCTGATCGGTGTTCAGATTGCAGTTAGCTACCTGCTTGTGTCTACCGTCTATGGGGATTACTTCACGACATTCATTTCAATAATTCTTATCGCATTGGTTACATGGGTGGTTGCCAATATCGTCAATATAATCCTACAGGAATTTGGAAGAAAATTGGCTGCCAGGACAAAGACCAGCATAGATGATGAAGCCATCCCCTTTCTTTCCAAGGTAGCAAAGTTTGCCATATATGCAATTGCCCTTATGATAATCCTAGATCAACTTGGAATTGAAATAACCCCTCTGATAGCCAGTTTAGGAATCGTGGGTTTCGCAATAGGCTTCGCAGCTAAAGACACAATTGCAAATCTTCTGGCGGGTTTCTTTATACTCTCGGATAGACCATTCGCCAGAGGGGACAGAATAAAGATAGGCAATTATCTTGGAGAGGTTGTTGATATTGGTCTGAGAAGCACAAAAATAGAAACACTGGATCATACATTTGTCATCATTCCAAATGAGAAGATAATCTCAAATGAGATTATAAATTATGCCCTACCGGATCTGCAGCTAAAGGTCAAGATTCCCATTGGAGTTGCTTATGGTTCGGACATAGAAAAGGTCAAAAAGATAGTTCTTGATATTGCAAACGCTTCTGAATTAATCCTGGATAAACCTGCACCCTGCATATTCTTCAGAGAATTTGGAGAATCCTCACTGAATTTTCTACTGATTGTGTGGGTGGATAACTTTAGGGATAAACTCAGGGTAATGGATGAAATTAATAGCAAGGTTTACGAGGAATTCGATAAAGAAGGAATTGAAATCCCATTCCCATGCAGGACTGTTTATTTGAGGAAGGATGAATGAAAACAAATCCTTTCTTTTAGAAAAAAGAAAGGATTTGTACACGACGGATCTAAAGGTCTGGTGTGTGTCAGACCAAAGGTCTGCCACATTCCCAAAGAAAACTATCTTAAGTGGAGTTTATCTATTTTAGTACCATGAAAAAGATTTTTCTGATCTTGGTTTTGATGGGGATTTTAGTGAGTAGTAGCAGCACTAGTATTTTACTGACTACCAGTACCACCATTACTATTAATGAAATTGAAATCATTAAAGAAGCGGAACTTACTTTTAGAAAGGCAACAGGATACTACAAGAAAGCAATAGAAACTCAGAGTTTTGATGATTATGTGAAGGCAATAGAATATGCTGAAAAGGCAAAAGAGTTATTTGAGGAGTTGGGGGATGAGGAGGGGTATGCAAAGAGCAGAAACCTAATTGCTCTCATTGGAAGTGACGTATTCTATGATATATTGGATTTCAAAAAAAGAAGAGAGGCAGATTCCCATTATGAAAAGGGAATGATTGAATTTCTTTATGCTATGGGGGGTCCTGAGAAGGATAAGAGGATAAAGCACTTCAATAATGCAAAGCAGGAGATAGAGAAAGCAAGAGCCATATACAACAACTTATATGAATGGGCAGAGATATTGAAGGATACTGAGAAGAAAAAACTGTATCTTGGTGAGATAAGTAAATGCAACAGGAGACTAGAAGAAATTGAAATTCATTATTATGTGCCTTCCCCACCACACAGGGGAGAACAGTTATATATGAATGCCACTTTCTTCTTTGCCAAGGGCGATTGCGAAAATGCCAGCAGATTCGCAAAGGAGGCAAAATCCCTTTTTGAAAAAATCAACGATCTGCCTGGCGTTTACAAGTGTGATATCTTGATCTATCGGATTAATGAGTGCCTGAAAAAATTAAAAACAGCAGATAGATATTATGAAAATGCCACCACATACTACGAGACAGCGGATTATGAGAATGCCACTATTGTGCTAAAAAAAGCAAAGGAGATCTATGAAGGGGTTAATAATCAAAAGGGTATTAAGAAATGCAATTCCCTTAAAGAAAAGATAACTGAGATGAGTGAAAAGAAAGAAAAGGCAAATGAACTCCTTGGTGAAGCAGAGATGTACTTTGAACAGAATAGATTTGAGGAATCGATTGAAGCGGCAAATGAGGCAAAAAAGATTTATGAGGAAATCGGTTATATGAGGGGTGTTTCAAAAGCCGACAGGTTTATAGAACGTGTTAAATATAACCTAGATATTGATATACCTTCTCAGCCTCCACTCCGTTCTCTTTTATACATCATTATACTCCTGATACTAGTAATAGCCATACTCCTGATTCCACCCATGGTGCGGAGACTGAAGAAATATTAAACCGTAACTTTAGCTTTTTTAAGTAATAGGTATATTGGGCTTTGGGACAAAAATCAACCTAATTCTTCACTATAACAACGTACGCTCTTTTGCCTAAATATCTCTTTGGGGCATCAACCTTTGCTCCATTACCATATATTGTGACTTTCTTCTCGTAAATCATTATGACATCGTCATCCTTTACGTGAAATTTGCCACCGACTACTCCTCTGATTTCTCTTCCCATGTTAAGTAAATTGAAATCCCATTCCCATGCAGGACTGTTTATTTGAGGAAGGAGGAATGAAAATTAATTTCTGCTTTCATCCAGATAGCCAACTATACTAAAAATCTCCTTCACCACATTCGCAGCCAGAACAGCAGTCTGAGAGTTAAATCCATGAGGAGAAACCTCCACCACATCGGCCCCAATCAACCTTCCATTTTCTAATTCATTTTCTAATTCTTTCAAATTATTTTTAAAATCCGAAAAATCCCAGCCATCCGGTTCTGGAAGTCCGGTTTCCGGGGCAACACTGGGATCAAAGACATCTATGTCCACCGTCAGATATGTCTTTCCAGAGATTTTATTCTTTTCAATTTTTTTCATTAAATTTTCTTCTTCTTTTGAAAAACTTCTCACACCCATTTGAACCAGATTGAATCCCTCCACAACATGAGATGCCCAGGTGGCGTGAGAAAATTCATTTCCCAGATAGTCTCTTCTGAGATCGGTGTGTGCATCAAAATCCACAACCGTATCCGGATTCAGGGTTTCTATTATGGGCAAAGAGATGAGATGCTCTCCTCCGAGAAATAGGAAGAACACCTCCGGATTTTTTTCTTTTACTTCTCTAATGGTTTCTTTTATTCTCTCTGCCGTTAACTCGTAGGAACCTGGGACAACTTCTATATCCCCCAGGTCACAGATCTTTAATTTTTCAAATACATCAAAGTTCAATTCGTGATGATAGCCTTCTATCAATTTTAACGCTTCTCTTATCGCTACCGGTCCATGTCTACTGCCCGGATTTAGAGAGGTATAATCAAACGGAACCCCTATTATGCAGATATCTGCTTCATCCAGAGGGTAGTTATAACTCAAAAAGGAATTTTTTACATATATCATTTTATCATTAATATCATTAAGGTCTTCTTCTACACATTACTGCAGAGATTATCGTTGATAGCACTACCGCACCGACGATTGCAGAATATAAACCCGAGTCAAAGATTCCTGATTTGTATCCCAGGATAGCGGCTATTATCCCGAAGTTCAGATTGGAGCCAAATAGTGCAGCTATGTATCCCGATGATTTTGATGATTTCGGGAAATATATCTTACTGGCAAGGTATGTACTGATATAGTTTGATGAAAAACATACTACTAAGAATATTAGCAGGAGAGGGATATTGTTAATTAAATCAATAACGCTAATACCCAAACCAACCTTGAAGAAAAATATTGGTGCAAAGAAACCGAAGACGATGCCTCTCAATTTTACCTCAAGATTTTTATGTTCCACCACGACCTCGGATGTAATCATGCCTATGAGAAATGCTATAATAGCCGCTTCTATACCCACACTCTCGGAAACTATAGCTACTGATAGAAGCAAAAGAAGGATTAGCCTAAACTCAAATTCTGCAATGTTCCCCCTATAGTACTTGAATATCCTTCTACCGAAAAATGGGAATAAAAATGTAAAAATTAATAAACCAATAATCAGTAAAACCAGTAATAGGGAAAATTCTGTGAAAAAGATTCCCAATGCTGACATAGTTAACGCGTCTGTAACCATCGCTGCGGAGAGGATTAGTTTGGTATCACTATCCGAAAAACTACTTTCTCTCAGTATAGGATAGACTATTGCTATTGATGTTGTGGAAAGTGCGATTGCAGCTAATCTGCTTTGATCATCAGTGAAATTAAGAAGGTGACTACACAGGAAGAATATAGCAAGGAATGGGAAAAGAAACGATGAGATTCCTATTGTAAGACTTGGTCTAAATTTCTGACGTAGCATGTCTAGGTCGATTTCTAGACCAGCCACATACATCAGTGTTAGGATTCCGATGTCGGCTAGTACATTCACCATGCCCGTGCTCTCAAAACCAAAAAAGTTACACGCCACTATACCTGCTATCAACTCCAATATTGCTGTAGTTATTCCAAGTTCTAATGCGATAAATCCGCTTAGTACTATGATAGCACTTACTATGACGATTGATTCCTTCATCTTCTTTCAAGTAATGCAGATATCATTAACGGCAGGATTATGGTGGCATCTCCTTCAACTGTTACATATTTTGCTTCTTCTTTTACCTTTCCCCAGGATATGGCTTCCCTTAACCTCGCCCCGGAAAGGCTTCCATCAAATTCGGTCGCCGTGGTTATATAAACGGCATAATCTAGGCCTTCTCTGAATTGATTCCACCAGATGGTATGATGTTTTGAAATTCCCCCACCTATTATTAATGCAGAGGTCTTTTTAGATTCCCTTTTAGATTCAAATATTATATCAGAAAGCTTCTGCTCGTCAAGAAATAGGTCTACTTTAAAGTCTTTGTGATTTTGCCAGAATAGCCATAGCTGAGAACCTACTGCACCATCAAATATTCCCGGGATAAATACAGGGATTTGGTTTTTATAGCACCAGTATACTATCGATTCCTCTTTCTTCTCTTCATTCTCAAGTTTCCTGCCGATCTTCCAGATCAATTCGTAGACCGAGATTTCCTTTGTTTCCCGATAGATTTCATTTATCATCGGTTGTAATTTTTCCTCCAGGATCATGCCATAACTCTCATTTGGAATCAGGATATTCCCCAGCCTGTTTATCCCTTTTTTATGTAGCTTTTTGTCATCCATGAAAAAGTCTCCGTGATAATAATCCTTCCACAGCCTTGCGATGTCATGGTCTAAAGTGCCACATGTTGTTATAACAACATCAAATAATTTTTCCTTTATAACCCCTTTTAGAATTCCCCTCGTTCCAGTAGCTACAATATTTGCTGGAAAGGAAAGAAATCTAATGCAATCTTCCTTTTGCATTCTCTCCAGAATATCGACCCCTTGAGCAAGATTCTTTGCGGTAAATCCACCGCTTTCATACATCTCCTTTACGAGTTCATTTATCCTCTTGTCTCTGATATCCAAATCCCTTATTGGTTTCATCTTTTAAAATATTTTTTAAAATATTTTATTGAATTTTTGATATAGAAATTTATTGATATAGATTACTAATTATTAACATGTTCCAAGAGTTGATTGTGCAGCACGGTCCATTATTGGGGCTTTTCATATCCTCCCTCACAGGCTCCACAATATTTATCCCACTTAGTGTAGAGGCGCTTTTTCCGATTCTGATAAGATTTGATCTGGATCCCTATTTGATAGTGATCGTTGCTAGTATGGGTGCATTAATGGGAACCTGGGTAAATTACCTATTGGGTTATTTTGGTTCGGAGATAATTGAAAGAAAACTGGACAGTAATAGAATAGATCGTGCGAAAAGGATAATGAATAAATATGGCTGGCCAGGATTATTTATAATAATCTTCCTGCCATTACCCCTACCAATACCGGTTGATCCCATCACAATTTTTCCGGGGATTGCGAGGATGAATTTTATTGAATTCTCGATAGTGGTCTTTTTTGCAAAATTAGCCAGATATTCCTTTTTTGTGGGTATATTCAATAGTCTTTTAGGTTTACTGCATCTCTAAATCTTAGTGTAAATTCAATCTGGTGAATTTACATGGGTTCGGTACCTGAACCCACAAAAGCGTTGGTGTTACTAACAACACTTAGATTAACGTGTCATTAGTCCTCATAAGGGACGCCAACGCGTCATTAACAAAGTCAATATCAAAGCGTCATTGCCTTATATCTGAACCAGAACGGCACCATTATTGGATATGATATCCTCTTTATCGATCCTTTTCCTTCCAACTTTAATTCCAAGTAGTTTTGAGCCATCTAATAGAACCTTAGATACCTTGCCTATTTCCCTGCCATCCTTGCTAAAGACCTTTTTTCCAGCATAGTCCTCTATCCATTTTCTTCTTGCTTTTATCTCTTCTATAAAAATCAACTCCGTGCCTTTGATCACAGCAATAAAGAGAATGATACTCAAAATGATGGAAAGGATAAAATTTCCTATTGTACCTTCCAAAAGATAATATGCACCAGATTGTGCGATCAATTTTATAAGTAGTATTAATGCCAATAAAATTAGGTATCTCCTTATGTTTAGATACCTCTCCATAGCATATTCATCAATGATTCTGCCGATAATGGCAATTACCACCGCTAATAGGATAATATCTGCATGATTCAGGGTTAGTACTGTTGTAATTTCGTTAATAAATCCAGTGGGATTTTCCTTAGAATATTCATCATAACTGAATCCCAGTCCAATTATCAGAGTGATAACAGCCAATGAATATGCCACAATACTGATCCTCTCAATAGACAATGACTTGAGAAATTCAGAGAGTCTGGAGAAAAATTCTTCTTCATAACCAAGGCCCTTTATAATCAGATATATACCAACAATGGCAAGGAGGAGAAGCATGGCGTGCATTAAAATATTAAGTGCCCCACCTATTGCTATAAGCAGCAGTATTAGGCCGGGGATGACAAAGATCAAACGGGCAAGATTGGGGTCCTTTTCAACCTCCCTCAAAAAGTTGGTTATCTTAAAATATGCCTTCTCCAGTTCTTTACTCTGACGAACAATAACCGTCTTTACAGAATTGATCTTGACTCTGGATTGAATTATGGGGATTATCTCCTCATCCTCTGCACCATCTGTTACAAGAACTACCGAATCCGGTTTAAATTTCTCTATTAATTCATCCAACTGTTTAGCTATCTTCCCATCGGAAACTATGCCAACATTTCTATCTCCAGTCAAGGTGGCGATCTCTGTCTTTAGTTCTCTTGCAGTCCTTATTGCCTCGAAGATGGCGTTAACATCCGTATCCTCGGGATCTGCCAAAGCTAGATCTCTGGCTGTCTCGATGTTTTTTTCCTCACCAATTATTGGACCTTCTACCCCTATCTTTTCTCCAATATCATTATCCCTATCAATACATAATATGAGAGTTTTCACAATAATTTATATCGATTTAAAGAAAATATGTGATGAATTCAGATGAATTCAAATCGGTGTCACTAACAAAGTGATATACTGAGGCGTCATTAGTGGTCATAGGGAACACATACAATTAGATTAATGCTAACATCGAGGTGTCATTGTCTTATCACATTGCTTTTTAAAGGCTATTTTCTAATAAAATATAAATTAATTTAATAACAAACATAAGAGGTTTTTAAAATGGCAAAGAGAAGAAAAAAGAAGGGTGTGAAATATTATGAGTTGAGAGAAGGAGGAAAAAAACATGTCTTTACCGGAAGGACTCCCAGACAGGCTGCATTAAAAGCGGCAACAAGAGGCTTTACTAATATAAGGCTGAGAGAGAGGGGAAGAAGAAACAAGGATAAGACCTATAGCATACACGTTTTCAAAGGCTCTACAAAGATGGTGAATGCACCAGAAGACAGACCAAGTTGGTTGCCTGCAAGAGTAAAGAAACCCAAGGTTAGAAAAATTAGAGTAGAAAGAGTCAAAAAGATTTAATTTCTTTTTCGTTACTCTTTTCTTTTCTTCTTTATTTCTTTTCTTCTTTATTTCTTTTCTTCTTTTAATATATTAATATGATCGTTTTTTCTGGATGCTCCTCAATCAGTTTGGGAAAGAAAGTTGCACATAGGACCAATGCAGAGATTGGAAAGATAGAAACAAAAAAATTTCCTGATGGAGAGATCTATATTAGGATCCTTTCCGACATTAAAGGAAAAGAATGTGCAGTAATCCAATCAACCAAAAGTAATGATGACCTCGTGAAGTTAATTCTTCTTTTGGATTTACTGAGAGATCTAAAAGCATCTAAAGTATATACTGTGGTTCCTTATCTTGGGTATGCCAGACAAGACAAGCGCTTTGAAGAAGGAGAAGCACTAAGTGCCAAAACGATAGTAAAAATTTTAGATGAATTCTCAGATTCTCTAATAACGGTAAATTGTCATTTTCTGAAAAGAGGGGGGGAATGTGAGTTCCATGGTATAAAGATGGGGAATTTAGATGCCTTTCCCCTACTTGCTGGATATTTTAGAGATAAACTCGAAGAACCGATGGTGATAGCACCCGATAAAGGTTCTTTAGAATATGCCCAGAATGCCGCAGAGATTATTGGATGTGATTTTGATTTTTTAGAAAAGGAAAGGATATCTGGTGAAGAGGTTCGAATAGAAGAGAAGGATCTGCATATAAAAGACAAGGATATCCTTATCCTGGATGACATGATCTCTACTGGATCTACGATAATTGAAGCGGCAAAATTTCTTTATACTCGAGGTGTCAAAAGCGTCAATGTGGGATGTGTGCATGGTGTCTTTTCCAAAGGGATAGAAAAGGTCAGATCTTCTGTAGATAACTTAATTTGTACCGATACTATCGAGAGAGAGATTAGCAAGGTAACTGTTTCTGGACTGATTGCAGATAAATTAATGTCGATGATATGATATTACTCTATCGGCTTCCAGTCTCAGGATGAAATAAAATGACGCTAATAGACTGTTTAATAAGAACCATAATGTATTTATATAGTATTATATTAATAATATAATGAAAAAATAATGTAAAAATTTATTTTGGTGATAAAAATGGAAAAAAATACCAAGATAATATTGGGGTTACTGATAATAGGGATAATTGCTGTCGCTGTAATCTGGATTGCTAATCCTCCCGAAGAGGAAGAAGAACCTCCTGGACCAACCAAGGAAGTAAAAGAAATTAAACTGGTGGGGAGTGTTCATGGAGAGGGGTCACCAAATTATTTGGGAGGGGCAAGCTCGG
>Ga0209410_1000253_pt1 | contig 23792 bp, 21 predicted proteins | sample Mar14436cmmetaG_FD_184135 | JGI IMG/M metagenome (GOLD analysis project Ga0209410, IMG submission 184135) | Marine hydrothermal vent microbial communities from Guaymas Basin, Gulf of California to study Microbial Dark Matter (Phase II) - Marker... ... | reverse complement strand
GTCTTACGATTGTATTCAAAAAGTTCTTTATCATTCTTAATCAAAAAGACACCTTCACCAAGAGCTGAAGCTCTTGGAATTTTGGCAATAAATGGATAAGAAAAATAGTTTAGAATTTTTTTCTTTTGACGTTCACCATAAAATATGCGTGTATAAGGATGAGGAATATTTAATAAATTAAAAAGTGTAGTTTGTTTTATTTTGTCCATTGCATAAGCATAACATTCAAAACTAGGAAATGTGGGTTTTCCCATAGATTTAAAAAGGTCAGCATAAAAACTGGTGGGATAATAAATTTTTTCTGCTTCTCTTATTAATTTTTGCTCCCATGGTTTATAGTCAGAAAAATTAGTTCTTACTCCTAAAGTAATGACTTGTTTACAATGGGCTAAAGAATTGCCAATAGCTACTTTTGGTTTTTCCCTTTTGTATGACATTTAATAATTATAGTCAATTACAATTATTAAGTAAATATTTATTGACAAAAGTCTGTCAAAATGAAAATGTTATAATATGGTATTGTTTGATAAGATTCCACTTAAAAATGGGCTTACTTTAGAACTATGGGATGCTTCAAAAGAAGAAATTCGAGGGTTATGGACAGTAAAAGTTATAGCTAGATGCAAAATAGAGATAAAAAAAGAGTATTTTGAAGAATTTAGTTCTGGCTCTGAATGGTATAAACAGTTAATAAAGATAAAAGGAAATTATGTTATTTATGAACAGCAAAAAAAGAAAAGTTTAGTGATTTTTTCTGAAAAAGAACGTGTGTTTAAAATACTTGTAGAAAGATTAAAAAAACATATTTTCCCTTATGTTTCAAATCAGCTTTTTCCTAAAAATGTTATTTTAAAAACATTAAGTGAATTAGTTAAAACCGATTCAACTTATTTTTCATAATTCATTCTCTTGACAAGATTCGTTTAAAGAGATATTCTTAGATATGAGCGGGAATAGCTCAGTGGTAGAGCACCACCTTGCCAAGGTGGGGGTCGCGGGTTCAAACCCCGTTTCCCGCTCCAAAGAGGCGGCATAGCCAAGTGGTAAGGCAGCGGTCTGCAAAACCGCGATTCACCGGTTCGAATCCGGTTGCCGCCTCCATTTTTTATTTTATTATTCGCTTTTCAGTAACAACAATGTCAACTTTCATATCATGGGTTTCTAAAGGTAAGGAATCAGTTAAGCAAATTTCAAAGGTAAGGCCAATTTTAAGAGGTGAAAAAGAGAGATTTTTTAAGAAACGATCATAATATCCTTTTCCATAACCTAACCGTCCACCTTGAAGGTCAAAAACAATACCAGGTACTATCACAAGATCAAATGATTTTTCCCAAAGTTTGCATTTTTTTGGTACAGGTTCAAGGATATTTGCGAAGCCAGGCGCTACATCTTCTGGAAAAGAAAAAATCTGATATGGAACAATTTCTTTACCCTCTACCCGAGGTAAGAGAACGTTCTTATTATATTTTAAGGCGGCTTGGATGAGAGGTAAGGTATCAACTTCACTTTTATGTGTGACATAAAGCATAACTATTTTTGCATTTTTCCATTCATGCAATGTTAAAACTTTATTACAAATTTGAATACTTTTTTGTTTTCTTTCTAAATGAGAAAGTTTTTCACGATAACTACTATAAATTTTTCGGAACTCTTCTTTTTTGGTAACCGACATGATAGAAATAACATATATGTTCTTGATATTATTGGCAAGGAGATTGCAAAGATAAAATGCAGGATTTTTTAGAAGAAAAAGAGATTGTAGTCGGTGAATTGTTGCCAGTTATCCCTATGAAAGATTTAGTAGTATTTCCTTCTATGATTCTTCCTATTTTTATTGGACGTCCTATATCTTTAAAAGCAGTAGAAGAAAGTTTAGTTAAGGATAAATTAATTCTTCTTATTACTCAAAAAGAACCTACAATAGAGAATCCTACCCCTCAAGATCTTTATGAAGTAGGTACCATTGCTTTGATCATGCGTCAATTAAGATTGCCAGATGGTCGGCTTAAGTTGTTAATACAAGGATTAACTAAAGCTAGAGTAAAAGAATATATACAGATTTCCCCATTTCTTTTAGCAAAGATTAAAGTTCTAGAGGATAAAAAAGTTTCTGAAATCACAGTTGAAGTAGAAGCATTGATGCGAAATGTAAAAGAGCAAAGTGAAAAGATTCTTTCTTTAAAAGGACTAGATTATGAAGATATTTTTGCCATTATTAGTCAAATAGATGATCCAGGACAACTAGCTGACATTATCGCTTCAAATTTAAGATTTAAAGTAAGTGAAGCACAAAAAATTTTAGAAATCCTTGAGCCTGTGGAGCGTTTGCGCAAAGTAAATGAATTATTGGGTAAGGAATTACAAGTTTCTAAAGTACAAGCAGAAATTCAGTCAGAAGCACGAGAAGAGATGGATAGAGTTCAAAGGGAGTATTTTCTTCGTGAACAATTAAAAGCCATTAAAAAGGAATTGGGCGAATATGATGAGTTTGACGAAGAAATAGAAGAATTTCGTGAAAAGATTGAAAAGGCTAAAATGCCTAAAATAGTAAAAGAAGAGGCATTTAAACAGCTTGAACGTTTAAGTATGATGCATCCAGACTCAGCTGATGCTAATGTTATACGGACTTACTTAGACTGGTTAGTAGAACTTCCATGGAGAAAGAGTACAAAAGACAAATTGGATATAAAAGAAGCCAAAAAGATTTTAGATGAGGATCATTATAATTTAAAGAAAGTTAAAGAAAGGATTCTTGAGTATTTAAGTGTAAGAAAATTAAATCCTCATGCTAAAGGAGCAATTCTTTGCTTTGTTGGCCCTCCTGGAGTAGGCAAAACTTCTTTAGGTAAGTCTATTGCTAGAGCATTAGGAAGAAAGTTTGTGCGCATTTCTTTAGGTGGAATTCGAGATGAAGCAGAAATTCGTGGTCATCGTCGCACATATATTGGAGCTATGCCAGGACGTATTATTCAAGGTTTAAAACAAGTTGGTTCAAATAATCCTGTGTTTATGTTGGATGAGATTGATAAAATTGGCACAGATTTTAGAGGTGATCCTGCTTCTGCCCTTTTGGAAGTACTTGATCCTGAACAAAATACCAATTTTAGCGATCATTATTTAAGTGTTCCTTTTGATTTGTCAAAAGTAATGTTTATTACTACTGCTAATCTTATAGACCCTATTCCTTCGGCCTTAAAAGATCGGATGGAGATTATTGAAATTCCAGGCTATTCAGAAGAAGAAAAACTCCAAATTGCTTTAAAATATCTTTTACCAAAGCAGCTTAAAGAACACGGTCTTAATCAAAAAGATTTAAAAATTTCTTCAGAAACAATTAAAAAGATTATTAGTAATTATACAAGAGAGGCAGGGGTAAGAAATTTAGAAAGAGAAATTGGGGCTATTTGTAGAAAAATAGCAAGGAAATTAGCAGAAGGTCAAAAAGGGCCTTTCAAGGTTACTCCATCTAATCTTCATCAATATCTTGGGCCGCCTAAGTATCTACCTGAGATTGAAGTAGAAGAAAGTGAAGTAGGAGTAGCTACTGGATTAGCTTGGACACCTTATGGTGGAGAAATTTTAAGAGTAGAAGTAACGGTTTTAAAAGGTAAAGGAAATCTTATGCTTACAGGCCAGATGGGAGAAGTTATGCAAGAGTCTGCTAAAGCTGCTTTGAGTTATGTTCGTTCACGTGCAAAGGCATTGGGATTAGCAGAAGATTTTTATGAAAAGATAGATGTTCACATCCATGTACCTGAAGGGGCAGTACCAAAGGATGGGCCATCAGCTGGTATTACAATGGCAGTAGCATTGATTTCGGCACTGATTAATAAACCTGTTAATAAAGAAATAGCTATGACTGGTGAAATTACCTTGCGTGGTAGGGTCTTGCCTGTAGGGGGTATTAAAGAAAAGGCATTAGCAGCAGCAAGGGCAAAAGTTAAATATATAATTTTGCCTGAAAGAAATAAAAAAGACTTAATTGAAGTACCATCTTCGGTAAAGAGGCAACTTAAATTTATTTTTGTTAAAAATATGGATGAGGTGATTGAGCCAGCTTTAAATATAAGATTAAAAAATGGAAATTATTTATCTTAAGTTAATCCTTATTTTCATCCTTTTATGTTTTTCTGCTTTATTTTCTAGTTCAGAAACAGCTCTTTTTTCACTCACTCGTTATCAAATACTAAAGCTTAAAGAGACTAAAAATGGGAAAATAATAGCTTCTCTTTTAGAAAAACCCGCTCATTTACTTATTTCTATTCTTATTGGCAATGAAAGTGTTAATGTTACAGCTTCAGCTTTAGCTACCTCTGTTGCTATTGCTCTTTATGGTGAAAAAGGAAAATGGATTACCCTTGCTGTAATGACACCGATTTTATTGCTTTGGGGAGAGATTGTTCCTAAGGCATTTGCTCTTACAAAAGCTCCTAGTTTTTCTTTAAAAATAGCTCCATTTATTAATTTCTTTGTAAAATTAGTTACTCCTATCCGGAATTTTATTAGATATGTGGTGAATATTGCACTTTATCCTTTGCCTGCTGTTTCTAAAAAAGAACCTTGTTTTTTAGATAATGAATTTTTACAACTTTTAGAAAGCGCTTCTCATGAAGATGGGTTTAAGATTATTGAGAGAGAGTTTATAGCCAATCTTTTGCGCTTCAGACATAAATCTGTATCTGAAATTATGGTGCCTCGCCCAGATATGTTTATCATTTCATTAGATACACCAATTAAAGAGTTAAAAAAGCTTCTTAACTATCAATGTTTTTCAAGGATTCCTGTATATGATAGGGATCCAGATAATATTATTGGTATCCTTCATACAAAAACTTTATTGGGATTAAATAAAATTGAAGGAACTGTAAAGGATTTAAAAGAAAAATTTATTCAACCTTATTTTGTTCCGTCAACTAAAAAAGGAGAGGAGCTTTTTTGGGAAATGCAAAGAAAAAAAATAGCTATGGTTATAGTTGTTAATGAATATGGTAGTGTAGTAGGTCTCATTACAATGGAAGATTTATTAGAGGAATTGTTTGGAGAGATATATGACGAATATGATATGGCTGAAAAATGGTATAAAGAGATAGCTCCTCATAAATATAAAGTGATGGCAAAAATGTCTTTAAAGGATTTTAACTATATTTTTAAAACAAATCTTAAAGCAGAAGAAGATACAGTAGGAGGACTCATTTTAGCTCATTTAGGTCATTTGCCACAAAAAGGAGAAACAATACAAATTGAGAATCTTAAGTTTACAGTAATTGGTCTTAAAGGGAGGAGGATTACAGAGCTTATAGTAGAAAGATTAAAATGATAGGAGTTATTCTCTTTTTCATACTGCTTTTTTGCGAAGGTTTTTTTTCTGGTTCAGAAATTGCTATTGTTTCAGCTGATCCAAAATACCTAAAAGCTAAAGGGGCAAAGGAAGCTTTAAAATATCTACAACAACCAGCCCACTTTTTGGCTGTTACTCTTGTTGGTACTAATTTAAGTGTTATTACAAATACTGCTTTTACTACTGCTTTTTTAATTAAACATTTAGGAGTAACTGGGGAAATATTATCTATTTTTGGATTGCCACCTATTCTTTTGATATTTGGTGAAGTTATACCTAAAACTATCTGTCGTCGTTATCCAAATGTAATTGCTCCAAAAGTAGCAATTGGTTTAAAAGTTGCCAGCTTTCTTTTAGCTCCTCTTGTTATTGTATTTTCTTTTTTTACTGAAAAATTATTAAAGTTAACAGGCAGTAAAGGACTTCATAAAACTTCTTTTTTTACTAGAGAAGAATTAAAATTTTTACTTCAACAAGATGAATTAGAAATTGCTCTTACTTTAAAAGAGCGCCAACTATTAAGACGTCTATTTACATTTACAGAAATAGCTGTTAAAAGGGTAATGATACCACTTGTTGAGGTTACCTCTATATCTGATACAGCTACTATAAAAGAGGCATTGGATCTTTTTTCTAAATATCGCTACACACGATTGCCAGTTTATAAAGAAAGAGTAGATAATATTGTTGGCATCATTCACTATTATGATTTTATAAATTTTTCTGACTTAAAAGCTAATATTAAACCGTATATGAGAAATGCCTTTTTTGTGCCAGAAACAAAACCTGTACATGTCCTTTTAAAGGAAATGCAAAGAGAAAAACAGCCATTGGCAGTAGTAGTGGATGAATACGGTGGGGCAGTAGGTATTGTAACTATTAAAGACCTTTTAGAGGTAATTACTGGAGAGATAATGGATGAGGATGAGAGAGAATTGTCCTTTTTTGAAAAAGTAAGTGAAAATAGATATTTAATTAAAGGTCGTATGGAGATAAATGAGATTAATGAAAATTTACCTTTTACCCTTCCTAAAGGAGATTATGAAACTTTAAATGGTTTTATCATAGGTTACCTTGGGAAAATTCCAACTGTAGGAGAAAAATTTTATTATAATAATCTTACTTTTATTATCCGTCGAGCTAATCCTAGATGTGTTGAAGAAGTAGAAGTGATTATTGGAAGATGATTGAGGATCTTAAAACAAAAATATTTATTCTTGTTTTTATTTTTTATCCTTTTTCTTTATGGGCACTTACTTTACAACAAGCTATTTCTTTAGCAATGAAAACATACCCTCCATTAAAAGAGAAACTTCATTTAAAAGAAAAGACACAATTTCTTTATAAAGCAAGCTTTGATCCTTATTTTCCTACACTTTCCTCAGAATTTTCATATGAGCGTACATTTGAAAGCTCTATGCATACAATAGGAAGGTTGTGGGATAATCAATATACGTTTGGTTTGACAATTTCTTATAGATTATTTGATGGTGGTTATCGCTGGAGTCAAAGGCAACAAAGTGCTTTTGTTTTTGATCAGGCCATTGCAGAGATAGAAATAATAAAGAATGATTTAAAATTTTTAGTTAAAAAAGCCTTTTATAAATGCCTTGCTATGAAAAAAATTTGGGAAGTACGAAAGGAGGCAGAAAGTATTGCTAAAAAAAATTATGAGTTGGCAATGGCAAGAAGAAAAGTAGGAGTAGCAATGTTATCTGATGTCACACAAGCACAAGTACGTTATACAAACGCCCGTATGGAGACATTAACTGCTCAAAAAGATCTTGAAAAAGTAGAAGGTGATTTAAATAGTTTAATAGGCTGGCCTTTAAATAAATCTATAACTTTAGAAGGGAAGCTAAATCATAAATGGATAAATGTTAATTTTTCTGTTTTAAAAGAAATGGCTTTTAAGTATCGTCCAGAAATAAAAAAACAGCTTCTTGAAGTTAAAAAAGCAGAGGTAGCTATAAAAGGATATCGTAGTGCTTATTTCCCAAAACTTGACACAAAATTAAGTTTTTATCGATTTGATAATGAACCAGCATTAGGAGAAAAAGAAGCTGTATTTCTTGTAAGTCTTTCTTATGATTTGTTTGATGGTTTAGGTAGATATTACAAAGTGAGTGCGCAAAGACGGACACTAAAAGCAGAACAGGCAAAGCTTGATGAGATTAAACGAGAAATTTCTTTAGAAATTTATCAAGCTTATAAAGATTTAGAATTAGCATTTGCTAATATGAATATAGCTGCTGAATTAGTAAAGGAGGCAGAAGTAAATTACAATCAGGCTTATGGTGAATACAAGGTAGGGAAAGGTGATATTATTTCTCTTATTCAAGCAGAAATGAATCTAGCAGAAAGTAAGGTTAAATGGGTAGAACAAATATTAAATTATAATATTGCTATTAGTGCTTTAGAAAAAGCAGTATTTGCCGAAATTCCAAAGTGAATTTAATGAAAAAATTTTTTCTTTCTAGCTTCATAATAATTATCATCATAACAATAATTATTTTCTTTTTGCAAAAGCCAACAAAGCCAAAGATTATAAAAACAGCCAAAGTTTTTCGTGGTAATTTAACTATTTTTGTAGAAGAGACAGGTATTGTTAAACCTCAAGTAGGGGCAATTGTAAAAGTAGGTACTCGAGCTACTGGTCTTCTTACCTATTTGCCTTATCAAGTAGGAGATTATGTAAAAAAAGGGGAGTTATTAGCTAAAATTGATGATAGAGAGATTTTAGCAAATTTAAATAGTGCAAAAGCAAGCCTTAAAAATACAGAAGCACAACTTCGCTTGATTGATACTACTTATCCTTTAAGAATTGAAGAGCAAAAAGCTCGTATTCAAGCAGCTAAAGCTCGTTATGAATATGCCAAATTGAATTTATCTAGAGAAGAAATGTTATTAAAGCAAGATTTTACTACTCAAGATAGTGTTGATAGGGCACGTAAGGAAAGAGACATTGCTTGGGCAGAATATCAAGTAGCTTTAAAAACACTTGAACGTCTTAAAGAAGAATATAAAAGGAAACGTCAGGCATTACTTGCTGAAATTGCTGAAAAAAAAGAAAGGATAAAAAGCCTTGAAGTCCAACTTTCTTATACTAGAATTTATGCTCCTATTTCTGGATATGTATCTCAAGTTTCAACACAACAAGGTGAAACTGTAGTAGCAGGTCTTACAGCTCCTAATTTGATTACCCTTATAGATCCTACTAAATTAGAAATATGGCTTTATGTAGATGAAACAGATATTGGCTTAGTTACTCCAGGAAAAGAAGTTCATTATTATGTAGATGCCTATCCTGATAAATGGTTTTTTGGAAAAATCTCTACTATATATCCAGAACCAGAAGTGAAGGAAAATATTGTTTATTATTTGGCCATTGTTAAAGTTTCTCCAGAAGATGCAAAATTTATTCGTCCAGAGATGACTGTTCATGCTAAAATTATAACAGAGGTAAAAAAGAATGTGCTTCTTATTCCTAAGGAAGCTCTAAAATTTGAAGAAGGAAAGCCTGTAGTTTATCGGGTAGAGAAAAATAAACTTATACCTATATCAGTAAAAATTGGTGCACGTGGAGAAAAAGAAATAGAAGTCCTTTCTGGTTTAAAAGAAGGTGATGAAATTGCAATTGATTTTTCCCTACCTAAAAGGTGATGCCTATTATTTCCTTAAAAAATATAAAAAAAATATACACATTAGGAGAAAGAAAAATAGAGGTGCTTAAAGGTATTAATCTAGATGTAGAAAAAGGAGAATTTCTTGCTATTATGGGTGTTTCAGGATCTGGCAAAAGTACACTTTTAAATATCATTGGTCTTATGGATATGCCTACTAGCGGAGAATATTATCTTATGGGGAAATTAGTAAATCAATTAGAGGATGAAAAACTTTCTCAATTAAGAAATGCTTATATTGGTTTTGTATTTCAACAATTTTATTTAATAGAATATTTAAATGCTTTAGAAAATGTACTTTTGCCCTTGCTTTATAGTAATAAAAGTTTTCCCAAACCTAAACAAAGAGCAAAAATTTTATTAGATAAAGTTGGACTCTCTGGACGTTATTCAAGTAAACCTTCCCAACTTTCAGGTGGAGAACAACAGCGAGTAGCTATTGCACGTGCCCTTATTAATGATCCTGAAATTATATTAGCTGATGAACCTACAGGTCAGCTTGATTATCAAACTGCTAATAGCATAATGGACATATTTGAACAATTAAATAAAGAAGGAAAAACCATTATCCTTGTTACTCATGATCCAGAAATGGCAGCAAGGGCAAAAAGAATTGTAAAAATAAAAGATGGGGAAATTTTTTATTAAATTATATCTTTTTTTACGAGAAATTTTTGCCTCAATTTCTTTTTATCGATTAAGGTTTTTTTTCTCTATTTTAAGTATTTCTCTTGGTGTTGGTACTATGGCATTAATTATCGCAGCTACTGAAGGCGCCAATAAAAAAGCTTATAAAATATTTGGTATTTTTGGGCCAGATGCTATTTTAATAATTGGAGGAGGTGAAAAAAAAGAGATACGTCAGCATACTTATACACTTACTTTAGATGATGTAAATGCTATTAAACATCATATTTCTGGTGTTTATGAAGTAATACCTATGGTGTTTGTAAGATCGGTTCTTGTTAAGTACAAAAATAAAAAATGGGAAACTAGAGTACTCTTAGGTACAATACCTGATTATTTTCCTTCTTGGAAATGGTCAATAATAGAAGGAAGTGCTTTTACAAAAGAGGATGTTGTTTTTAAAAGAATGGTAGCAGTATTAGGAATTAAGGTAAAAAATGAACTTTTTGGAAATAATTCTCCTATAGGTCAAACTATTATTATTAATGGACGTCCAGTAAAAGTAATAGGTGTGCTTGCAGAAAGGGGAGGGGCAACTGGAAGAAAACATTTGGATGATAGAGTAGTCATGCCATTAACTACAGTTATGGATCGTTTTTTAAATGAAGATAAGTATATAAATCTTATTCGAGTTCGCACACATAGTGATTTAAAACAAACAGCAGAAAATATTCGTAAACTTTTGAGATATCTTCATCAATTAGGCCCTATTGAAGAAGATGATTTTCAAATGTTTACAGCAGAAGAAGTATGGCAATTTTTAAAAATATTTTCTGGAAGTCTTATATTGTTTTTAGGTACAGCTGGTTTTATTGCTCTTATAGTAGGAGGATTCATTTTAGCAAATCTTTCCTATTTAGCTATAAGACAAAGGGCTAAAGAGATTGGTATCAAAAGAGCATATGGTGCAAAAAAGATTCATATTGCTTTTTCTTTTTTAACAGAAATTATTTTTACAACCCTTCTAGGTGGTGGATTAGGAATGATATTTGCATTTATTGCAGGAATAATTTTGGAAAAATTTGGTAAAATACCTATGTTTTTTTCTTTAAAAGTTTGGTTGCTTGCATTAGGATTAAGTTTAATAATAGGTCTGTTTTCAGGTTTAAAGCCAGCCTTAAAAGCTGCTCACCTAAAGCCAATTGAGGCTATTAGAGGATGAAAAATAAAATTTTTTTAAAAAATATTTTTCAAGTATTAATTCTTCACAAACGACGGACATTGCTTTCTATGCTTGGTGTTCTTTTTGGTATTTTGGCATTAGTAACAGTAAGTCATATTTCAATAGCTATGAAAAAACAAATAAAAAATACATTGGAAAAATTTGGACCAAATCTTGTTGTTGTTCGAGCTGGTGAAGTAAGAGTCACAGGACGAGGTATACACCAATTTAGCACTGCTCAAACTTTAAAACTTAATGATGCAAAAGCAATTAAAATGACAATAAATGGTGTTAAAAGAGTTGTGCCTTTGGTTGAAGCGATGTTTCCTTTAAGATATAAAGGGACAATAATGTGGGCAAAGCTTATTGGTGCTACAAATGAGATTAAAGATTTAAGAAATTTGATACTTGAAGAAGGGCGTTTTTTTAATAAAGAGGAGGAAAAATTAGGTTTAAGAAAAGTAGTCTTAGGCTATAAAGTTTGGAAAACACTTTTTAATGAAAAAGGGGTTTTTGGAAAGACTCTTTTAATCAGACGTGTACCCTGTGAGATTATTGGAGTATTGGCACCAAAGGGTGCTGATTTAGCAGGCGAAGATCTAGATAATGTAATTTATCTTCCTCTTAAGACTGTTATGACTCGATTCTTAAATGTAGATTATCTTTCTGCTATTTTAATAGAGACTGTTAATGAAAAAGATATGCTAAGAATAAAAGAAAATATAAAAAATCTTTTACGTCAAAGACATAAAATAGGTCCTTTAGAAGCAGATGATTTTACTATTTATGCATTAAAAGATTTAACTGAAACAAAAGAAAAAGGACTTGCCCTTGTTTCCCTTTTAAGCAAAATGGCTGCAATTATTTCCTTTATTATTGGTGGTATAGGTATTTTTGCTTTAATGCTTCTTTCTGTTGCAGAAAGATATTATGAAATAGGCATTCGTCGGGCAGTAGGAGCAAAAAAAATAGATATTCTATTACAATTTTTAGGAGAGGCTATATTTATTTCTTTTAGTGGAGGGATAGGAGGAATAATTTTAGGTCTGATGATTGCCTGGACTATAAGTTTTATTGCTAATATTCCATTAGTTTTAAGTTTTATTCAAATTATTTTATCTATAATTATTAGTTTAGGACTTGGTATAATAGCTGGAGTTTATCCTGCCTATTTAGCTGCTTCTTTACCACCTTTAAAAGCATTTCAAGGATAATTTGTTGACTTTTTTAAAAAACTGCGTATATCATAAAATTTTGAAATGAAAAAATTAGGTATCTATTATCAAAAAGATAGTGAAACTGAAAAGAAAGCAGCAGAATGGAAAATCTGGCTAGAAAAAGAAGGATATAAGGTTTTTTACCCACCATTTCCTGACAATCTTGATCTAGTTATTGTTTTAGGTGGAGATGGTTCTTTACTTCATGCTGCTAGATTGATATGGCCAAGGAAGATACCTATTTTAGGAATAAATTGGGGAGAATTAGGTTTTCTTACTGCAGGTAGTAAGGAAGAAGGGCAAGCAATTGTAAAAGAAGTTCTTGCAGGAAAACGGCTTGTGGAAAAAAGGATGACGTTAGAAGGTATTGTTATTTCGAAAGAAGGTAAAGTAGAAGGCCCTTTTATGGCTTTAAATGAAGTGGCAATAGAAAGAGGGGCATTTACTCGTTTAATTACCCTTTCAGTAGAAGTAAAAGGGCAAAGAGTAATTTCCTTTCGAGCAGATGGTCTTATTGTTGCTACTCCTACTGGTTCTACAGCCTATTCACTTTCTGCTGGTGGTCCTATTATCTACCCTACTTTAGATGTATTAGTATTAACTTCTGTTTGTCCTTTTCATCTTGTACAACGTTCTTTAGTACTTTCTCCTGAAGATACAATAAGTGTAAAATTGGAAAAAGGTGGTGAAGGTATTAGAGTAGTATTTGATGGTCAAGTTTTTAAACCTCTTAAAGTAGGGGACAAAGTAGAGATTAAAAAGTCTTCAAGTCCTGTATATTTAATAGAAAATCCTAAATATTTTCAAACATTAAATCAAAAATTATGCTGGGGAAGTTAGAGTTTAGACAAATACAGAAAGAAGATTATTTACCACTTGCTGAAAGAATACGTCCAAAAAATTTGAAAGAATTTGTAGGTCAGAGACATCTTATGGATTTTATCAATGGTTTGTTAAAAGAAAAAAAACTTTGTTCTCTTATTTTTTGGGGACCACCAGGTACTGGTAAAACCACTCTTGCTAGATTGCTTCAATTACATTTTGGTTATCCTTCAGCATCATTTTCTGCTGTAACTGCAAGTATAAAAGAAATTAAACAAATTATGCAATTGGCAGAAAGAGGGTGGAAAGAAGGTAAACAACCTACAATACTTTTTGTTGATGAAATTCATCGGTTTAATCGTGCTCAACAAGATGCTTTTTTACCTTATCTTGAAAAAGGTATTATTATTTTGCTTGCTACTACTACAGAAAATCCTTCTTTTTATTTAACAGCCCCACTCCTTTCTCGATGTAAAGTATTGCCATTTTATTCACTATCTCCTAAAGAACTAACAATAATTTTAGAAAGAGCATTAAAAATAGGATTTTGTTTTCCAATACATTTAGAAAAAGATGTTTTAAATTTGCTTATTAATGCTTCACAAGGAGATGCCAGAGTGGCTTTAAGAGCATTGGAATTGTCTATAGATTTTGCTCAAATTGAAAAAGGGATAAAAGTAATTTCTTTAGAAACATTAAAAACTGTATTAGGGAATATAACTCTACGTTATGATCGCAGTGGAGATGAGCATTATCACCTTATTTCTGCATTTATCAAAAGTATGCGAGGTAGTGATCCTGATGCGGCTGTATATTGGTTGGAAAGGATGCTTGAGGCTGGAGAAGACCCTTTATATATTTTAAGACGTATGCTCATTTTTGCTTCAGAGGATATAGGTAATGCTGATCCTCAAGCTATTCAAGTAGCTGTTTCTGCTCTACATGCCTTTCAAGCAGTAGGTATGCCTGAAGGTGTTTTAAATATTGTGCAGGCAGTTATTTATCTTGCTACTGCTCCTAAAAGTAATGCTGTCTTAACTGCTCATGAACTTGCTCAAAAAGATGTTAAAGATTATGGTAGTCTATCTGTTCCACTCCATTTACGTAATGCTCCAACTCCTCTTATGCAAAAACTAGGTTATGGTATTACATACAAATATCCTCATGATTATCCAGAAGGTCATGTAAAACAAAAATATTTGCCACCTTTACTTCAAAAAAAACGTTATTATTACCCTACTAACAGGGGATATGAACGTTTGATAAAAGCTCGCTTAAAAAAATGGTGGGGAGAAGATAAATGAAAGTAATAATATGGGTTATTGGATTGCTTTGTGTGATTTTTGGTCTAATTAGTATTTTAAAGCCACAAACTGTTAAAGCTCTTTTTCAAAAATTTTTAACTAAAAATTTTCAATTCTTAGGGATCATAATATTTATTATTGGTATATTTCTTATTGCTGCCTCATTTAAAGCAAAAGTTTTTTGGTATGTTTTTATTTTAGGAATCTTAACTTGTTTTAAAGGGATTTTTTATTTATTAAAGCCTCGATTGGCTCAAAATCTTGTTAATAAATGGGTAAATATGGGTGAGAATGGTTATAAACTTTGTGGTTTATTAAGTTATACTCTGGGAATATTCCTTCTCATCTGGGGAAGATAATGATTGCGATTATTGATTATAAGGCAGGGAATTTAACTAGTGTTTTAAGGGCTCTTCATTATTTAGGTTATGAGGCAAAGATTACTTCTAATCCACAAGAAGTGCTTCAAGCTGAAAGGGTTATATTTCCAGGTGTAGGGGCAGCTGCAACAGCTATGGAAGATTTAAAAAAAACAGGGATGGCAGAAGTTTTAAAAGAAATTTATCTTCGAAAGACTCCGCTTTTAGGCATTTGTTTAGGAGCTCAAATTATTTTTGAAGAAAGCGAAGAAGGTAATACTCGTTGTCTAGGTATACTTCCAGGCAAAGCAAAAGCATTTCCTTCTAAACTTAAGAATCCAGAAACAGGAGAGGTTTTAAAAGTCCCACACATGGGTTGGAATCGAGTAAAGCTTATTAAACCTCATCCAGTATTTTCTGATATCCATCCAGAAGCGGAGTTTTATTTCGTGCATAGTTACTATCCTATGCCTAAATACACAGAATTGATTTTAGGAGTAACTGATTATGGAATTAGATTTTATTCAGCTATAGCTTATAGAGGATTAGTAGCTGTACAATTTCATCCAGAAAAAAGTGGGCGTCCAGGGTTAAAACTTTTAGACAATTTCTGTCAATGGAGGCCTAGATAATGTTAAGCAAACGTATTGTTGTCTGTTTAGATGTAAAAGATGGCAGAACTACTAAAGGTATTAAATTTAGAAATAATGTTGATGTTGGTGATCCTGTAGAAATGGCTAAAATATATTATGAAGAAGGTGCTGATGAAATTGTATTTTATGACATTACTGCTTCAGCTGAATATAGAGATATTATGATTGAAGTAGTGGAAAGAGTAGCAAAACAGATATTTATTCCATTTTCAGTTGGTGGAGGTATTCGTACTTTAGATGATATGCGGCGTGTGCTTTTAGCAGGGGCAGAAAAAGTAAGCATAAATACAGCAGCTGTGCTTAATCCAAAGATTATTGAGGAAGGTGCAAAGGCATTTGGTAGTCAATGTATTGTTTTAAGTATGGATGCAAAGAGAGTAATGCCTAGCGAAAAAATTCCATCCGGATATGAAATTGTTATTCATGGTGGTCGTACCCCTACAGGTATAGATGCCCTTTGGTGGGCTAAAGAGGCAGAGTCCTTAGGAGCAGGTGAAATTTGTTTAAACTCTATTGATGCCGATGGTACACAGGAAGGATATGAGATTAATTTAACAAAACTTATTGCTGAAAATGTATCTATTCCAGTAATTGCCTCTGGTGGTGCAGGTATACCTGAACATCTTTATGAAGTGCTTACCAAGGCAAAAGCAGATGCTGCTTTAATTGCCTCTATGGTACATTATGGTCTTTATACAATAAAAGAGATTAAAGAGTATTTGCATGAGAAAGGCGTGAAGGTGAGGATGATTTGGTAACAATTAAGTGAGTATTGACGTGAAAGAAATAGTTTTAGAAGAAATTACAGTTGAGAATTTCAAAACAATCAAATCCATTACATTAAGACCTAAAAAAATAAATATTTTTTTAGGAGAAAATTCTTCTGGGAAAACAAATTTTTTTAAGGCTTTAACATTATTTTCAAATTCATTTATGAATATGGAAATTAGTGATAAGGATACCTTTTTGGAAAAAGAAGATAAAAGATATATTGCTGAAAAGTGGGAAGAAGTTAAACCATTTGGCAAAAGAGTAGATTATGGAAAAGTTGAATTTTGTTTAAGGGAAAAAGAAGATATATTTAAGTGTAGTGGGAAATTTTTATATACTGATTTTGGACTATTGGAGTTTGAATATTCCTTACCTATTTTAAAAATTTCTGGAAATATAAAAAATTTTAAAAGTAGTTTAATTCTTAATAATGAGCATTTTGGAGAAAAAAAAGAAAAAAAACATCTATTCCTTTTTAAGAATGAAATAATACAGTCATTACAAGATAAACACCATTTTTTAACTTTTTTAGATAAAATTCAGCCTTTAGAGCCTGATCCACATCTTATTGTAAAAGGTTTAACATTTATTAAAAAATGGATAGATACGCCTTATTATTATGATGTAAATATTGGTACCTTGCTTGATTTTTTAAAGGATCAACATCCAAAACAGTATATTAAATTATTAGAAGAATTTGAATCTGAAGAAGGATTTAGTATTATTAAAAAAGAAAGTTTTAAATTTAAAAAAGACGGCCAATATAATAGTCCACTTGTCCTTTCCCACGGATCATTACGATATTTGCTTTGGTTAGTCATTAAATACCTTCCTGACAATTATTTACCCTATATTTTGTTAATAGAAGAAATAGAAAATGGGATTCATAGAAATAAAATAAAGCAAATAATGGACATTATTTACGAATTAGCAACAGAAAGAAATAGATATTTTTTTATTACTACCCACTCCGAACTTTGGCTTGATATTATTAATCGTTATTTAGAAGAAGGAATTGCAGAGTTATGGATAGTATACAGAGATAGAGAAGGCTTTACACAGATTAAAGCCTTAGAGACACTTTTGCGTCAAAAAGGACTGACTTATGAGGAATGGGTAAAGGAAACACCGAGTTTAACACTAGGAGATATTTATAAATTTGGGCTGATAGATAGTTTAATAGAATGATTATTTTGCTTATAAGTGAAGATAGACATAGTGAATATTTACGTGAAATTTTAGAAAAATGTCCAAGTTATGAAATATATGGTTGTCCTGAATCAGATACTCTTAAAGGAAGTGCACTTAAACAGGTGGCAAAGTGTAGTAAAGAAAAGGCAAAAAGATTATTTGGATTTATAAAAGGATTTATTAAGACCGATAGGAAATTTTATAATAAGTCCTTTATTGGTTTTGTATTTCACATAGATGCAAAAGAGGAAGAAAGTCAAATATTTGAAAAAAATATTATTACAAAATTTAAAAAATATTTAAATTTAAAAGAAAAAGAATTCCAAGTATTTCCTTGCATTGCTGTACAAGAAATAGAAGCTTGGTTAATGGCTGGCTTACCAGAATATCATGTATCAGGTATAACAGATAAAATAAACAATCCCAAAGAAGAATTAGCTAAATTTTGGAATATGACAATTAATTCTAAAGCTTTTAATCAAAAGAGATTAGAAGCAAGTCAAAAATTTGATATAAATAAAGCAAAACAACATAGTAATAGCTTTGCCAAATTTTGGGCAAATTTTTGTAAAAATTGAGTGCTATGAAAATTGCCCTAGCACAAACAAATCCCATTATTGGTGCATTTGATTATAATCTAGAAAAGGTATCTCGCTTTATAGATGAAGCAAAAAAACAGGCATGCGATTTAATTATCTTTCCTGAACTTACTTTAATTGGTTATCCACCCAAAGATTTGCTGGAAAGAGAAGATTTTATTAATAACAGTTTAACTGTTTTAGAAAACTTAATTCAACGTACACAAGGAATTGCTGTCATCTGTGGTGCTGTAGAACGTCATACAGAACAAGCCAAACCTTTATGTAATGTGGCATTACTTTTTAAAGATAAAAAAATTATGTTTAAGACTCGTAAAATCCTTTTGCCTAGTTATGATGTTTTTGATGAAACTAGATATTTTGCACCTGGACAAAAGGCAAATTGGATAGAATGGCAAGGTGTACGTTTTGGAATAACAATTTGTGAAGATATTTGGAATGATAAAGATTTCTTTTCTCGCAGAGAATATGCTATTGACCCAGTAGCTCAATTAGCTAATGAAAATATAGAAGTTTTAATAAATATCTCAGCATCTGCTTATTTTATAGGTAAACCTGCATTTCGTTTAAATATGTTTAAACATTTAGCTCAAAAATACAATTTTCCTATAATTTATGTTAACCAAGTAGGTGGGAATGATGATTTAGTCTTTGATGGCAATAGTCAGATTGTATTGCCAGATAAAACAGTACTTGTTCGTGCAAAGGATTTTGATGAAGACTTGGTTGTTACAGAGTTAAAGAAGACAGGTGGAGAAAAGAGCGTTTTATTTGAAGAAGAGGAAGCAGAAGTTTTAAAGGCACTTATTTTAGGCACAAGGGATTATGCATATAAGACTGGTTTTAAAAAGGCAGTGGTAGGGCTTAGTGGAGGTGTAGATTCTTCACTTGTAGCTTATATTGCTACTAAAGCATTTGGAAAAGAAAATGTTTTAGGTGTGGCTATGCCTTCTCCTTATACCTCAAAAGAAAGTTTAGAAGATGCGGAAGCTTTGGCTAAAAATTTAAATATTTCTTTCAAAATTATTCCTATTACTCAAATATTTGAAGCTTATTTGGAAACATTAAAACCATTTTTTGGTAATTTGCCTTGGAATGTGGCTGAAGAAAATATTCAGGCACGTATCAGAGGCAATATTCTTATGGCTCTAAGCAATAAATTTGGCTATTTAGTGCTTTCTTCAGGTAATAAATCAGAAATGGCTGTAGGTTATTGTACTCTTTATGGTGATTTAACTGGTGGCTTGGCAGTAATTTCTGATGTGCCAAAAACTCTGGTTTATCGTTTAGCGCGTTATGTCAATAGAGAAAAAGAAATTATTCCTCAAAGAGTGCTTACTAAGGCACCTTCAGCTGAACTTAGAGCTGGTCAAAGAGATGAAGATGATTTACCTCCTTATGCACTTTTAGACCCGATTTTAAAAGAATATGTTGAAAATCGTCGAAGTTTAGATGAAATTGTTAGTATGGGTTTTCCTTCAGAGACTGTAAAAGAGATTGTGCGTCTAGTAGACAGAAATGAGTATAAACGCCATCAAGCACCTCCAGGGATAAAAATTACTACAAAGGCTTTTGGTTACGGCCGACGCTATCCTATTGTTCAGAAATATACAGAATATTTACTAAAAACAATTTAATTTTGAATGAGTTTGATTGATAAAGATAACGCTTTAAATTGGGTTATAAAAGCACTTGATAAAAATTTTTTATTAGAGATTAAAAGTTATAAAAGAAATCGTACGATTAAAATTTTTAAAAAAGGATTGTACTTCCAAATTGTAGAAAACGGGTTTTGGAAAGAAAATTTTCAAGTAAAAAAAGAAGAACTGAGGAAAATTCTTAAAAAATTGATAAGGCGAGAATTTCCTCGCAGTCACAAATTATGGATATTTAAAGGGTGAGTTTAAACTGTGAAAAAAATTTATATTGGTTTTTCAGCTCATCGTTTAGAGGCGATTCCTTTTTATAAAAAAGCATTTGAACAAGCAGATTTTATCATTTTAGAAGATTTTCCAAATCCACTTTTTAACTTAATGCTTTCTGGGAAGATATCACTTAAAGAATATATAGAAAATATTGAGACTACGTTTCCTAAGTTTCTTAAAGCTCAATGTAAACTTTTACAAGAAGCTTATAAAAATGGAAAAGTTATAATTCAAATAGATCCGTATATGGAAAAACTTGTAAAGATGTATCAGCTTATAGAAAATGGAAAAAGCCCAGAGGAAATTAAACAATTACCTGAATTTTTAGATATATATGAAGCTGAACATGAAGCAACAGGGCGTCTCCTTGATTATTATCAAGCTGTCATGGAGAATTTTGAAAAAGCAGTTAAGGCTGTTAAAGAATTTGCTCATGCTGATGCTAAAAGAATCGCTTTAAGAGATAGGTTACGGGCAGAAGCCATTGCTCATTATCTTAAAGATAAAAAAGGAAAAATATTTATTGAAGCAGGTTATATTCATATCTTTCTTTCCCGTTTTTTGCAAAATGTAAATTTAAAAGATTGGGAAATAAAAGCATCTTTTCTTTTAGCTCCTATTGCTTGTTCTTTAGCTAAAAAAATATTAGGTAAACCTTTACCATATCCTCTTGTTCCAGGTGATATTCTTACATTTTGGTACATGAGAAGGAAAAAAATTGATCCTCAAAAAGAAAATCTTTTAGCTGCTCGAGTACTTATCTATAATAAATTAATAAGTTCTGAAGAACTTGAGCCTACTCCTACTATACCTTTTCCTCATTTAAAGCAAGAATTTTTTATAAAGGTTATTTTACAAAAACTTTCTTATAAAGATTGCGCTTATTTATACGAAATAATAAAATTTTTACCCCAGCAAAAGGTTTGGCAACTAATACAAAAAGTTACAGGCATTAATTATTTGTAAAGGGCGAAATAGCGATTAACTGCATTTAAATATGCTCTAGCACTGGCTTCTATTACATCTGGGCTAGTACCCCTTCCACTTATAATTTGACCATTTATTTCTATTTTGACTGTAGCTTCTCCTAACGCTTCAGCTCCAGAAGTTACAGCTTCTACAGTATAATCAAGAAGATTTATAGGAAGACCTGTAATCTGATTAATACATTTAAAAACTGCATCTACAGGGCCATTACCTACAGATGCTTGAGTAAGATTTTCTTCTCCTTTAGATAAAGTAAGAATAGCTAATGGCAGGTCATTGCCACTCATTGCTTGGGTTGTAACCACCATTTTAACTAAACTATAAGTTTCAGGTACTTTAGAAAGCTCTACTTCCACAATGGATTTTAAATCTTCGGCTGTTATCTCTTTTTTTCTATCAGCCACTGCCAAAAAACGATTATAAGTCCGTTCAAATATTTCATCAGAAAGTTCATAGCCCAGTTCTGTTAATTTTTGTTTTAATGCCCTTCTGCCAGAGCGTGCTGTAAGTACAAGCAGATGAGCTTGAGCTCCCACATCTTCTGGTCTTATGATTTCATAAGTGCGGCGATCCTTAAGAATACCATCTTGATGAATGCCTGAAGAATGAGCAAATGCATTACTTCCAACAATAGCTTTATTAGGCTGGACAGGCAAGTTCATCATACGACTAACTAAACGACTTGTAGGAATAATTTCTTGAGTAACAATATTTGTTTCTACCTCAAAATAATAAGGTCTTGTTTTTAAAATCATAACTATTTCTTCCAAAGCAGCATTTCCTGCCCTTTCACCAATACCATTAATAGTGCATTCTACTTGTGTAGCTCCATTGCGAATAGCTATAATGCTATTAGCAGTGGCTAATCCAAGATCATTATGACAATGTACACTGAGAATAATTTTATCTGTAACTGGCACCCTTTCCCTTAAACGTCGGATAAGTTCACCAAATTCTTCAGGAATAGCATAACCTACAGTATCCGGAATATTTATAACTGTAGCTCCTGCTTTAATAGTTTCTTCTACTACCTGACAAAGATAATCAAAATCTGCTCTGGTAGCATCTTCTGGTGAAAACTCTACATCTGAACAATATTTTTTAGCATACTTAACTGCTTCTACTGCCATTTCTAGAGCTCTTTGTCTATCCAAACGTAGTTTTTTTTCAATATGAATGTCTGAAGCAGCTAAAAATACGTGAATTCTTGGTCTTTCTGCGTCTTTTATTGCTTCCCAAAGAATGTCTATATCTCTTTTTAATGCTCGAGCAAGTCCAGCAATAATAGGTTTTCTTACTTTTTGAGCTACTAAATTAACAGCTCTAGCATCACCTGGAGAAGAGGCGGGGAAACCTGCTTCAATAATATCTACACCTAATTTTTCTAATTGCTTAGCTACAATCAATTTTTGATCAATATTAAGTTTTGCACCTGGCACTTGTTCTCCATCACGTAAGGTAGTGTCAAAAATTAAAATTCTTCTGGCCATGCTTTCCTCCTAACGTTCGATTGGTATACTTATTACGCAAGTTGTTCCTTTTCCCAATTCACTTTCAAAGAAAATTTTACCTTTATGAGCCTCTATAATCTTTTTAGAAATGGCTAAACCAAGTCCACTGCCTTTAGGTTTAGTAGTAAAAAATGGATCAAATATTTTTTTCAAATTTTCGGCAGAAATACCTTTTCCTGTATCTTTGATTTTGATTAAAATATGATCGTTCTTTAAAGTTGTAATAACAGTTAAATTTCCTCCTCCTGGCATAGCTTCAATACTATTTTTTATGATATTAAGTAATACCTGTTTAATCTGTTTTATATCTAACAAACTTTCTGGAATATGAGGATCTAAAGATTTAACAAATTTAATTTGTTTATCTTTAAGCTCAAGTTCTATTAAATTATGAACTTCATTTACAATATCATTAATATTAGAAATACTTAATTGAGGTTTTGTAAATTTTGTAAAATCACTAATACTTGTGAGAAATTGATTTAATCTTTCGATTTCTTCTAATACAATTTGTAGTTTTTGTCGATTTTTTTCATCCTTAGTAGAATAAAGTACCTGTTGAGTAAAGCCTCCAATAATAATTAAAGGATTTTTAATTTCATGGCCTATGTATGATACACCTCGACCAATTGTAGCCAATCTTTCTGATTGAAGGATTTTTTCTTCTAATTCTTTTCTTTCAGTTAGGTCTCTAAATACCATTACAGTACCTATTTCTTTACCATTTTCTCCATGTATCAAAGCGGCTGAAAGCCATACAGGTACTTGTTCTCCCTTTTTATTTATAATTACTGTTTCATAATTAGCTAATCTTCCTCTTCCACCAAAATTATCATCATATAAAACTCTTTCAATCTTTTTGCTTACTCCTGGAGGGTAAAGTTCATCTATTTTCATTTTACCAACAACTTCTTCTTGAGAATAACCAAAAATAGCTTCTGCTCTTTCATTAAAGATTACAATATTTCTTTTTTCATCAGTAGCTACAATGCCATCAATTGAATTTTCAATAAGTTTTTTTTGAAAATCATACATCTTTTTCAATTCTTCACTAGAAGCCTTTAAATCTGTAGTTAACTTAATAAGACTAGCTTGCATCTCACGAAAGGCAGAAGTCAATTCTCCAACTTCATCCTTTGATTTAGTAACTGGTATTTCTTTTCCTAAATTCCCTTTAGCAATAGCTTTAGCTGCTTTAGTAAGCCTTTGTACAGGAATTATTACCATATAATGAAGTAATCCAGTAATTAGCCCAATTAACAGCATTGTTGAAATAAAAAGATTAATAATAAGATTGTTTCGATGTATTCTGAGCTTCTCTTCAACAGGATTCCAATCAAATCCAATAGTCAATGCTCCTAAAACTTTCTTTTTACTACCGTGACATTTATAACAAGCTTTTTCATTCATTATAGGTACAGCATATCGAAAAACTTTTGCTTCCCCTAACCATGTTTCTACTCCTTTTGCTGGTGTATAGTCACGCAAAACTTTTAATGTAATTTCAGATTTAGTTTTTTTCCCTATTCTTTTAAATGTTCCACTATATTTAATTACACCATCTGGATCACAAAGATGAATTA
>Ga0209410_1000251_pt1 | contig 23860 bp, 20 predicted proteins | sample Mar14436cmmetaG_FD_184135 | JGI IMG/M metagenome (GOLD analysis project Ga0209410, IMG submission 184135) | Marine hydrothermal vent microbial communities from Guaymas Basin, Gulf of California to study Microbial Dark Matter (Phase II) - Marker... ... | reverse complement strand
GGGTTGGCAACTGTGTAGAGTAAAGGTATTGCTCCGCTATGATCTATGTGCGCATGTGTTAATATGATTGCATCTATTTCTTTTGATGGTACAGGCAATGGAAAGTCTAGATGGGCGCCTGGTGTGGCACCATAGTCTAAAAGTATGTTTTTTCCATTTGCCTGAAGTAAAATAGCAGAACACCCTATTCTTCTTGCGCCGCCTAAAAATTTGACTTTGACATTATTTTTTTCAGCCATTGCATCGTCACTCTAGTATTATGCGATTTCCTACATCAGATAGGTGAACCTTATTTTAAATTTATGGTTATGAAATCTGAGTCGACGCATCCTCCTCGATAAATTCTATGAATGTTTAATATTACTAGAACATGTTTTTAAGATCTCTCCAACTTAGTATTTTATCGTTTGGTACAAATTTTTTGGCATCACTATCCTCTGTTGCCAGTAACATATCTCGTACAATCGCTGTCGCAAATATGATTGCATCAAAGAGGTCATTGTGAGTTTTAAGAATGTTAGAAGCTATCTCTAGTATTTCTAATTCACAATAACCTATTTTATTAAGTGTAGTGTCGTTAATTACCGTGAGAACACCATTGGCTGCTTTTTTTAAAATAAATCGGGCAATTTTTTCTTCTTAACGACTACAATTGTCTTAACATAGGCTTCAAATAGTGATATTTCCGATATATCTTTCGGGTGAAAAGGTTTTGAGAAAAATAAAAGCTATAGGAAAAGTTGGATTAAAAGGTGAGTTATACCCGTCTAAGGAGATAAGGGAATTTGTAGGTTTGAAACCAGGAGAAAAAGTTCTTTATATAGCTACAAAGGAAAAATTAGACGTCATACCACTAAGAAATCTGCTAAAATATTATGAAGAAGATAGTGTAAGAATATCTCTGGACGAGTTTGAGGGACTAACTAAAGAAGTCTTAAAGGGATGAAGAGGACAATAAGGACATTAATAGAGGTTGGATGGTACTAATATTTGTAGAACTTATGTTACTAAATTTTAAGGTTTTGTAATTGAAAAATCTAGGTTTATTTGTATTTTGGGTAAAAATGAAAATAGAATCAACTGTTAGCTGGTTGTATATTTTTGCGAATCTCTTAGGATTAAAATAAGCGTTTGAGATAACTTTATATATTGTGAGATTACCTTAACTTTCAAGCCTCCTTGAAGTCCATGTTAAATGAAGATGATGATTTGAATCTGATCATGGACTTAGGGGAGGTAGGTGGAATTTACCACCTTACACCATGTAATATTGGTGTGCAATGATCCTCAAGGAGGCTAATGTTCCCCCAGGTGCCTGGTGGGGTTTTCTTAGACTCAAACAACCAGGCTACAAACCTAGGAGATACACGTGTCTAAGAGGAATAAGATATGGAGGAAGAATTTGTTAAAGTTGGAGATTTAAATCCTAGAAGTAGAAGAGTAAATATTTTAGTTAAAGTTGTTGAGAAGAGTGACCCAAGAGAAGTTGTTTCTCGAAGAGATGGTTCACCACACAGAGTTGCTGAAGCGTTAGTTGGAGATGAAACCGGCGTTATTCTACTAACGCTATGGGATAAACATATCGAGCAGGTGAACATTGGAAATAGTCTTAAGATTTCTAACGCGTATGTTTCGCTTTTTAAAGGTACTATGCGATTAAATATCGGTAGGTATGGGTCTTTTGAGGTAACTGACGAAGAAGTTCCAGAAGTTAATATGGAAAACAACATGTCAACAAGAAGGTATGGTGCACCGAGAAGAAGACCTTCGTTTGGAGGAGGTCCAAGAATACCTAGAAGGAAAGGTAGGGAAGGAAGAAGGTAGAAACAATCCGGCTTAAAATATATCCAAACCTCTTCTATTTTCTTGTTAATACTTCGCATCCGTTTTTCTTCACTAGAATGGTGTCCTCCATTTGAGAAACTATACCATTATCGGCATCTTTTAACACAGGATATCTATACAGTACTTTTTCTTTTATAAGGTTCTGAAATACTAGTTTATACTTTTTGGTTTTTATTATGTTTTTCATCCATCTTAAGGCAAATGGAAGTGTTTTAAATCTTTTATATATGAAGGAAACTATTTTTTCCTTTATTTTTGTTTTAGGTGAAGTAAGTTTTGTTAATCTATAAATGTGGGCTTCGGAGGCTTCTAGAACTATTCCCTTTTCACCAGTCGTTACGAACGGTTCAATGGCTACAATCATGTCTTCCTTAAGTTTAGGAGAAAAAAAGTTGAATTTTGTAGAGATATTTGGAATTGATATACCTGTATGCAAATTGTATCTTTCCATAACATGCCCAGTTAAATTTCTTATTGGCTTAAAACCTGATTCTACAATTTTCTTCTCGACGACTTCACCTATTTCAGAAACTTTAACACCATCTTTAATTATTTGAATTGCTGCGTCCAATGCTTCTTTTGCTGTTTTAACTAGTTTGGCGTAGTTTCCTCCCAGTATTATTGTTCTTGCCGTATCTACTATATATCCATCTATATGCACTCCTAGATCTATTTTTACGACGCCTTTGCTCGGTAATCTTCTCATATCATTGGGAGGGGAAGTATAATGTGCAGCTATGTTATTAACGGATATATTTAGAGGGAAGGCTGGTTTCCCACCCTCTTTTATGATCATTTCCTCAATTTTTTCGCATATGTATAGAAGTTTAACATTTGGTTTAACTAAGGATTCTGCGTATTTTAGTGCTTTTTGGGCTATTTCACCTGCTAGTCTTAACTTTTCTATTATTTTAGTGTCCAAGAAAATCACCTATATGTAACTAAACTAAAAGTAACATTTGAACTCAGAATAGAACTTCAAGGCTTATAAATATTTGTTAGCTGAGCCTATTTTGAATATTATTGTTATTTTAGTTTTTTTACCAGCTTTTTGAGTTCTTTTATGTTCCTTACTGGTTTTTTCTTATTTTTAATGAAAAAGCAGTCTACATTCATCCCTCTTATTGAGGAGACAATGGAAAATTTATCAAATACTATGATGCGAGGCCTAGCCTTCTTGTCCATGTCGCCGCCTAAAAACCACAGGTAGAAGTTCACGAACATTTTTTCTATATCCACGTCGAAACTTTCATCGAATTTTTTCCATTCTTTTAGCACTGGCCCTAAGTTTTTATCGAATCCGATTTTCACATAGGCTAGGAGATCACTTTTGGTAACGGGCACGTTAAACCTCCCCACTGCTTCGTTAAAGTAATTCTTAAAGACCTTTTTATATCTTTTTGTTACAGACTAACACTTAATCAAGTCACTAAGGGACATCTATTGTATCATGTAATTCATTGAGCAGATACAGATAAGTGTTTTATTTAGAAAATTTATGACGGGTATATCGTTTTACTGTTGGTGAGGTATTCATGAATAATATGGAAACTAGAAGAGAACAGATAATTAAAATACTTAGAAATTCTGATGGTTTTATCTCAGCGGAGCAAATAGCTCGTTCACTTGATATTAAAGATGTCAAATTGATATACAACGATATGCAACATGTTGCTAGAACTATTAGAAGTTCAAGCGGCGGTAAAGAAATAGTTATCATGGATCCTCCTAGATGTAAAAAATGTGGCTTCATATTTAAGAACATGAAACACCTTGGAAAGCCTGGAAGATGCCCGAAATGTAAATCTACTTGGATAGAACCAGCAAGATTTAAAATTAATTCGAAGCGCTGATTTAGGCTTCTTCTGGTACTTCACTTGGCAATTTCTTTAATCCCTGTACAGTGAGCCTCACTACGTCCTCTTCTATTTCAACGGCCCCAGTCTCGGCCATTTCTTCTAGATATCTCCTAGCTAATACGGTCGGTATTGCTACTATTTTACTTATTCGTGGAATTGGTAGTTCTTGATATTCTTTGAGCACTGCCAGTATCTTTATTTTTGGATCTTTTTCCATCATTTTCATAAGTTTTTCAAGCAGGCTGTCATAAAAATCCAGTTGTTTTTTAAGTTCCTTGTTTTCCTCGATTATAACTTTTCTTTCCTTTTCAAGTTCTTGTAGCCTTTTCTTGGCATCCCTTAACTCTTTATTAACCTTTATAAGTTCGGCATCTGCACCTTCTAGTTTTTCTACTTCTTTGGCTAGTCGTTCTGCTTCTTCTTTTTTGTCAGCAAGTTCTACCTCTAGTTTTGACACTTTACTTTCTAAGCCTGTTATTTTTGCTCTTAGTTCATTTATTAGATTTGTTTTTTCGTCGAGCCGTTCTTGAAGCGCTGCTATTGTTGGCTTTAGCTTTCCTTCTATCTCTTCCTGTGCTACGCGTAATTTCTCTTCTAATTCTTCGATTGTTCTAGTTTTATCTTTTAATTCCTCTTCAAGTTTTGCTCGGATTTGTTTTTCGTTTTCTAAGTCTGCTCTAGCTGTTTTTAACTTTTCTAGCTCTGCGCTTAGCTTAGAAAGCTGCGCTTCTTTTTCCTTTAGTAATTTTTCTGCTTCTGAATATTTTTTAACTTCTTCTTCAAGTGTCTTTAAACTTTTTTTTAAAGATTCTAACTCTTCTGTCTTTGCTTTGAGTTCTTCTTCTCTTTCTGCAAGCGTTGCTGCTAACTTATTTCTTTCTTCTTGTAGTTTCTCTATTTTTGCTTTTGCTTCATCAAGTTCCAACCGCACATTTTTCAACTTGTTAATTACATCTTCTCTACTCTTTAATTCTTCAAGTAGTCTGTCTCTTTCTCTTTCAAGATCTTTTATTCTTCTTTCAGCTTCGCTAAGTTGATCCGAGAGTTTTGATATTTCTATGAGTTTTCCTTCAGCTTCTTCAAGTTTTTGTCTAAGTTCTTCTATAGTTTTTTCTCTCGTTTCAAGTTTCGATGTTAGTACTTCCATCTTCTTTTCAAGTTCCCTTGCTTTTCTTGCTTCTTCATTAAGTTTTTCAATTTCTTCCTTTAATTTGTCTATTTCACTCTCTTTTTCAGTAGCTTCTTTTTCTTTTTCCTCAAGTTTTTGTCTTAATTCACCTAGTCTTGCTGTTAGTGTTTCTATGTCCTTTCTAAGTGTTTCCATGGTTTCTTCTACCGTCCTGGTGCTGTCTAGTATTTTCTCTCTTATGTAGCTGGCTAAGCCCTTGCTCATCCTTACTGCTAAGTGTTCTATAACCTGGTCTAAACTTCGATCAAACTCCGCAAAGAGAGGTGATGCTATCGCATAAAGCGACAATTCATCTCTTTTTCTCAGCATTCTTTCCTTTATTAGAGATATTGTTTTCTTTATGGTTTCTGAGTCTTGGAGAATTTTCCCTCTTACTTCCGCTTCTATTTCATCTTCCACTATCCTCACCCTTCATCACAAGTTTGTAAGTATAGCTAGATTAATATATTTATTGGAACCCAACTTTTTTTGGAGACTTACTTATATTTTTTGCCGTTTTATCGGTAATGGTTTACCCCACACCTCTCCAATTCTTTGAATGTCTACTTGGTCACGACAATTATGAATTACTTGAGATTTTCGGAGTACAGCTATTTGTAACATGTTATTTCAAATTTCACTAATGTAAAGTTAATTTTAAAGGCTACTTTGAGTATATTTGCATTACATTTATATAGTTATTTACCCGATTTTAAGTTGTAATAAATGCGGTAACAAGATGGAGGGTAGGATGGCACCTGTAAACAAAACAGCTTTGACTATAAAAACTAGAGCCGGTGACTTCTAAGAGGGAAATTTAATGCTTCTTATACTCTTGCTCATGAATGAAAACGGTGTAAAAATAGCAAAAAACTATACAGAACACCAACTCCTATTTCCATTAGCAAAAATAGGCGAGGCTCTTTTAGAGCTAGAAACAGACAATGAAACAAAAAGCACAACAATAGCAAACATTAAAATAACATACACAAAAGTTGACGGTCACTTAATCTTGTTGGGCGCCTCTAGGGAAGAAAGCGACTTCCATTTGCAAAAAAGAGTAAACGAACTTAAAGAAAAATTCCTAGAATTAAAAAAGAAGTGTACAGATCCTAAAGAATTTTATGCTGCATTTAGAAACGCAGTTGACGAAGTCATCGTTACCCCTGTTAAGATTAGTCTTGTAGGCTATGGAGGCGTTGGAAAAACAACAATACTAAAACTAATACGCGGAGAAACACCACCAAAAGAATACAAACCAACACTGGCACCGGAGATTGCGACACTAGAATCCGCTATGGAAGGCACTGTTGAAACCGCGAGCGTAGGCAACGTTAGAGTTGTTGTTTGGGACTTCGCGGGACAGGAACAGTTCAGAGCCCTATGGAACCTATGGATGCGTGGAAGCGACATAGTAATATTGGTGACGGATTCAACTTATGAAAATGTTATGAAAACAAAGTTTTTGTTGGATTTGATTCGTGAGTGGGCTCCGCACATCAAAGTAATAGCCTTCGCAAACAAACAAGACCTACCAGAGGCGATGAAACCAGAAGAAGTCTCAGAAATCCTAGGAATAAAAGCACACGGAACAATAGCAATAAACCCATCCTATAGATTTATAATTTTGGATATATTAAAAAAGACTATTGAAAGTGTTTTAAGAGAGGGGATAAAGTTTGCCTAAAGCTATAGTACTTTTGTATTGGGACCCCATAGAGGGGGCGAGAATTGAATATAAATATCCTATAGATGCTGATTTGTCGAGAGCAGAAGCTATGAAGATTTTTACAAGCCATGCAATTGGTGGAGGTACTGCCGGTTTTATGTCTATGTCAATTGGTGATAAAAGAATTGTAAGCTACTTCTCTGGGATAGAGGTTGAACCTCAAAGATGCTTAGTTGTTCTTTTGGACGAAGCGGAAGAACCTCTTGAGTACGCTGAAATACTTCCTCAGAGCGCTGAAAACCTCTTCTCACAACTAAGTATCATGGGTAGAGAAGAAGCAGAGGAATTTATTAGAAAAACCTTTGAAGAATTAAAGACAACTACACCTCTAACCTACGAGCAAATGCTGTTTCACATTTTTGCTGATCCCCTCAGACAATACGCTCTCACAAAAAAGTTAATTGAAAAACCTTATACTCTTAAAAGACTTCAAGAAGAAGTAGAGTTTGAAACTGGAAGAACAATAGACAACGTTAACATTTTTATCAGACCATTTAAGCGATCTGGACTTGTAATAGTTGAAGATGTTAGAACCCAAGACGGGAGCATTTTAAAAGACGTGGTATTTTTAATTCAAGATGCAATTATGTATAGAGTTCCTCCGACACGAATATTAGAACTTACAGAATTGGGAGAAATCCCCCCACAGATTTCAAAGCAATATATTGAAGACGTGAAAAACTTTTTCACTAGATCATATGATCCATTTGCAGATAACTCCGAAGACAACGAATCCCTTGCAAAATTTTTCTTAAATAGAATGGCTTACCAACTTCTCTTAGTGTTAAGAGAAAACGTAGGTAAAATTAGCGAAATAGCTGAGAAAACCCATATAGACGAAAACGATGCAAAAGACCTTTTAAGAAGAATGGAACTACTCGATGTCATATCATTTTACGAAGTCGACGGAGAAGAATATGCTATACTTAAAAGCGACGTAACATTTAAGGTGTTTTTCCCCGAATACCTTGTAGATAAACTTCAACGTAGAGTTATGGAGGGCGAAATTCCACGAGAAGTTGCTAAAAGACACTTAGAGCTTTTAGGCGAAATGTACATGAGACTACATGGAATAAGAATAACTCCAACAGCACCCATTAGAAGAGTGCGTGAACTATTTAGAGAATTGGGATTGGGGAGCGAATAAAATGATTAAAAAATCAAGTTTAAAGATTAGGAAATTCGTATTAATATCAACTTTGATGTTAATTATTTTATTATTGCCTTTTAATGGAAGTAATAACTCTGCAATAGCTGAGGCAAGCACAAATACATCCTCATCAAACGACTATTCTACCACCACATCCCCATTAACAGTAATGAAGTGGGCTCAAGGATCCAACACAAGCCGACAAATAACCCTATACTACAATTCAACATCAAATACTACAACGTGGGACACCGCAGAAATGGTATTACCCGAAACTTGGCAAGGATACAAACTTAACGTTTACGTATATGAATTAACTGAAAACAGAACATGGGTAAACAACACTGGTTTCCAAAACACGCAAGATCCTTGGATTAATGGCACTGTTGATGCTGGTGGTCCTCTTCGTCAAAATAACATTTTTGCCTTGTGGGTTGATGATGGACACGGAAGTGGAGACGATTGCATACTGCTTGGTGAGGATGGTCGAGAAACGACTACTGCCCAGGGTACCTTTTATTACTATGATCAAGGAGACATGGCTTATTTTGAGCAAGACTTCACAGTCCCCCGAGGAGAAGTTGTTTGGGCTGGATTTATATTGGAATATAATGCAAGTACCGATTCGACGTGGGAAATGACAGGAATGTTTAAACTATCGGTCTATATCGGTGGAACATTAGTTTGGGATATTCACTTTGATGCTATCTCAGCTGAAAATACGTGGTATTCTACTGGTATTATATCGTTTAATGCCTCGTTAATAAATACTGCAGGTACAACCATTCGTGTGGCCTTAGAAGCAACCGAAGACGTTGGGTATAACCCAGATATTCGGCCTAGATTAATGATTGATAATGTTAGGGTGTTTGTTGCTGCCAAGGCTAGACCATCTGATGTAAACCTTAATATGAATGGTTTACCTGTTCAAAATATAGATTATGGCACAGGATCAGTTACCGAGACTAATACGTGGATCAGTTCTCCCGTTATTGCTAACTTTACTTGGGCCCCGTCTACGGGCCTAGGTTTGGATCATGATATTTATGTTACGTTTAAAGCTGATTTGACTTTGTATATAAAGAAACAGGACTATACGCTTTATGATATGGATTTAGCTGCTCAAGGATTAAACCTTGCTATTTATAATGGGACAGATGCTGAGTGGAGTTTTTATGTTTGGGTACATGTTCCAAGTTATTATGGGCAATATAAGTTTAATTTAAGTATTCCTTTGGATTGGAATGTTACCTTTGTTGCTGAGCCTACAACACCCACTGTGAATCGTATTGTTAATTGTAGTGGTGGTAATCCAGGGGATGGTTATATAGAAGTTCCAGTGTATTTGATTAGTGATACTCCTGATGGCTATTGGATTCTTAAGGCAAAATCGCCCAATTATGTTTATGACGTTTGGACACAGGTTTACAACGCAGCAACTAATCAATGGGAAAATTCAACAACATTTAGACCATCCAATATCACCAGGGTTGTTGCTAGAATTCTTAATTCTTCAGGATTACCTCCACCAGATGTAACATCATATGCTGCTAACATAACTATTTACTTCTCTAATGGCACTGTTTGGTACACTGCTCTGGTTACTCCAGATGCAAATGGCTATGTAATTTCTGAGAATATAACTGTTGGGGGTACTAATACTACTGGGGATTTATACACGGTTGAGGTTCACTGGAACAGCCAAGTTGAAGCAGGGGACTTACAAAGACAGTTTTCAGTAATCCATCGGACATCACTTTCAATATGGAATCCACCTGATGCAAGAACTGATCTACAAGCTGAAGCCTATTATGGTGATTTAGTTCTGTTAACTGTTAGATTTCATGACGAGGATTCTGGAAAACTGCTTACGGGTGCAACTGTGACATGTAATTGGACAACTGGAGACCTTACCCTTGCCGATAAAGGTACGGGTGAATACGAAGTTACGTTAAACACGTCGCAACTCGCTGGAAATGGACGTTACATAATTGTAATTACGGCTCAGAAAACGTACTACGATTCCGCAAGCATCACATTTACTTTAGATGTTTATTATAGAGCTGTGCTTAGTTCGCCTCAAGCTCCCGAATATGGAATACCCGTCCCAATAGGCGACAACTTAACAGTCGATCTATATTATGAAAGAGCAGATACTAGAACTGGAATTGCGGGTGCTACTATTACTGCTAATGGAACTTGGAATGACCGAATTCTAGACGTGAGAGAAGTAGAGACTGGGCATTACGTTGTTTACTTCAATACCACTGGTTTAACTGCAGGCTATCAAGGTATCGAATTAACAGCGAGCAAATCATTCTACGAAACAAGAAGCATAACCATAAGGTTTCTCTTCGTCTATAAGACAAAATATTCTCCTGAAAGTTTAGCGATATACGTCGGTTACAATGAGAATTTCACTGTCTGGTTCAAATACGAGTTGTATAACGGTTCTCCAGTATTAGATGCAACCGTGAAAGTTTACGTGGAATGGTTAGATCAGTGGGTAACTATGACTGACCCCGATAACGATGGAAACTACACCGCCATAGTGAACGCCTCAGCTCCTATGGCAACAGTTTATAGCTTAATATTCCGCGCAAATAAGACATTGCATCAGTCTTGGGAAGTAAGCCCTGTAACAGTTGTCATTTGGGAAAGACACACTTTACTAGAAGTGCTGTATCCTGCGAATTTATCGCTTACCGTTACTTGGCTGAAAAATGCAACAGTAAGGATAAATTATCTTGATGCTGTAACCCAAGGTGGAATTGCAAATGCTACAGTAACAGTTGACTGGGCTGGAAGCTATTTCGTTAATTCCAGCTTAAATAATGGAACTTATATTATAGAGATTTCAACAAGTGAAATTAGCGTCGGTATATACATGTTAACTATAACTTTTGATACTCCCACTTATACGATAAACTCCACATCGATACAAGTTGTTATAAAAGAAAGAGAATCACGTCTAGTGACCCCAACGTCACTTACCGTTATTTGGTTTGAAAATGCTACTATAAAAGTGAACTATCTTGATAATGAAACTGGAACTGGGATTACAGGTGCTAGTGTAGATGTTATTTGGATTGGAAGTTATTCAGTTAATTCCAGCTTAAATAATGGAACTTATATTATAGAGATTTCAACAAGTGAAATTCCAATAGCTGGAAACTACTCCTTAACCATGACTTTCGATGCTTCTGGATATATTGGTCGATCTATAAGTATCTTTATAGCTGTCTCAAGGCAGGAAAGCGATGTAAGTCCGCGGTCCGTCGAAGTATTTGTTGTCTGGGGCGACTGGCAGAACATCACCATTAACTATATCAATAATAGAACTGGTATAGGGGTTCCTGGCGCTACCGTTAACTATAATTTAACTGTTTTAGCTTTAACACATATCGATCTTAAAAATGGTAGCTATGTTTTTGTCTTTGACTCATCAAAAGTTAGCATTGGTGTTTATAATATTCTTGTAGTTTTTGATTCAACCGTAGTTAAACCAGCGACATGCATTATTAAAATACATGTAGTTGAAGTTTCAACAGATATAGTGATTCTTGAAACAGATTACTCAGTGCCGATCGGAGATCTTTTCAACCTCACAATTTTATATAATGACTTAAATCACAGTCAAGGCATTGACGATGCTTTAGTAGTGGTTGATTGGCCTTATGGCTATGAAATTGAAACCATTGGTGGTGGAAAATATAGGATTTCGCTAGTAACCGAAACTGTACCTATAGGGGAATATGTCATTAGTGTGTCAGCGTCACGTCACAACTATAAGGAAAGTAGCAAATTGGTAACCGTGAGAATAAGATTGATTAAAACTAGAATCGACATTGTTTCTTCACCGGCGGTCTACTTTACGCAGATAGGGAATATTACTATTCAGGTTTGGGATGTTGACCACAACGTTACAATTGATTACGCATTGATAGTATCTAATTTAACTAGACCTCCAGAAATAAGAGAAAAGGGCAACGGTATTTACACGATTACATTTGACACTACATTTCTAGACATTGGAACCTACGCGGTGCAAATAAATGCATCAAGAACGAACTATGAAACCTCTACCATAACTGTTATGGTTGAAATATTGCCAATCCCAACGAATTATCGATTATATATAATTGGAGCTAACATCACTGGTCAAGTAATTAGCATAATCGAAGGAGGTGCCTTTAATATAACCGTTGAATACATAGATCTCCTTCACAATGAAAAAATAGAGGGAGCAACTGTTTACTTAATATTCCCCAACGGTACGGTAGTTGTATTCTATGAAGTTGGTGGCGGAAATTACACCGTTAAAATCGATACGCATGAACTTGAAACTACAACTTACAACTTAACTTTAGTATTATCAAAGGAACATTACGAGGAACAACAAATACAACTTTACTTAAGAGTTGAGCCAAAACCAGTAATGCCAATGAAAGTACTTCTTATGGGACTTTTAACTGGTTCAGGGGTTGCAGCAGGTATTTTCGCTCTTGCCGCTTCATGGTACTTCTACTTTAGATTCCCAGCATTTGTTCGACTTACACGAAGCATTTCTAAAAGACTAATTAGAGGTAAATCTCCAAAATTTGGAAAAGTACGTGAGAGAGAAGAAATCATACGCGACTTAATTAGAAGAGATTATGGCACCATAGTACCTCCAGCATTCTTAGAAAGAGAAGAAGTAGAAGTAGAAGTCCCAGAAGTAGAGGAAATCTCGGAGGAACTAGTTGAGGCAGGAGAAGAAACATTAAGAGAAGTTACCGAAACCATTGAAACATTAACGGGTATAGAGGCACTAAGAGAGTTAAAACGACTATTAGAAGAAGAGGAAGAAGAGGTTGAAGAAATAGAGGAAGAAGTTGAGAAGGAAGAGGAAGAAGAAACAGAAAGAGAAACAGAGGAATAAAACCAACCACACATATTTTTTATACAAGGAAATTCCAAACTGAAGTTTTTTGAAAAATAGTTTTGTTTTTTGATAGCTTTTCTTTATATCTCGAGTTTAATGTCGAAGAAAATATTTATAATAGTTATTACGACAATAATTTATATAACATCCACTTACCATTTTCTTTAATTTCAATCCATATAGGATCTGTATACGATTTTCGTCTAAATCTGAGATAGACAGGACAATATTATCGTATGTGATAAAGTTAGGCGATAAAAATGCTAAAAAGACCGATTATCATAATATTTAGTTTAGCATTTGTACTTCTACTATTACAACAACCTGCTATTCGACCTACCATCGCTCAACCAACAACATATCAAAACACAGGAACCCCAAGACCTGTGATTGAGTATAGCGAGGGTACGTTTAGCGATACTGCAATCGGCCCTCTACCGGATAATACAACCATAACCATACCAGCCGAATGGAGATCGACCAAGGTCTACACGAGAGTCTACAATTTGCTTCATAAAAAGAACTGGATTATTAACGGCACATTCGAAAATGGAAATTCTGCAACAGGAGAACCTCCCACTCCATGGCAGTACTATGAAGAACTAGATGATGGAAATAGGACTACAGGAGAAATACAAAGCTATTGGAATGCATCTTCACCAATTAATACTGGAGGAGCCATAGTATTTAATTTAACCGCTGGTTCACTAATTGATAAAGATGAATTTGCTAGGTGGAATGAAACTGTTTATGTGAACGAAGGAACCGTAGTTAGTGCAACCATCAAAGTTAATTTTTATGCCGTCGATTTAACACAAGCCCCACCCGAAGGAAATAAACTATTTCTGGCAATTTGGGTTTTTGCTGACATAAACACTTATACCTACACACAATCGTTTAAAAACACTGTAGTTGGTTCTGTTCAGACCATTGAGATTCCGATAGATCCTACAATATTTTCTACACCTCAGAACATCACAATAGCTGTTGGAGTTTTAGGAAATGGAGGAACAATTGACCTTACTCACGACATTATTTGCTACGATAATGTTCAACTCTTCTTAGAATGTTTAGCTAAGCCTTCTCAAGTAAACTTGAATTTTGCTGAAGCCCGCAATCTTTCAAATAGCGTAACTGTATCGGATTTAGGGTTTGGTAATGGTGAAGCGGTACTGGAAACATCTGTTCCATGGATTAGTGATGTAAACTTTACTTTTCTTTCATCCCCTCTTGTTGATGGAACAATTACTTTGTGCGCAAACACAACAGTTTACATCACTCATTCTACTCAAACAGATTCCTCAGAATTCTTTGCCTCAAACGGGGGGAATGTTGAGTGGGTATTAACGTTTTTAGCTAGACAACTTCCTGATCCATATATTACATATTACTTTAATGTTAGTTATCCTTTAGATTGGAATGTAACTTCTGTGCTGGATTCTTATGGTTATGAGCAATTTAATACAAGTGATCCACATGCTTACGAATATATTACGCCTTCAGGGAAAGTTTTTAAATGTGATGTAAGCGATACTGGTCATTATGGTGTTTGGACTATTTATTTAATTTCGAATAACTATGTTAGGGAGTTTAAAGTTCAATATTGGGACGTTGACGAGAACACATGGAAGGATGCTGGTTCTCTTCCAAGTTTCTATGTTAATGAATCAACTAAGGTTAGGATATGTGTTCGCGTAACCGATAAAAATGGTAATGTACCGGCAAATAACGGTGTTCTTAATATTACTGTCTATTTTCCAAACGGGTCTAAGTGGTTTTCCAACATAACAAATAGTTTAGATCCGCAAGGTTGGGGTAATACTTCAGAATTTGTTTTGAGCGCGAATAATGCCTCTGCTGGTAAGTATAGTATTTCTATTTCTTGGAGTAATGGTGAAGAGGCGGGATATCTTGCCGGTGATCTTTTCATCGTTATTCATAGAACTTCACTTACTTCCGATAAATCAAAATACTTTGTTTACCGAGGTGATTTCATTACTGTTAGAGTTCGCTTTTTGGACATAGATACTAATGAAAGTGTTGCAGATGCTGATGTATCCTATTCTTGGATTGGCGGTTCAGGTAAGATGTTGTATAGTGGTGGTTGGTACATTGTGGATCTTGATAGCAGTAAAGCTCCTGACATTGGAATCTATAATGTGACTATTGTTGCTCAGAAATATGGATACGAGAATCATTCTGTTATCGTTAGAGTTGAAGTACAGGATCGTACAGAGCTTATTTCACCGGTGAAAAATCTGACTGTTTATACCGGAAGATCTTTTTCTTTAAGTGTTTGTTATAATGATACTTTCACCGGTAAAGGTATCGTAAATGCAACAGTCATTTATATGTGGGAATTTGGAAGCGGCCAACTGATTGAACTTGGGGATGGATATTACTTACTTAATTTAACTCCACCTGCTTCAGGAGCTTATAAGATTACTTTTTATGCCAGTAAAGTTGGTTACGCTGATGCTTATACAGATATTGTAATTTTGGTTACAGTTTTACCCACCGACCTCGTAGTTGAAAAATATGAGGTTATGACACCAATTGGTGACACTGCTATAGTTAGAGTTTACTACAATAACACCAAAGATAATATGGGAATTACCAATGCTAGCGTGGTTTATTCGTGGAGGTATGGTGTTGGACACATGGAAGATCTGGGGAATGGAACATACATAATAACTATATCAACTGTAAACTTGCCTTTTGACGCTTATACCATTACTATTACTGCTTTCAAATCTGGCTATGAAACGCAAACAGCAACCATAACGCTGATAGTTATTAAAATACCAACTAAACTAACTGCTGAGACCCTTGTAATTAGCACAATTGAGAAATCTAAATTTACAATACGAGTTTATTACAATGATACATGGCATAATGCGTTAATTTCTGGCGCAAATGTAAGTTATTCTTGGGAATTTGGAAATGGAACCTTAATAGATCTGGGGAATGGAACATACATAATAACTTTAAAAGCTCCACCAGCAAGAGAAGAGCCTTATGATATCGTTATAATTGCTCAGAAAGATTTCTATGAAACCTCTACTATAACGATTAGTGTAGTTTCTAAACCGTCAGCTGTCATGCTTAGCTTAAAGGCTTTAGCGCTTGGTAGTGGTTCTGCAGTGGTTGTTATGGGCGGAGTTGCTTCATGGTACTTTTATTTCAGGTTTCCACCTTTTGTTAGACTTGTTAGGAGTATTTCAAAGAGATTAGAGCGGGGAAAGCCTCTGAAACTTGGAAAAGTTAGGGATAGAAAAGAGATTGTAAGTGACTTTATAAGAAGAGATTACCGTATTATCCTAGAAGAAGCCCCAACACCAAGCAGAGAAGAGCTAGAAGTAGAAGTATTAGAGGGAGAAATAGAGGAAGAATTAGTTGAAGCCGGAGAGGAAACTTTAAAGGAAACTGCCGAAACTATCGAAAAATTGACTGGTGTGAAGCTTCCAGAGGAGATAAAAGAAGAAATAGAAAAAGAGAAAAAAGACGAATAGCTTATACATTTTTTAATTTTTTAAGGATTTTTTTTAACTCTTTCTCCACATTTGTAGCTGTGAATATTTTCTCAGCTAACGTTTTGACTTCTTTTTTGAATTTATCAAGTTTCGTTGTTTCCTCATATGTTAATATAGCTCCGAGACATTTTCTAGATGTACCTTCCCCTTCAAAACATGCTAATACTTGTAAATTACTTATTTGAAGTAACGTTGGATCATGGGATTTTAGACTACTTCCCATTAACATGATTCTCTCCGCAATTGAATTGTCTATCGGAGCACTTATGGGAACTTTATGACTTAATTTAGCACCTTTAACTCTGTCCCACTCTATAATGAAGAGGCCATAGGGAATCTTTATCCCCCTCTAATTACGTTTTTAAGTTCTAACTAACTGTTTGTAATGAGGGGTTAGCAGTGTTATAGCGATTCTAACCGCATTAGATAAATATACTTTCAGCAACATTGTTTATAAATCTTAATTTGTCCAAAACGTGCCTCTATTTCGCAGGTGTTAGAATTATTGAAGACTTTTACTTTTAGGTAGAGTAACATAAACGCTTCTAGACAATTTCGTTGTCGATGAATTTAAGCAAATTTTTAAATTATTGGGTAAGAATAATCATGACAAAATATGTGTGACAATATAACACCATTATAGTTAGATGAACTCTCCTTGAGCTGAATTAAGTTAACATTTGCATATAGATGGTGTGAAGATTGAAAATGGATGGTAAGGGGAGAATTCATTTCAAAATAGTTTATTATGGCCCCACATTGAGTGGAAAAACAACTGCTTTAAGATGGCTTTACATGAATGTCAAAGGATTGAAAAAGGGCAAACTTCATGAATTGAAGAGTCCTGATGGTCGCACAATGTTTTTTGATTACTTGCCAATTAGTACAACTGAAAATGTGATTTTTGATGTTTTTACTGTTGCTGGTGCGCGTAGACATCGTGTTGTTAGGCAGGCGTTACTTAGAGACAAAGATGGTACGATCGCTGTCGATGGTATAGTTTTTGTAGTTGATAGTTCCAGGCGGAGATTACGTGACAATATAGAATGTCTAAAAGAGATAAGAGAGATCCTCGGAGATAAATTAGGAAAGGATGTACCCATTGTGTTTATGTTAAATAAACAGGATGTATGGGATGCCATGTCGAAAAGAGAACTTGTAAGAATTCTTGATATAGAAGATTTCCCTGTTGTTGAAACTGTTGCAATTAGGGGGAAAGAAGTAGCTAAGGCTTTTATGGTATGTGCCAGAGAGATAATTTTAAAGAAATTGTATAAGTTTTGATCGGTTCTATTCTTCTCCGGCTTTACTTCTGAGGACACATAAGTACATGTCCTTTTCTAAGGCCAAGAGTATTTCTTTGTTTTGCCCATTTATTTCTGCGTCTATAGTAACAAATCTTACATCACCCAGATCTAATTCCTCTGAAAGTTTTTCTATCTGAGTCGCAAAGCTTTTGATAAATGCTGATAGGGCTTCAGCTTTTTCTATCTTTAATGTGGATTGTAGAGGAAATCCCTCGTCATCGACTGCAAGTACTCCTTCAACACCTTTAAACGATGAGAGATTTTCTAGGGCACTTTTAAAAGCAGCGGGAATTACGGGCTCACTCCCTTTTGCAGTTGGGGACTCCCTTTGTTCGCTTCGTCTCTCTATGTTTTCAAAAGTCAAATATTGCACCTCCATTAAAGTAGTAATATTTCGTGCAATTTAATTTTTCCGATTATCAACTCTACAATGCAACCAGTTGGCGTCGCAAGATTAAGCTAGACAACTTATTTTGGACTAGCAGATAGCGTATTTGATAATAAGTTATACCAGTTAACCATTAGCGTTACTTTTAGACAGTTACAGTTCATCTTCTGGTTAGAACCCTTAGAAGCACAAATGAATAATGTATGAAGTTAAAGACAGCATTTGAATACTCCACAACACTAATATTAGTTGTATAGGAGAAATTCATTAAGGGGTATACATAGAATTAGGTTGGGAGGATTGGAACATGGTCAAGATAAAATGGTTGGGTCATGCGTGTTTCGAAATAAGGGGTGAGAATGTTACCATTGTCACAGATCCTCATGATGGGTCGTCAATAGGTCTACATGCACCGAAGTCAGCGGCGGATATCGTGTTAATAAGTCATGGACACTTCGACCATGCTAACGGGGTTAAATTTGTTGCTAAGGAGGACGCCACCATACTTAAGGAAAAAAGTGGAGAATGGGAGGAAAAAGGTGTTAAAATTAGGGGAGTTTACTCGTATCACGATGAAAGTAGAGGTAGGGAGAGAGGCGGTAATGTAATTTACGTCTTTGAAGTAGATGGTATTAGGTTCTGTCATTTAGGTGACCTCGGTCATATTTTGACTTCGGATCAAGTAGAGAGAATCGGAGATGTAGATGTGCTTTTCGTGCCTGTTGGAGGAACATATACGATTGATGCAAAAGGTGCTACAGAAATTGTTGAGATGTTGAAGCCTAAGATTGTCATACCGATGCATTTCAAAATAGGTGGTTTAAGCCTACCCATTTCTGGTGTTGAGCCATTTCTGGAAGGCAAGGAGAATGTGGAAAGGGTCGATTCATCGGAATACGAGGTGACTAAAGAAACTTTGCCAGAAAAAACAAAAATAGTTGTTCTAAGATTATAAACTCGGTAGATGTACTAGGTGAAAAATATTTCCACTCTCACTAAGAAGTTTAAAGCCGTGTTTCTCATACCAAGGTACAAGGTAGCTAAATGTTTCAACCTCTATTTTTTTATCGCTGAAATCTTCTAGAATAGATAAGAGGATAGCTGTACCTATTCCATGACCTCTATAGTCCCTATTTACATTTATAACGCCTATATAAACGATATTTTCCTCCACTAGTACTGCAGCATATCCAATTATACTTATTTCATATTCGTCGTAAACCTTGTATTCTCTTTTTACGCAATCGTCAATCTTCTTTTCTTCTCTGATTACACGTGTAGTATTAAGCAAAATCTTTCACCACGGCTTTCTTAAAAGTGGAGGTAGATATGAAGTAAGTGATTTATAAATATATCTAAAAGCTGGAAGGTTTACATGGCAGAATTTATGAAAAGGAAAGAAAAGAAGGGAAATTAATGTGTTGTCGATTTAGAGTTATTTAACTCTGACTTCTTGGACTTTTATCACAAATCTGTGAGTCCGTCTGGTAAAACCTTTTTCAGTTTCATAAGATATATGTTCAGGCTCGAGGATAATAACAACAGTTTTATAGGATTTTAAGTTAGGGAAATCTTCAAAAAGGGATTTTATAACATCTCCAAGTCTATCTGCATAGGGACAACATGTTTCTTCGATTTCAAATTTTTTCATGTCTTCGATTTCTTTTGGTCTTCCTCTAGCTATGAAGATTTCTGTGCCATTTATTTTTCCTATTTTTTTGGGGGGATCTGCATGCTCAATTTCAGCATCAAACACGGAAGCAGTCATTTCAGCATATCTTTCATGAAGTTCAATTTCCATAAACTTTACCTCCATACAATAAAACATCGTACATTAAAATAAACTTTTACCTATATTAGGAAAACGAAATTAAACATTTTATGTATTTAATACACCATTTGTAGAGTGAACTTTATACGCTTGAAATATTAATTGCTCAAGAAACATTTACTAAGTTTTACTTTATTGATTATTAAAAAGGGAATTGAATTTTCTTTCCCTTACAGCTTAATATGTAATGTCGACTTACGACAATAAACTTATTAATCGTTCAATATTTTATTTCTATACTTTCAGAGGTGTTAATATGAACGTGGCAGTAGAAGTTAACGATCTTGTAAAGGTTTTTGGGAAAATTCGCGCAGTTAATGGAATTTCTTTTACCGTTCAACCTGGTGAGATCTACGGGCTCATAGGTCCTAATGGCGCAGGAAAAACCACTACGCTAAGAATTCTTGCAACTTTGCTACGACCAACTTCTGGAACAGCTAAAATATTTGGTCACGATGTTGTTAAAGAGGCTGAGGAGGTACGTAAGATAATAAGTTACCTTCCGGAGGAAGCAGGAGCTTATAACCAGCTTACTGGTCGTGAATACCTTGAATTCATGGCATCGTTTGTTGCAGAAACGGGAGAAGAAGTAAAGGAACTTGTTAATGAAGCTGCTAGGATTTCTGGTCTCGGTAAAAGGTTGTCTGATAAAATTAAAACCTATAGTAAAGGTATGAAACGAAGGTTGCTTGTTGCTCGAGCCCTTATGGTGAAACCAAAGGTTGCAATTTTAGATGAACCAACAGCTGGATTAGATGTAATTCATGCTGTTCACGTTAGAAAAATTGTCAAGGAATATGCTCAAAAATATGGGATAGCAATTTTACTTTCAAGCCATAACATGTTAGAAGTAGAATATCTTTGTAATAGAATAGCACTCATAAATAGGGGGAAAATTTTAGTTGAAGGTAATCCTCTTCAACTAAAAGACCATTATGGTGCGTTAAATCTGGAAGAAGTTTTTGCTATGGTGGTGAGCAAACATGGTTAAAGCTTTACTAACGATTGTTAAGAAGGAAGTTAAAGAAATACTTCGTGACCCCCGTCTGTTCCTTGGAATGATTCTTGTTCCACTTATAATGTTTCCAGCTTTAGGACTTGGAATGCGTGCAATGATCGAATCATCTACAAAACAAGTGCAAACAACAAATATAGCTGTACTAAACTTGGACAATGGAACATTAGCGGAACAAATGTTTAAGGATCCTAGTCTCATGGCAATCTTTAAACAAAGTAACATAACTATCATCTATTTAAATGATTACAATATTTCCTCTAAAGATGTTGCATTAGAATATTTAGTGGAAAATGAGTCGATATCAGCTCTCCTCATTATACCTGAAAACTTTAGTGAATGTATAGCAAACCAAAAAACTGCAATCATAGAAGTCTATATGGTTCTAAGATCTATTGGATTCGGAGAAGCCACAAGTAGCGCACGAGTAAACATGGTAATCAACACTCTAAAACAGGTTCTTGTTAATTACTTAATACTTAGTATAGATCCAAATGCTGATCCTAATTTTGTCACTAATCCAGTTATGTCTTCCCCGACCACAGTTTATAAGGGGAAAGAAATAAGGGGAGTACCTCCTGGGGCTATTGCGGGATTCATGTTTTCTCAAGCCTTCATGCTACCACTTGCTGTGATGTTTTTGTTGATGATGGCAGTGCAGTTTGCTGCAATTTCTGTTGCCTCTGAAAAAGAGCAAAAAACTCTTGAAACATTATTGTCGCTTCCAGTTAAGAGAACAACGATCTTAGTAGGAAAATTAACTGGATCAATAATTATTTCAATCGTAGGTGCAATCGGATACATGTTAGGGTTTAATTTCTACATGTCATCCATAATGGGGGCAACTGAAGAACTACCTATAAGTTCAGAGCAGTTAGCAGAACTTGGGCTCATGATACCAACTGAAGGATATATACTTTTGGGTGTAACAGTTTTTCTTGCATTGCTTGCATGTCTTTCGATAACGGTTGTAATCGCAGCGTTTGCAGAGGATGTAAGATCTGCCCAAGCTCTTCTCTCGTTTATATTTCTACCAATGATTATACTGGGAATGATATCAGTATTTATGATAATGGGAGGCGTAGGTAAAGAGCTTCTTATGGCATTTTTACTGATACCTTTCACAAACCCGATGATTGCAGGGCTTCAAATACTTAGCGGAAACTATTTCTCAGTTATTATAGGAATCATTGCCATGGCTGTGGAAACCGTTGTATTTATCTATATTGCAGCTTGGTTCTACTCTTCCGAAAAAGTGTTAGTAGCTAGGCTTAGATTTGGAAAGAAGACACTTGAAAAAGAAATGAAGCCAGAAGAATTATCAATGACATAAAACGCGTAAAGTCAACAACTTTTTATTTTTCTTTTCTCTATGTTTTGCAGTATTTTATGAATATCAATGTTTTTAAGAAAGAGAAAGATTGCCCTGATTGCTTATTTAAAGTAGAGTATGTGGAGGAATATTGATTGACGGTTATAAAGGGGGAAAAAGCGAAAAAATATGTTTACGGTTTTGTGGATTTAAGTTTACAGGAACAGGTAAATGGCATAGATCTTACCGTAGGTGAAATATACCAGTTTTGCGAAAGAGGCACATTAGATTTTGATAATTCTCGTAGAAAAATACCTAGAACGGAACCATTAAGACCAAAAGATGAGTGGTACAGTTTAAAGCCTGGTGTTTACTTAGTACGTTATAGAGAAAGCGTTGAAATCCCTTTAGACTGTGTAGCTTTAGTACTTCCTAGATCTTCGCTGCTTAGAATGGGGGCAACGTTACACACAGCTCTTTATGATTCAGGTTATAAGGGAAGAGGTGTAGGATTACTTGTAGTATTTAATCCCTTTGGAGTAAAGCTTAGTAAAAATGCTAGAATTGGTCAGATTATTTTTATTAAGTCGGAAAAAGTAGAAAAAGGTTATGAAGGTGAATATTTAGGTGAAGGATTAAAGGAGGAATAGAGTTGAAAATTAGAAGACCGTATGTTGCTGGAACTTTTTACGAAGGAGACAGAAACAGCTTATTAAAGAGACTTGAGTGGTGTTTTAAACATGAACTAGGGCCAGGAAAACTCCCTGAAGTTAATGAAAATGGCGAACGAAAAATTGTGACTTTGGTTTCACCTCACGCGGGCTACATGTATAGTGGTCCTGTAGCAGCTAACGGTTTTTATCAGCTTGCACAAGACGGTAAGCCCGAATTGTTCATTGTTATAGGGCCTAATCACAGAGGTTTAGGTGCATCTATTTCTGTGATGGTTGAGGGCGCTTGGGAAACCCCTCTTGGAACAGTTAAAATTAATGGAGACATAGCTCGTAAAATAGTTGAGAAATGTAAGTATGCTGAGGAAGATGACAGCGGCCATATGTTTGAGCATAGTTTAGAAGTTCAGATTCCATTTCTCCAATATATCTATGGATCCTTTGAATTTGTTCCGATTTGTATGAATCTTCAGACACTCTCGGTAAGCAAAGATTTAGGTCAAGCAATTGCTTCGGCCTTGCAAGGAATTGACGGAGTAATTATTGCTAGCACCGACTTTACCCACTATGAATCACAAGAAGCCGCGTCTAAGAAGGATAGTAAAGTAATTGAAGCTATAACGAAACTTGATGAAGATGCCTTATTTGAAACTGTGAGTAAATATAGGGTTTCTATGTGTGGTTATGGTGTTGTTGCTTCAGCTATAGTTGCTTCCAAACTCTTAGGTGCCAAAGAGGGAGTTTTAATTAAATATGCCACATCGGGCGACATTACACGCGACTACAGTCAAGTTGTAGGATATGCCGCAATAAAGTTAATTAGATAAGTGAACTATCGTTTCGGAAGTAACCGGAGGAACAATCAATGAGTACAAAGAAGAATACAGGTGTTGTTGGATGCGGCTGGTTTGGCTCTGCACATTGCCGTGTCTATAAAGAGATTTCGAATTTAACTGCTGTATCAGATATAGATGCTGAAAAAGCTAAAACTCTTGGAGAAAAATACGACGTTAACTGGTACGTAGATTACAAAGATATGATAAAAAATGAGGACTTAGATGCTGTCAGCATAGTGGTTCCACCGAAATATATTCCGAGGATAGCGGAGGACTTTGTAAAACATGGAAT
>Ga0209410_1000250_pt1 | contig 23863 bp, 25 predicted proteins | sample Mar14436cmmetaG_FD_184135 | JGI IMG/M metagenome (GOLD analysis project Ga0209410, IMG submission 184135) | Marine hydrothermal vent microbial communities from Guaymas Basin, Gulf of California to study Microbial Dark Matter (Phase II) - Marker... ... | reverse complement strand
ATATTATAGGGGATAATATAAATTTGATTAAACATAAAATGAAATGGGTGTAGAAAATAACATTAATCGCTGTGGGTTCAGAGAGTTTTGTGAAGATTTTCAAAAAGTTTAATGTAGATACTTTAGTAATTAATGACCGGGATAATTTACTGAGATTTCTTAAAAGATCTCGTAAGATAATAAGGATCGTTCTTATTGAAAAGGAGTACTATGATAGGTTTCGGAAGGAAATAGAAAGTTACCAGTTAGAAAATCCCTTCCCCATAATAGTATCTCTCGACTAGACTAATATAAGAAAATAAATAGGTGAAAGACTTTACTTTCATAGTTTCTGGTGACTATTTTGGCGCCCGACAGACTTGGAAAGATAGAGAAGATAAGTGGACCTGTGGTAATAGCGAAGGGTATCCCTGATATCAGAATTGGAGAGGTTGTAGAGGTAGGGAAAGAGCGCTTAATAGGGGAAGTAGTTAGAGTTCTCGAAGATCACTTTACAATCCAGGTCTACGAATCCACTGTGGGTTTAAAACCCTTCGAACCCGTGTATGCTACGGGTAAGATGCTTGTAGCCGAGCTAGGGCCAGGTCTTTTAACAAGCGTCTTTGACGGTATTCAGAGACCATTAGAGAAAGTCTTAGAGATCACTGGACCGTTTATAAGAAGAGGTATCAAAGTAAATCCCCTATCGCGAACAAGGAAATGGTTTTTCAAGCCAGTAATAAAAAAGGGTGCAAAGGTATCACCAGGAGACATTATAGGCGAAGTAGAGGAAACCCCTCTAATATCCCATAAAATAATGATTCCTCAAGGCACTGGGGGTGTTATAAAAGAGATATATGAGGGAAAGTACACAGTAAGTGAACCCATAGGATACATAGAAACACCGGAAGGAGTAAATAAGCCTCTTACCATGCTTCAAGAATGGCCTGTGAGGACTCCTAGACCATACCATCAGAGACTTTCAAGCGAGATGCCGCTTTTCACCGGACAGAGGGTCATCGATACATTCTTCCCAATAGCTAAGGGGGGAGCAGGATGTATACCAGGAGGATTCGGTACTGGGAAGACAGTCACGCTTCACAAGATTTCCATGTATAGCGACTCTGAGATAGTTATATACATCGGATGTGGAGAGCGAGGGAATGAGATAGCAGAGATGCTTATGGAGTTTCCTAGATTAAAAGATCCTAAATCTGGAAGACCTATTATTGAAAGGAGTATAATTATAGCGAACACATCAAACATGCCTGTTTCGGCGCGAGAGGCCAGCATATATATGGGCGTAACTATGGCTGAGTACTATAGAGATATGGGATACAATGTCACATTAATTGCCGATTCAACTTCTAGATGGGCTGAAGCTTTAAGAGAAATATCTGGTAGACTGGGCGAGATGCCTGTTGAAAGAGGATATCCGGCTTACCTGCCAGATAGGCTGGCTGAGTTCTATGAAAGATCGGGTCGTGTAATACCATTAGGCAATCCTAAAAGAGAGGGTTCTGTAACGATAATCGGCGCTGTATCGCCTCCAGGAGGAGACTTTAACGAGCCAGTGACAATACACACGCTCAGATTTGTTGGAACAATGTGGGCTTTAGACCCTGAACTGGCATATAGGAGGCATTTTCCAGCCATAAATTGGCTTAGAAGTTTCAGTCAATATGCTGAAATAGTTGAAACATGGTGGAGGGAGAATATAGCTGAAAATTTCGGAGAGTATAGAAGAAGAGCCCTTAGGCTCTTAACAGTTTCATCGGAAATAGAGGCTATAGCCTCTGTTGTCGGTGAAGGAGCATTACCAGATGATCAGAGGCTTTTCTTGCTTGTTTCGGACATTTTGAAAGAGGGCTTCTTAAGGCAGACTGCACTGGAAGGGGAAGATGTATTCTGCATCCCTAAGAAACAGTATCTTCTGCTAAAAATGATTATGGATTTCTTCGATAAAGCGTATTTTCTTATACAAAAAAACATTCCAATAGAGGAAATTATTAAACTCCCTGAGGTTTCGGAGATGAAGAGAGTTAAGGAAGATGAGAGAGGGATGAAGGCTGTGGAGGAACTCTACAAAAAAGTTATGGATTCGCTTAGTGCATTAGCTAAAAAATATAATGTAGAACTACCTTGGTGAAATGATGGAAATAGCAGAGCAACAATTCTATAAGCTTCTCTCCTCCAATGTTCACGGTAAAGTCTATAGAGGCGTAAAGGAGATAAAGGGATCTCTTATGATCGTTGAAGGCGTTAGTGAAGCTGGTTATGACGAAATCGTGAGAGTTATTGGCTTGGACGGTATGGAGAGATTTGGCAGGGTTCTCGAAACGTCTAGCAACCTAGCCGTTATACAGATTCTTGGTAGTGAGGAAGGTCTCCAAACGGATGTGCTAGTCCATTTAACTGGAACCATCTTTAAGATTCCATTATCAGATGAGGTTATTGGGAGAATATTTAATGGAAGATTTGAACCGATAGATAATCTTCCACCTATCCTTTCGGGCGAGAAAAGGGAGATTTCCGGCTCACCCATAAACCCTGTTATACGAGAGTATCCAACTCAGTTCATACAGACTGGTATCTCCGCTATAGACGGGATGCTAAGCCTTGTAAGAGGACAAAAGCTTCCAATATTCAGCGTCTCTGGTCTACCACATAATATTCTGGCTGCCCAGATAGTGCGTCAGGCGACTGTTAGAGGAAAGGGGGATTTCGCTATCGTTTTTGGCGGAGTAGGTCTTCGTAGCACAGAAGCTGAGTACCTTATGAAAGAGTTCAGAGAGTCGGGAGCTATTGAAAGATTGGTTGCGATACTTAACCTTGCCGAGGATCCCCCTGTTGAGAGGTTATTGACGCCTAGGATAGCTTTAACTGTCGCAGAATATCTCGCATTCGATCTGGGTTATCACGTGCTGGTCATCGTGACAGACATGACTAACTACTGTGAGGCTTTAAGGGAAATGAGTGTCGCCCGAGGAGAAGTCCCGGGGAGAATGGGCTATCCCGGATACATGTATTCGGATTTGGCTACAATATATGAAAGAGCGGGTATCATTAATGGCAAAAGTGGTAGCATAACATTTATGCCTATGCTAACGATGCCTGGAGGCGATCTAAGACATCCGATACCTGATCTTACAGGATATATTACGGAGGGTCAAATATTTCTGAGTCAGGAATTATACTCAAGGAGTATATATCCGCCTATAAATATCCTACCGAGCCTGAGTAGGCTTATGAAGTCTGGTATAGGGAAGGGTAAGACGAGAGAGGATCATAGGGCATTAGCTGATCAGTTATACGATGCATACGCTAGGGGTATCAAGGCAAGAGACCTTGCTAGGATTATTGGCGAAATAGGATTGAGTTCAATTTTGAGAAAATATCTGAAGTTTGCTAATGAATTTGAGGAAAAGTTTATTAATCAAGGAGTTTATGAGAACAGATCTATTGATGAGACATTAGATATTGGATGGGAAGTTTTGTCTGTGCTCCCTGAAGAAGAGCTGGTAAGGATACCTCGAAGTATTATTGAGAAATATCATCCAAAATATAGGAGATAAGCATGAGTCTTTCAGAGATACGTTTCCTTCCAGTTTCTAGAGGAACTTTAATACGCCTAAAGCAGAAGCTTGAAATGATCGAGCGAGGTAAGAGCGTACTAGAAATGAGAAGAGAGCAGTTAGTAAAGGAAATTTTTCTACTCTCAAGAAAGCTTAGTGAAAGAGCGAACATCGAGCATGAATATATAAGGGCTTTGGAGGATGTTTCAAGACTTAGACTGCTAAGAGGCGATATAAATTTCCATTCAATGGTAAGTCTTGTAACTCCTCCCAAGATTGAAATCTTACCTACAAGTGTTCAAGGAGTCATTGTACCACAGGCAAGAATATTTGAGGAGCCTGATCTCAGCAAGATCAATGATCCAGAGTTTCTAAGGGTTTTTAAAAGACTTTGGCGTGCTATAAGAGCACTCATTGACATTGCAAACTTAGAGGTCGCTATTGAGAAACTGAGTGAACAACTAGCTTATATTAATAGAATAGTCAATAGTCTTGAGAAATCAGTTATGCCCATGTATAAGGAATATATAAGCTATATTGAGGAGAGAATCGAAGAGGAAATGATAGAGGAATTTGTAAAGCTTAAGGGATTCAGTGAGGCGAAGGAAAGGCTATGAAGGTTTATTTAATTACGAGAACATATGGTTTACACCTGCACCTCCTTAAAAGCGAGGATTATGATATGCTAGTCCAGGGTAAGATTGATTTGAACAAGCTGGGATATAATGTCTCGATCGAAAAGAATTCTGTTGAAGAACTACTCAATGATATCGTAAGGAAATTTGTCAATCGAATACTTTTCTTAGAGAAGGTAGCACCAGAATATTCTAGCTTTTTCCGAGCATTTCTAGAAAGGCTTGAAGTAGAGAATATAAAGGCTAAACTAAGGTACCTTCATGGTATCAAGGGCATGGAATACTATTATCCTTATGAGTTCCTTATAGACAAGAATGTCCTAATATCTTTAAACAGCGAAAGAGAGCTAATAGAGCATCTGAGAAAAACACCGTTAGATATCGAGCATCACCTCAAAAGGCTTAAAGGGAGAATAGAGCCTATTCTCCTAGTAGAGGTACTGCTGGATATTAAGTACTATGAGTATTACTTCTCTTCTCTAAGAAACCTAGAAAAGACAATATTCCAGATGGCTTATCTTGAGAGAATAATTACGCTTATTTATTGGTATATGGTGCTGGGAGAAGAACAGGTAAATAAGCTTTTATCAATCTGCAATGCTACGAGACTAAGAATGAAAGAGATCTCTAGAATTCTTGAGTTAAGCCAAGAGAAGGTGAAAGAGTATATAGAAAATAGGGAGTATACTCACCTGGTTGAGGTTGCAGAAAACGTCTTCATTAGAAAGCTTAAAAAGTTAGTTTTAAGAAACAAGAATAATATGTTTTTCGTATACTATTATATGTTTTCCTCATATACCGAAATGAGAAATCTGGAGAGAATAATCCTTGGGAGAAAGATGGAACTTCGTCCCGAAATTATAAGAGGTTCATTAAAAATCTTGTGTTAGATCTTACTTAAAATCATCATCGCGATTAATAGACCATATATAGCGATACCCTCAGCTAATCCACCTATGATAATCATATAAGATCTAAGTTCTGGTTTCTCAGCTGATGCAGCGAAACCTGCAGATGCAACTGAGCGTAGAGCTAAACCAGCAGCTATACATGAGCCTGTCACTGAGATTGCTGCTCCTATTGATGCTAGCCCCACTGCAACTGGATCTATTGTCACAGAGGAATTCCTATCCTGGGCTACATTTTTCGTCGAAGCGTATACATGGATCAGGATTATTGAGAGGCCAATGATGAAGTTAAGGATAATTAAAACATCAATCAGCTTCTTAGGGCTTAAGTTCATCAACTTCCCCTTTCTCTTATGTACATCGTGTATTATCTCTTTAAAGCTAATAAACTTTACTTTTGTGTTAATACTATCTTACTTGTGGACACTGGCGTGAATTCCAGTCCCCCTCCTCTAAAGAACTTTGTTGAAAACTCATAGTAAGTTAACCTTAATGCCTGTATACCTACCGCAAAGGCTTCAACAGATAACACTAAAATGTTCGTTATGAAATAGCTTACAAGAGGGTTTAGTGCTAGCGACAATTCTGCGGCCAATATACCGAATACTTCATGTGCTATAGCGAATGCCGCGAGTCTAATATAGGATAATGAGTTGGCAGGGTATGCTATTATCATTTCTAACAACTCTATAAATCCATCGACCAGATCATCTGTCTCCCTCGAGTCCAAGTATCTGAAGAATGCAGAAAGGAATACCAGCAGCAGTGCGCAGACTATGATTATAATGAATGGTAGAGCTTTTTCGGAAGCCAGGATACCAAGGTTGTATCCTGAGTTTATGATCAAGTACGCCAAATATACTCCGCTGGTATAATAGGCTAGACCGGCTAATCCCGTACCTCCAAATATGGCGTGCATGTAGTTTTTCTCGTTTATATCGTTTATAATGTTTATAATCATTCCAGCTATTAGCTGGATGACCCCAAAGAGTAGGGCTATTCCGATAATGGTATATGGGTCATGGACAGGCTTTAAAACTCTGGTTGGAAATATATCGGCCAAGAAAACCATCCCATATAAAACGCCGAAAATTATCGAGGAAATACCTGCAAAGATTGATAGGACGGAGAGACTCTCTACTCCTTCCTCACTTATACCGAGAATCCTCTTCTTAGTCTTGTATAGCCATAGCCCGAAAATCGATATTATTGCTCCTAGTCCAACGTCACCGAACATTAATCCATACATAGCGAGAAAGAGAAATGTGAAGATTGGTGTAGGATCTAGCTCCCAATAGTTCGGGACACCTCTTAACAGGGTTAAAGGTATGAAATGCCTTAGGACTCCTCTTTTCCGCAAGAGGGTTGGCACTTCTTCTCCTATAACCACATCTCTTATTCTGAAATAGATTATCCTTGGAATCCTAGAAATTAACGTTTTTTCGAGATAACTAGCATACTTCTCGGGAATCCAACCATCGGCTATAAATACCCTTCTGTTATGTAGAAGGGTTAGCCCTTGTATATGGCTTTGAGCATTTAATAGACTTTCAAGAAATGGTTGCAAACATAACACATTCTTCCCTAGATTTACGAATTCTTCTATGATCTTCAGCATATGTTCCTCGTCAAGGTATATTTTCTCGATGTTCGGCTCCTTTCCGATATTCTGTAGAATGTTGTAGTTTTCTTTCAATGCGTTCAGGATTCTTTCAGTGTCATCGACTATATCCTTAATCGTCTCAAATCTCCTATCTGAGGGTATCATCCTGGCCTCGAGTCTCTTCATCCTTAGGTTTTCCAATTCACTAACTAGTCTTATATATAGTTGGTCGTCTATCATTATCTTCTTCTTTTTAATATGGTAGTCGATCATGAGAAATAGCAGTAGTAATTTTATTTTATCAATTTTCTCGTTTAACTCCTGATCTATCCTTTCTATTGCGGATTCGATATTCTCAAGAACGTAGCTTGGTATCTCTACCCTCTTCATCCCGTACCTTTCCATCACGCTTTCGACATCTTCTCTATTAACCGCCTTATGTGCTACGAGAACAGCAGCTTCCGAAGCGCTAATATCAAGAATCTCTATAGCGGCCCTAATTCTGAGTATCTCCTCCCTGAGGGCTTCAGTATGCATTTTTTCGCCAACAAATACTGAAAGTTCAATGTCGCCGATCCTTTTCCTTAAAAAGGTGGGATTCGGAAACCTTTTGAGGTATATCTCGATAACTTTCTTCAATGCTTCAAGTTTTTCCACGTTTTCGACTTCCTCAAGAATGTCGTTGCAAACTGTAGGATATATCTTACAATACTCTTTTTTCATAAGCTCTTCTACAAACTTCTCGTCTATCTCGGAGCTGTTTAGAAGTTTTTGATAAATGTTAAGCATTTTCTTATCTATTCCAATCTTTTCTAAGATTTCAAGTTTCTTTTCCTCTAGAATCTTCCTTGTAATCTTTATGACAATTGCTTCCTCGAGCATTTCCTCGGCTGAGGGAATATGCGTGTATATATCTTTACAAGCATTCAATGCCAACTCCAGTAGTTGTACCCTAGATGCTTGTTCATACTCAAAAGATGATGTGAGAAGGGTAGCGAGTTCTGAGAGTAGGTCATAAGCTTTCCTCCTTAATTCACGTATTCTCCTATCTATACTGGAGAATATAAAGTCCGCTGACGTATACATCCAGTCAGGAAGAACGACTTCCTTCAAATCAAATTTCTTAATTATGCTCGATATCTTTTCGTCTAATTCCCTACTGTATATAACCACTATTATGGTTTCTTCTGATGAAAGAAAAATAGTTTTTACAACAGCTCTATTTTTCCTAAGTTCGCTAATAAGTATTCGGAGAAATTTTCTATCTGCATAATACCATTTAAAGATAAGCTTTTTGAAAGTTTTTCTAAATATGAGGGGAGAAAGGTTTATATCTAGAAGCTTTTCAACAAGTTCTCTATAATAATTTATCCTGTTATACTCCTCATAAATTTTCTCGATCTCAAGGCGTAAAATATCATCCCTATATGTAGCTCTTACGATAATCTTGTACGCCTCCTTAATGTCTATTCTTTCAGGAGGTATCCTATTTTCAACTATTAACTGAAGCAACAATGGGAGCCTAATTCTGGATCCATGAGCAAGGGGTTTCAAATGAATAGCTCCCAAACTTATTAGGCTATCAAGAAGATCATATTCATACTCCTCAGGTACTATGACCTTAAACCGAAGCATTCGTTCAGGTTTAATTAACATTACGTTTAATCCTCATATGTTTCTTAAGTAAAAAATTTAACTGTGTTAAATATAAAGAGACTTGGTTTTATAAATTACTGGTGAGCTGATTGAGTATAGTCGCTATTGGGTCTGATATCGGCATCGAGGCTCTCAAGATAATAGGAGCAAAAATATTAATTATAAGTGACGTGAGGAACGAGGAGGAGCTTTCAAAGATTTACGGCTCTGTTATAGAGTCTAAAGCTGTTATAATTGAAAGTAGCCTATACGAAGCATTAAGGTCAGATCTAGAAAATATTATCTCCACGTTACCTTCTCCTCCCCTGATTGTGGTCGTCCCATCATTTGCTATGCGTGAGACGTCAAGATTGAGGGAGCTACATGAGAGGGTCTCATTAGCAGTGGGGGTGAAGCTAAAATGGTAGATATAGATTTTACTAAGCTTTTGATGGCCGAGCGTGAGGCTGATAAAAGGATAGAGGAGGCTCATAGAAAAGCTGATGAGATGTTAAGGCAGGCTAGGGAAGAGGCTAAAAGAATATTCGAAGAGAAATCGAAAGTGGATGAGAAAGGGATTATCGACGAGGTTAGAAGGGAACTTTTTAAGGAGTATGAATCGTTTCAGACAGAGTTATCTTCCCAGTTTGCTGATTTTAAGAAACATGTTGAAGAAAATAGGGAAAATATTATTCGTGAAATTGTCTCATATACACTTGGTGTCCATAAATGAGCGTTGAAGAGGAAAAAGAAATACTTGAAGCCTTGATAAACGAGATAGAAAATGCCGCCGATGACGAAATAAGAAAGATAATTGAGGAAGCTGAAAAACAGAGGGAGAGGATCCTGAGAAGTGCTGAAGAGAAAGCGCTACAAGAAAGGAGGAGAAGAGAAGAAGAGGTAAGGAGAAAAGCAAGAATTAGCATTCTCAAAGAATTATCATTTAAAAGAATATCCTTTAGAAGAGACCTTTTAGTTAACAAGTATAAGGTTATCATGGGTTTGATCGAGGAAGCTAGAAAGTGGGTACTGGAAGAAGCTGAGAAGTGCGGTAGTTTATACCGTCTCGGTCTAGAAAATCTGGTTGAGGAAGCAATCTTAAACATTAAGAGTAGTGATATAGTCGTGGTTTGCAATAAGAGAGATAAGGAAGTTGTGGAAGAGGTTTCAAAGAAGATCTCTGGGAAAATAAAGGATAAATATAATAGGAATATAAACGTTGTTGTCAAGTCTTCTCTACCAGAAAACGAGTATGGCGTAATCGTGCATAGTGCTGACAGCAAGGAATATTATATCAACACAATCAGTTCAAGGTTTGAATATTATGTTAGGGAGTATTTACCAGAACTGTTGTCAAAAAAAGTGTAGCTTGATACTTCTCAATACCTTACGCTTTTATCAGTTCACCTTTGTCAAGAACAGCTAGTTTGTAATTGTTTGTAGTTACGTAGGCTTTTACGGGACAGATATAAACACAGTGATAGCAGAAAACACAGGCATCATAGTTGACTACTGCTAGTTTCTTTCCAGGTTTTTTCGGATTAGGTACCATTTTGATAGTGTTGGCTGGGCACTCACGGGCACATAAACTACATCCTATACACTTGTTTTCATCGACATAGTGTAACCCTCTATATTCTGGCGTAGCAGGTATATCTACTTTTACAGGATATTCTACGGTGGACGGCTTCCTAAAGAGGTTCTTAACCATCTCATCAACAAATTTTAATGAGACCTTCATTTTCTCAACTCCCTTATGCTAACTATTTTTTCTTCGCCTTTTTCATTTACTACGAGAATTCTCTCCATACATGAGATACATGGGTCAAACGATCCAAAAATCACAGGAACGTCAGCCAATACCGCGTCTCTGAAAGCTATTCTGCTCCCATTGAGAATATTGGGAAAGCTTGGTGTTCTAACCTTTACGCGATAAGGCTTATCTCCTCCTCTGCTTATCATGTGGTAAATAAGCTCTCCACGGGGCGCTTCGCTCCTAGATATAGCTTCACCTTTAGGGTATCTTCTCTTCAGAACCTTAGGTGCTATCGGGCCTGAGGGCAAGTTATCCAATATGTACTCGATAATGTTTATCGATTCGAAAATCTCATCTACTCGGACAAGCATCCTAGCCAGTGAGTCGCCTTCCTCTCTAACAACAATGTTAACAGGGACTTCATCGAATGCAGCATACGGCTCATCTACTCTAATATCAGTTTCAACTCCCGAACCCCTTGCAGTGGGACCTACTAGACCATACTGAATAGCCTCGTTTTTCTTAATTATCCCAACGTCCGCCAATCTGCTGAGAACTGTTGAATCCTCGGAGAATACTTCTCTATACTTTTTCATCCTTTCTCGAAGATTCCTTAAAGTCTTTCTGATGATGTTAACCTTCTCATCGTTTATGTCTCTTTTTACCCCACCAGGCCACATATAATCAGCTATAACCCTCTGCCCAGTCACTATCTCCTTCAGTTTCATAATAGGTTCACGGTCTCTCATAATTAGCATAAATAGTCCTTTAAATCCCATAATTTCTGCTTCGACGGCTAAAACCAAAAGATGACTATGAATCCTCTCCAATTCGCTAACAAGGCTTCGAAGATACTTGGCCCTAGGAAGAACTTCTATGCCTCCAATTTTCTCAAGCACCTGAACATAAGTTAATTGATGGACAATGTTGCAAATTCCACAAACTCTTCCAAAAACGTACATTGCCTGAAGGAAGCTTCTTGATTCACCAAGTTTCTCTATACCCCTATGATTATACCCAGTGATAACTTGCACATCTTCAACGCACTCGCCGTCGACCCTGACTCTTAGCATGAGGGGCTCATGGAGAGCTGGATGTTGAGGTCCAATGGGTATCTCAATGGTCGTTTTCATCTCTTCTCACCCTGCCAGTCTTTTCTGAGAGGATAAGAATCAAGTATGTTTTTAGGTACGAAGAAGCCTTTAACGAGATATTTATTCTTTTGGAACTTGATGCCAAGTAAATCATAGATCTCTTGTTCATATGGAATAGCTCCAGGAATGATATCGGTTATGGAGTCTATCACAGGGTCGTTACGAGGTATCTTTGTCTTGATAACCAGAAGGGTTTTTTCATCAAAGAACCAAATTTCATAGTCGAGCTCAAAGACATTTTCATCGATATAGTCGATACCGGTTATGGTTGCCAGGTATGCTTTGTTGTTATACCTCGTCCATATTTCATTTATTATATCTTTTAGCCTATCACTGGCGACCTCGACTATTATCCGGCGATCCTTCTCTATGACCCCAATACCTTTCTCAGCGAAGAAGGCTTTAATGCTCGACATATACCTCTTCCTCTTTCCTAATTTTTTCTAAGAGTTTTATAATACCATCGATGATCGCTTCAGGTTTCGGTGGACACCCAGGGATATACACGTCTACCGGAATAACCTTATCGACCCCTCCTAAAACACTATAGGATCCTCTAAAAACACCCCCGCTTATAGCGCATGCTCCTACTGCTATAACGTATTTAGGGTTGGGAGTCTGTTCATATATGGTCTTTAACCTTTCTGCGGCTTTCCTTGTTAGTGCACCCGTAACTATCAATATATCTGCATGTCTAGGGCTTGGTGAAAGCTTTATCCCAAACCGTTCGGGATCATATAGGGGAGTGATCGCTGCCAGGACCTCGATATCGCATCCGTTACAGGCACCAGTGTTAAAATGTGAAAGCCAGGGTGAAAGACGTATAAACTTGAGACCCCAACGTGGCATCTTAGGTCGTGTGTATATTGACAAATGTATATATAACTCTTTTTTGTATCATAACAAAAGGTTACTTATTGTATTTGTTTTGTTATGATGCATTAGATTTTGACATAAACAGTATAAAAAGTTTTAAGCTTGTAAAAATTTTTAAAGGAATGGTATTAATAAATAGTCAATTATTAGTGTGAAGAATATGCCTATTACCACAATAGCCACGGCGAGTACAGCCATGCCCATTATCCTGTAGAGGTCTGTCTCCCTCGGGAGCGCTTTTATCAATATCTCCGGTGGATGCCAGAATATCTTTAGCCAAAATCTAAGGGCGTATGCTGCTGAGATTATCAAGACTCCCACCAAGATAAGGCTTATCTCAAGGTACCTCCTTTGTACTCCACCGACGATTATCATGAACTCGCCCGGAAAACATGCTAGTAAAGGTACACCAGCTAGACTGAGTGAGGAAATCAGACCGAAAAATGAGGTATAACGGGCATTTTTCATCAAGAGGCCCATTTTCCTAATATCTTTCGTTCCGAAGAGGTGGTATACTGTTCCCGATACCAAGAAGAAGAGACCCTTACTGACAGCATGAGATAAGAGGTGGAAGAGACCTCCAACTAATGCATAAAATGACCCGAGACCACCTAGGCTTAAACCAGTAATGATGTAGCCTGCATGGCTAATGCTACTGTATGCCGCTATCCTTTTAACATCATTCTCTTTAAATGCGAGTATTCCACCATAAAGTGCAGATAATAGGCCTAATATCGCGGTAACATATAGAAGTTGTAATGCGCCTGTTTCAAGTATTATCCTGTAGAATGCATAGCCGCCTGTCTCGATGAGTATTCCCGAAAGTATCGAGGAAATAGGTGTGGGAGCCTCGCTGTGCGCATCGGGCAACCATACATGTAACGGGAATATTCCCTGCTTTGTTAGTAATGCTATCGCGAAAAGTGACATTATATATAGCATATTGATATCTCTACATTCTGAGAGTTGAGATACTAGGACTATCCCATTTGCTGCTAGAGTGGCTATTCCTAGCAACATTAGTAGGGAGCTTGCGTGTGTAAACAGGAAGAATTTTATAGATGACCTGTATCTCTTTTCTCCACCCCACCATAGGATTAGTAGCGTTGAGGGAATGAGCATGAATTCCCAGTATATATAGAATATCGGCAAAGTTTCCGAAACAAATACTCCGATCAAGCTCGTATAGAGTAGTAGTATCAGAATAGTGTATGACGTGTATCTCTCTCTAATCTCGCTGAAAGAATATATGATTATTGCTACGTATACTAGCATCGTCGCGGTTATCATGAGGAATGAAACCCCATCGACGTAGTCCACTATAGGTATCTTGTAAAATGTAAGCTTCTCAGAATAATAGCCGAGAAACTCTCTCGCTTTTCCATTCGTAATATATACTGCTGAGATTATGGTGTATGAAGCCAAAATTGAGATCAAGGCTATTATAGTTTGTGTTTTCCTTTTCCTAGCGATAAATACCAGTATTGAGAGGAGGGATGGTAGTATCGTTGCTAGGAATATTACGGGGATCATCATATACCACCCAATACGTAAAATAAGTCTGGCCATAAACCTAATAATATCAGGAAGATGGCTGAAAAGAATAATGGAAGAAGAACATCTTTATTTTTAAGTTCAGGAGCCTCTCCCTGGCTAGCTAACCTAAATATTACTAAAAGAGAGTATGCTACACATACTAGGAAGAAGAAAGCAGCTACATATCCTAGCCAATACTCAAATGTCTCCATTAGGTATGAAAGTATGTAGAGCTTTGCATAGAATCCAGCAAATGGCGGTATACCAGCCATACTTAAGAAAAAGATGCTTAGAAGTATTGCAGCTATAGGCTGTGCCATATATAACCCTTTAAGATTATCTAAGGTTAGGGGTATGCCATCTTTTTCTAGAGATCCGAGGATAATGTATATCGATGAAATTGCTATGTTGCTTGTTAATACGAAGAACGTTACCATCCAAGGATCTTTCATTTGAAGCATCGACTCTGCTATTACACCAACAATAATATATCCTGCATCAGAAATAATACTGTATCCTAGCATTCTCCTCAGAACTCTCTGCGATAATGCCGATATCTCACCAATACTCATAGAGAATAGGGCTAGAATAACCATGATCGCTATAAAACTTGTGTGTACAATATTGTAGAGACTTACTGAGAAAATAGCTAAGAATATTATGAGGCTTGAGTCTCCTACAAAAACCGAATATGCGATTGAAGACGGAGGAACACCCATTGAAACATCAGGTAGCCACATATGAAACGGTACGAGTCCTATTTCCATAGAGATACCCGTAACTAAGAATGCTGTTGCAATAGGCATCAGGAAATCTGTGTTGTACTCCGTGAAGAAAAGTAGAATTCCTATGACTATAAATGAAGAGGATACTAGGACTGTAAGTATATATTTCACTAATGCCTCTATACCTATCCTTTTCTCCGAAAAGTATAGGCCAATAGATGATATCGTCATAGTTTCAAGACCTATTATTGGTAATATGCTATGAACTAAGGATTTCTTTACCAGCAAGGAATTTGTGAATGGTATGCTCGTGTAAATCAGTATCAATGAACCGGAAAGTAACGTAAGCGCGGAAGCTACCCTAAGATATGACCCATCACAAACTATTATCTCATATATGAATAAAAACCCGAAAAGCAATAGAACCCAAAGTGCAGCTCTCACTGAGGGAGAGATCTCAAAGAGAGGATGATCTAGTAATGTTACCTGTTCACCATAACAGGCAAAGATATTTAAAACAATTAGAAGAGCGAATAATAACGTAACATAGACCATCATCTTCTCCTTTTCTTTATCTCTAAATCTAACAGTTATAAGAGGTACCCCAAATAAAACTGGTAGTATTATTTCAAGCAACACAATCCACTCGTTCATGGTATCCACCTCCAAACTACCGATGAAATTAAGAGAATTAATAAACCTAGAATATACATAGATACATATGTGAATATTCTTCCATTATGAGTTCTTCTTATTGTCATGCTTAACCACATAGCAAGAGCTGATGAACTCTCAATACCTTTGTTTATCAGTAAATCAATACTATACGATACCTGTGTGAAAACCCATATAACAGCTGGTACTAGGAAGTGCTCATAGAAATAGTCTATGTAGTATGCGTTATACAGAGTGGTTCTAACTATAGAGAATGCTTTGTAAGAAAGGATGCCTGTCCAAAGCTTCTTTACATAGAAAGCATATACCGTTATAACCCCAAGGGTTACGATAGTCAAGCCTAACAGTAAGCTTCGGAAATCCAGCACTTCTACAAATTTTATTTCCTTAAACAGTGCTTGAAATAGGAACGGGCTTAAAAGGGTTAAAATAGCAAGGATGAGAATAGGATACGTCATTATTCTTGGTGGCTTGTGAACTTCCAGTTCCCTTCTCGGTTTAGAGAAAAAGACAAGATAGGTAACCCTTAGAATGTAGATTACTGAGAGGAACGATGTCATCACAAAAACTATAGTTACAGCCATATTTCTGTTAAAAATCTCCATTACATTCTCTATCATAAAATCTTTACTCCAAAATCCATTGAATGGCGGAAAACCTGACAGTGCCAATGCTCCAAACAAAAATGATAATGCGACACTAGGCATTTTCTTTGCAAAACCACCCATATACCTTATATCTCTACTCACCTCTAGTCCCAAGATAGGTTCGATGCTGTGGATTATGCATCCAGCGGAGAGGAAAAGTAGCGCTTTAAATACAGCATGGCTTGTTAGATGCACAACACTCGATTCGATGGCCAATTTAGGCGGAATATACGAGACCAAACCAAGCATTGTAAACATATAGCCGAGTTGGCTTATAGTTGAATAGGCTAAAACTCCCTTAAGGTCATATTGCGTGATTGCTATGGTTGCAGCTAGAAAAGAGCTTAGAATGCCTACGATAAGTACTACATTTGAAAACGTCGAAATAAGCGATGAGTGTAAGCCTGCATATAGTAGGATTAATATATTAACTCTTGCGATCAAATACACCCCTGCCTTTACCATGGTCGCCGCATGTATTAGCGCCGATACAGTCGTTGGTCCTTCCATTGCGTCCGGAAGCCATACATGAAGAGGAAACTGGGCAGACTTGCCGACACTACCAGCAAACAAAAGCAGTAGGATGAGGTTGAGCGTGGTCGGAGGGATAAATCTTATCCTATCCATGAGTTCGATCATGGATAATGTTCCAGCATTTAGGAAGAGCAGAATTATGCCTGCCAGCATTAAAGTGTCGCCAATTCTTGTTGTGATAAAAGCTTTGATGCCTGCTCTCGAAGCTTTAGGTCTCATGTACCAAAATCCTATGAGGGAAAAGGAGCAGAACCCGACAACTTCCCAGAACATGTAGAATAGGAAAAAGTTTCCTGAGATCACGAGTCCCGACATCCCGAACAGGAAAAGAAGTATCAATGAATAATATCTTGAATAATCCGGATCCTCAGACATATAGCCTATTGAGTAAATAATAACTATAAACCCTATTAGCGAAACCACCAAGAGCATTACCAGCGACAAGGGGTCTATAAGAAACTCTAGGTTTGCAAAAGGTAATTGCAGTAAAGGTAAGGTTGCAATTACTGTGACGTAATTTTCATGAGGGTTATATGTAATAACTGTGTATACAACGAGAACCAGCAGTGATAATCCTATCACAGATGATATAAATTCGATAACTCTCCTTTCGATACGTTTGCCTAGCATTAATATTAAGGCGCTTCCTATCAATGGTAAAAACAATATTGTTTCCAAAGTGTTTGCGATACTCATGCTCACCCCCTTAACTCATTTAATTCCTCAAGATCCTCTACTTGATAGACTCGAAGCACATAGAAACCAACAGCTAGGAAGATTCCGATCAATATAGATTCGACCAAGCCAATTAGTATAAAAAATGAATATGATATTCCGAAGATCACGGCAGTGGCTAATGAGGCCGAGGATATAAATTCTAATGCAATGAATATTCTTATAAACGACATTCTTCTCAGTAGGCCGTAGATTCCGATTAGCAACAGGCTCAACCATGAACTGATAATCAATATGTAGTAGATCATCTTTTCACCCTTAAAAGAATATTATATATTACTAAGAGGCCTGCTACAAACGTGACAGAGATAACAACGAAGAATATTAGAGAGAACCATTCCTCTAACAACGGTTTCCCGATTTCCCTAATGTGAATGAATGGTGGGAATAAAAGCATTAAGAGGACTATAGTTAGAGAAGCAGCTATCGGATACTCCTTTTTATCACATGTTCTTTTCCTTAGTTCAAATGATGTGAATGTTAAGACTGCAAGTATGCTAGATGCGTAAGCAAACTGGATTATCGCGGCAATATAATTTCTAGTTAAAATGTACAAGAATGAGAAAATGGATAATGTAAGACTACCAGCGAAAATCGCCCTCTTTTCGCTCCTCGTCTCGAATGTATATAGGCCACAAAGCACAAGTGAGATGAGTATGGATGATGCCGCTATTTCCTCTATCATTACACAACACCCTTAATCAGGAAGGATATAGAGAGTATCAGTAGTATTGAGGGAATCGTTAACCATAACAGCCTTTGCGCGCTGAAAATCTTTATCCTAGATAATCCTGTATCGAATGCCGCGACTAGGATAAGTATGAAGAACCCTCCTAGGATCATCAGTAATGCATTGTATAGTCCTTCAAGTGGAAGAATCGCTCCAAAAAACAGAACAAACGTTAGAACAATGATGATAGTTTCATGAATTTCTTGTATTAAATGGATGAAGGCTAGCCTTCTTCCGGTAAACTCCGTCAAGTATCCAGCAACAATCTCCGTTTCAGCTTCCGGTATAGTAAACGGGTTCTTTTCCAGTTCTGCCTGTAAGCTGAGTAAGGCTACAGCAAGCGCCGTGAACCAAGGTAGAGCTAGGAGAGGCTGTTTTACTAATGCAGGGACTATCGAATAGTATATTTCTTTAACTGACAATTTCCCTGTGATAACCGCGGGAACAAGATAGGATATGAAAATTGGTATCTCATACGAGAAGGATTGCTGTAACAGCCTCGACGAACCTATGAAGGGATAGGGACTATTTGTTGCCGCCCCAGCTAATGCTAGAAAAGAGGCAGAAAATGTTAATAGTACAAGTATTAAGATTAGATCTCCTTCAAATGAGAGGTCGATTCCGAAAAACATGTTCATTTTTCCTATCCATGGAAGGAAAAGCATAGGGAAGATTGAGAAAATCAGTGCCGCTATGATCGCATAATTAATAAGCTCGTTATCTCCTCCTTCAACATCTATTTCTTCCTTATGAAGTAACTTTAAGAAATCTAGGAAGGGTTGAAAAATCCCGAAAGGACCATTATAGCTAGGTCCCATCCTGTTCTCCATTCTAGCTTCAATTTTTCTCTCAGCCCATTCTACAAGCAAAGCTAAGAGTACTGTGAACACTGTTCCTGGGAATATCGTCGAATAAATAAGTAATCCTAATATTCTTTCAACTTCTATCATTTCATATCACCCTCTAATCTATATAATATCAAAAACAGTAATAGTGAGAGCATACCAAGAGAGAGACTGATGAATAAATAGTTAAGCGAAGTGAGTAGGGAAAGAGAGACTACTATTGGAATAAATTCTAAGATAACATACAAAATGAAGTACTCAACTTTACCTCGTAGTACAGAGTCTCTTAAAGCTTCACCCCTTTCTCCACAGTAATACGGTTTTGTTTTTCTCTTCAAGAGTGATACCGAACCAGAGGCAATGTACATCAGTATAGCGCTCAAGAGTACACTGGCGAAACATATGATGTACTCAACCACCAAGATCCCCTCTCTTTTACATAGTTAAAACACTACAAATATTAACATGTTACGCTCTTGTTTACTGAAGAACAAGGTAAAGATAGTATAGGATATTAGAGACTAAGTATACAATATATCCAGGCTATATGATGTCGTTGAGAGCATTCTTGGAAAATGTTCTCAAGGGAAAGAATTATCTAATTGTCTGTATGGGTAACTCTCTGAGGGGAGACGACAGTGCGGGTCTATTGGTTGGTCAAAACTTAATAAGCCATGGTTGTGAAAACGTCATAATCGTTGAATCATCATTGGAAAATGCTCTTGGTTTCATAATCGAGAAAAAGCCCGAAGTGGTACTCTTCATTGATGCTGTTCACTCTGACTTGGAAGAGGGCGATATAATATTCGTGAAAATAGGAGAATACAAAGATTCTTTAAGAACGCATCTATTGACAACCCATTCCTTGCCTTTTTCTCTGCTTCTAGAATACCTAAAACAGGAATCACCTAATACAGACTTCTACCTAGTCGGTATTCAAGTATCTCATACGACTATAGGCACCCAGTTATGTTCCAAGGTAGAAAAAGCAGAAAAGATGCTGGTAAAAGTCATGTTAGATATCTTGAAGAGGGGAATCTAGCGTGTATTTATCTCCTCCTTTATTTCATACAATATTCTTTCTTCTACTTTAGGATCAAGGCGCCAATCAAGTTGGCTTCTAAATGTAGTATGTGGCCTGTATTTTTTAATAAATCTCCTCCAGTTCTCCTCTCCTACTACTAGAACATTCGAAGTATATATCTCACCTTTACCAAGTTTCCACAGGTAGTACAGGTAGCCTATGTCATATGGATCAAATCCCATAAGTGTAGATGTAAAAGAATCTGTTGTTGTAGCGTTATCACCAATCAATACAAAGCTTGAATTTATAGGGGTACCACCGACTGGTCCATTGCCTTCCATACCGACACAACCGTCAATAACTGAGAGCGAAGGCGTCAGATAAGTTGCTAGATAGGCTATGTTTATATTTATAGCTTTGTATCCCTGGTGCATTAGTGTCTTATACCCTTTCTGTATGGCGCCCATAACCACGTTTTTTATTGAGAGTGTGACTATGACTATGTCATGGGTTTTAGGTCTCACAGGCGAAATTATAAAATCGCTCTCTAGAATCGTCTTTGCGACTCTGACGCTTATTCTCCTATTCAAATTCCTATCCCATACAGTAAACTTCTCGTAGTCATCCTCGTCTAGATCAATAAACTCAACATTGTATTGATTTCTTAACTGTATATATCCAAAATTTTTCAGTCCGTTATCAAAACTACCAATGGCTGGACTCTCCGCGATGATGATCTCTCTGTCGTGAAATTTGGAGATATAATCTAGGATTGCTTTAACTGTTTCTAATGGCGTAGCGGCTAGTTCCCTATAGGTAGAGACAAAGTTTGGCTTGATCAGAATTGATGTGCTTGACTGGATTTTTCTTCTTATATACCTGCTATATAGCGATAGGCATTTAAGGGTTCCTATGTAATGCTCACGGCTTTCCACTAGCGCAACTACGTTTTCCTTCATAATACCATTAATACCTGTCATAACCTAAATATAAACTAAGATTATGAAAGGAGGCTATAAATAAATACATCAACCATGACATATATAATATTGAGCCTAGGGTTTATTATCTCATGTGTCTTCTATGTCTAATGAGAAAATAGATGAGATAGACCTCGAGGATGTGCCAGGATTAGGAAGAATAACAGCATTAAAGCTTAGGAACGCGGGTATTGGAAGCGTCAAACAACTTGTATTATATACTGCTGAAGAATTAGAGGAGTTAGCCAAGATTGATCCTGGAAGAGCAGCGCTGATACTTAGAAACGCGAGAGCTCTACTAAAGGCTGGAACTAAAGTATATACGATGGAAGAATTTGAAAAAGATTTTTACAAAAGGGAGCTGTTAACTACTGGCGTCTCTTCGATTGATGAACTCTTAGGAGGAGGGCTTGAACCAGCAAGTATTTATGAGTTCGCTGGAGAATTTGGGAGTGGGAAAACACAATTATGTCATCAGCTTTCAATAACAGTTCAGCTTTCTAAGAATAAGGGTGGTGTTGGTGGAAAGGCTTTCTACGTAGATACTGAAGGGACTTTTAGCCCTGAAAGGATAAGGAGTATAGCCAAAAGATTCGGTATTAATGTTTCTGTGGCTGTTAAGGGCATATTCTATGCACGCCCTATAAATGTTGAATATCTTGAAGATCTAGTTAAAGGTGATCTCATCGGGTATATTGAATCTGAAAACGTTAGACTGATAATAATAGATTCTATTATTGCTCTATACAGGGCAGAGTTCAGAGGTAGAGAATTCCTTGCAAGAAGACAGCAAAGAATAAACTATATACTTGATTGGTTAAAGAGAATAGGGAAGAGTTATAACACTTTTATTGTAATTACCAATCAGATAATTACTGCTCCGACAGGTTTTGCAACTATAAAGATTCCCGCTGGAGGAAACATAATTGCACACGCTTCCACACACAGGTTTTTAATGAAGAAGGCTGACAATGTTTGGAGAATTGAGAGTTTTGATTCTCCAAGAATCCCCAAAGGAAGAGCTGCATTATTTAAAATCACGGATAAGGGATTAATAGATGTTTCTTAATCTCCAATCACAACTCTTAAATACAAGTTGAAAACAGGAGCAGAAAGCCTGTAATTAGAGTAAACCATGAGAAATCAATTTTTCTTGATACTTTTAACATTACATCTATTGTGAGGTATCCGAAAATAAAACTAGAAAGCGTTGCCATGAGTATAGAAGGTTTCAAAAAAACATTGTACCCCCGATGAAAAAATACTAATATTAACGATCCTAGCACAGCTGGAATACTAGCCAAATAACTCCATCTCAGCGCCTCACTACTTTTAAGTTTTCTAAGCAGTAGAACCGCTATCGTTGAGCCAGATCTGCTAAGTCCTGGAATAGCAGCGAGACCTTGAGTTAAACCCAGCAATATAGCATCACATGTGTTCAGTCTTTCTCTAAAGCACTTTTCTCGCGGCTTTAACATTGTTATAATTCCTGTAGAAACTAAGAATATTCCGAGGAATCCCATTACTAGGTGACCGGATAGCGTAGTTATTTTTTCTGAAACGATAAATGCTGGTACACCTGTTATCGCAGTTGACAAAATAATTAAGATGACTGATTTTAGGTCATGAGAGATTCTTTTCTTCCTCATAATAGTATATAGAAAGTCTTCAAACAACATAGCAATGTCCTTCCGAAATTTTATACTAACAGCTACCAATGTTCCAAGATGAAGTAACAGGATGTAGTCATATACCAAGTTACTTTTCTCGTACAAGGATAAGCTTAGCAATAGTAAGAAACCTGAACTGCTGACTGGAAGCCATTCGAGTACCCCCTGAACAACACCTAGTATCAAAGCCTTTAATACTTCACTAAGTGTCATCGTTTATCCTGTATATGAACAGTACACAGCTATTTTAGTTTAGTTTGGAATTGAAATATTGGTTTTTGTAAAGGGTCTAGTGAATAATTTTTATTAAAAAGAGGCAAAATTTTTCGCAAGCACTGCAATTTTCTCGTAAATACTTTTATTAAAAGAGTTTTTTAAAACCCTTTTAATAAAACAATACTTTCACCGTACTATAAATCTAGCTTAAATTACAGGTGACGACTATAATAGTAATATAGGTGTATTGTGATGACTCTTCAGGAGAAGAGGACAGTCTCACTTAGTGAAAGAGCGTTAGACGTATGGAACTCCGAAGAAGAATACATGCAGATGAAGGACTGGGAGGTACAAGAAAATGCTAACACTAATCTAAGCTATAGCAATTTTATGAATTTTCTCTATGGTAAGCTTTTAAAGAGAAAAGATGTTCTAAACGTATATTTACCTTCAGACTCTGTTGAAATGCACTTTAATGGCGATTTGCATATTCATAAGCTACCTCATTCATTGTGGATACCTTATTGCTGCGGCTGGAGTATGGAGAGAATTCTCAAGAGAGGTCTTAAGACTCCAAATATCATTTCAAGGCCAGCGAGGCATTTTGATACAGCTGTCGCGCATATGGCGAACTTTTTCTTCATGGGAGCCCAAGAGTGGACTGGTGCTCAAGCTATAAGCGCATTCGACCTATTTGTCGCTCCTTTTGTAAGAAATGATAATTTGGATTATAGAAGGATAAAACAAATTCTTCAGGGAATGTTGTTTGAACTCAACTATCCAGCTAGAGCGGGCTACCAATCGCCTTTCACTAATATTACTCTTGTTATGGATACAAGCAAAGACATATTGGAGGGAAGGGCTTATATCGGAGGCGAAGTGAAAGGGAAGCTAGGGGACCATGTCAGTGAAGCATTAATAGTTGACAAGGCTTTATTTGAGCTCTACTTGGAGGGAGATTCTATAGGGCAACCGTTTACCTTTCCTATACCAACGATTATGCTAACAAGGAACTTTGATTGGAACGGCAGAAGGTGGGGTGAGCTAACAGATTTAATATTCGAAGCACTAGCAAGAAGGGGTACAGCATATCTACTTAATGGATATGCTAGTAACGTGGAGGCTATATATAGCATGTGTTGTAGGCTCACCATAGATACATCGAAGCTTTCGAAACATAATTTTTCTCTTAAAATAAGTCCAATAATGTTAAGAAATGATGGCAACGAGGATGAAATAGAAAAGTATCTGAAGTCTAATAGGCATGCTTATGGCATATGGGCTCTTCCAGATGCCACTGGCAGTATCGGTGTTGTTACACTAAATATGCCTAGGCTAGCTTTGTTAAGTAAGGGAGAATGGGATCTTTTCGAAGAACTCCTCTACTCCAGAATGAGTATAGCAAGGAAAGTCTTACTTACATGG
>Ga0209410_1000248_pt1 | contig 23960 bp, 17 predicted proteins | sample Mar14436cmmetaG_FD_184135 | JGI IMG/M metagenome (GOLD analysis project Ga0209410, IMG submission 184135) | Marine hydrothermal vent microbial communities from Guaymas Basin, Gulf of California to study Microbial Dark Matter (Phase II) - Marker... ... | reverse complement strand
GAGATGTTGTGGATATAAAGTCTCCTTATGTCAATATCAGTGAATTCACACTGACAAATGGCAGTTGTGGAATCACCATGACCAATCACAGGAACTGTAATATAACAGACTGTGATATACATTCAAACACCAACGGAATCTATTTCTTCATGCCCTCCAGAGATAACATAATAAACAATTGTACCCTGTATTCAAACACCAACGGAATCTATTTCTTGCAATCATGCAGGAATAATACGATACGCAATTGTATCCTGTATTCAAACACCAACGGAATCTATTTCTTGCAATCATGCAGGAATAATACGATACGCAATTGTAGCATCTATTCAAATACAAATCATGGAATCTTTCTATGGAGGTCATGTGTAAGTAACACGATAAGCAATTGTACAATAGATTCGAATACGAATCATGGTATTTTTATGTTCATGTCGTGTGGCAACAACGAGATAACAGATTGTATCGTGCATTCAAACAATAAAAGTGGAATCATGCTGCAAAAGTCCTGCAATGGCAACACGATAACCAACTGCAACACATCATCGAATCTGCAAAATGGCATCGTTCTGTTTCAGGTATGCAACAACAACAGCATAACCAGATGCAATGTGACATCAAACAAGGATAAAGGCGTCCTTGTATTCAAGGCATGCGACAACAACACGATATTGAACTGCACTGCATCATCAAGCAGCAATGGCGTCTTCTTATCTCATGCATCCTGCAACAACATGATAGCGAACTGCAATGCAATAAATAACAGCAATGGTGGCATCTCTATATTCATGGCGAGCAAAAACAACACGATATTGAACTGCACTGCATCATCAAGCAGCAATGGCGTCTTCTTATTTCATGCATCCTGCAACAACATGATAGCGAACTGCAATGCAATAAATAACAGCAATGGTGGCATCTCTATATTCATGGCTAGCAAAAACAATACGATAGCGAATTGCAACGCAGACTCAAATAAGCATGGAATCCATCTTGATAGGTCTTGTGAAGGAAACAGAATAACGAACTGCACCGCAATTGCAAACACGATCTATGGCATTGCGCTATTCCATTCCAGCGCCAACAGCACGATAATCAATTCCACCATAAACGATTCAGGTTCTTATGATTTCAAGTTACAGTATGCTTCCCCATGCGCTGCGATCAATACAACATTTAACACAGTCGATGTCAGTTTTGCTTCTCCACTGTATGTTAAAAACTATCTTGACGTATTTGTTAATGATTCAGCCGGTCCAGTCAGTGGTGCGGACGTTAATGTAACAGACGAAGGAAATACGATATATACTTCTTCTGGCTATGGTGGTACCGATCCACAAACCGATGTCAATGGACTCTGCAGCGGGATTATGGTCACAGACCGTGTTTATTATAGCAGTGTCGCAACCGAGAACACAACCGCAGTGAGTGTGAAACATGGTGGATGGGAAGAAAAGGACAGGGATGTGAATATGTCGAGATCGCATACCGAGGTCTTTACCAAACCATGACATGAGAAAAATTATATTTTTATTGATCATATTTTCATGTATACTACCAGTGGGGTTTTGTTTAGCACAATTAGATGGTTCATACCTGAAATCGATATCAGACTTCACCTGCAGCGATAATATAACAATAATGCATTTACTGGCATCAAGAGCCTCGAATATCGCAATGGATCAATTGCCTTTTGATAAAGGCGATCCGGATGCTCTTGTGCTCACGAATGCTGGACGTGTTACCACCATTGGAAATCATAGCACTGAACAGTGCATCGATGCTGTGATCGCCACGACTGGATGTTCCATCGGCAGGAAGAATCTGATACTGATCCAGGGTACAAACGAACCGCTATGGTTTGCGTTCTGCAGAAAGGATACAAAGAACTGTGTTTATATCGTGGTGAATAGTACTGTCAATATTGACAGCACCATTCAGGAATTTGCTCTGGTTCCGGATGAATCGCTGTTCAAAATATCAAAGCACAACATCGATGTGGATCGGTTATTTGAATCTCCTTCGCAGTGGGATCTGATCGAAGAAGACCTTGGTGAAGCGAACGCTTTCAGCGTGGCGACACTGACAAATGCGCTGGATATGGATCCGCCAGCCAGTCTCATTGCATGCCTGCGATCACATAATAAGATCACTCCAGAACTCATTTCCGGTTACATTCTTGCAGAATATGCGAGAAAGGAACTGCCAGTCGAAAATCCAAGAGATCAGGAGTATATAGTCGTGTCTCTGCACGGCTCAGCGCAGGACGATGCGATCATGACCCTCCTTGATGCCACGCCAGGCAGATCAGGACTGTTCATCAGGCATAGCGAGCAATTACCAGCAGAATTCAGGAACGCATCTTCGATATTCATACTATGGAATGCACGGATGAAACGTGGAGAGGGCATGGTCCTGGCATTCGACACCGAAAAGGTCATTGAACTGAGCGATGCAGATCGAGAGAATGAACCCCTGCGCCGATTAAAAATTATTATGTGGGAGATAAATCATCTGAATGATACAGAATTGTTTGTTTCACCAATCAAAACATTCAGAATAAACAATCAACAATTGATCAAACTCAAAGAGAAGAATCCAGTTGCAGAACTGGATGAACTGCCACGAGCGATTCCATATCGCCCAACAACAAAGTATGTGGATCTGACCGGGCGCAATCTGCCTCCGTGTAATATCAATATCGAATTAGAGAAGAAAACAGTGCACTGGGTCAGGTATCTGTTAATTAAACTCGGCGTGGTAACCAGAATAACAGGCAGGTTTCCGTATCTGAAACCAGTATCCGACTTTGTTGGCGAGGAAAATCTAACAATACTGCATCTTCTGGCATTCAGGGCATCAGATATAGCAATGGATCAACTGCATTTCGATAAAGGAGATCCAGACGTGCTCGCGTTCACGGATGCAGGGTATGTTGTGAATATTGATGGTTACAGCACTGAACAGTGCATCGATTCCATAACTGCAACGACTGGATGCACTGCAGGCAGAAATAATCTGCTGTTGATACATCGAAGTGCAGATATGCCATTGTGGTTTATGTTTTCGAGAAAGGATACAAAGGATTTCATATATTTTTCTATAAGGAAACAGAAACTGAGACAGTATCTTGATATAGAGCATGAATATGGCTACAATACAACGCTTCTAACAGAATTCATGAAAGAGCCTCCAGAAGCAATATTCAGAACAATCGTTAAGCATAACATCGGAACCGATGCACTATCTGCCAATACTTCTTCGTGGGGCAATATAATAAACGATATCAGTACAATAAATGCGATGGGAGTGGCAACCACGACCAATGTGCTTGCATGCGATGTCCCGAGTCGCCTCGCGTCATGCGCTGAGTTTCACACACGCATCTGCCCTGGCACGCTCTGCGGATATCTGATCTCCGAACACATAAAAGAGGAACTTCCAATCAATGGCGAAGCTGAACGATATATCGCTATACCAATGTCCATCACCTGCAAGGATGATGCGCTCATCACACTGCTCGGAATGTTTTCCTGGGACTTGTTCGCCAGAGAACTGCCACTGGAGCAGGAAGAAGCGCTTCTGCCAGAAAACGAAACAGTACCAGGGATAGCCATGCTACGCGATATGAATTTCACAGAGAAACAGATCGATCTACTGCTGAGAGAAGGTCATCTGTTTAATTGGAGTAATGTCCCTGGAAATGATAGTGAGAGACTTATAAGATTCCTCGCAGACGATCTTGGTATCGACTGGGCGGAAAACGCAAAAATCCGCAAGATAAATGACGGTAGAGCCATTCGCATCCTCGGGGACGGGGAATCGGCCAGAATAACGATTGATGAGGGGAAGGAAAAGGCAATTCTTAAGATCAGGGGCGGCAGAGCATACAACCTGACAGTCAGAAAGTGGAACGGCAGTCTGAACATATACACGGAGGAGAAAAAGAGGTACAGCGCAACCATTGATACAGGATTCTCAAGAATTGCCGGACTGTTTATAAAATGGAATGAAACAACAGATACTGGAGAGGGGATTGCTGTTACGATCGATATGAAAAAAATCAACGGAATGAGCGGAGTGAATTACACCCGGGGACCATGGTGGCTATGGAGACTTCCTGAAGGTTCGGATATATCAAAAACACCCTTTGCAAACAGAAACGATCCTAGCTGGAAATGGAGAACTGAAAAGTCGGCATGGATGGCAGATCATCTGGATGAACTTGGAAAATATGTTAAAACCGTAAAACGGTTTAAACTGAATAATTCTGAAGAACTATCCGGACTCATATCAGATGATGCGGATCCTCTGGTGAAGGTGGGCATACTAAATCAATCCGAGTGACCTTGCGCAGAGCGTGGTGAGGTCCTCTACCGATATGTGCCCATTGCCATTGTTGTCAGATAGCGTCAGAAAACAGCACGGGCATGATGTGACCAGAATGTCTGCATCAACATCCTTTGCATCCCCTATGCGCACCTTTGCGATCGTTCTGGTCAGATCCGATACCCCCTCCTTCAAAGCATTGCCGCCAGCGCCGCAGCACCGCTGAAATTCACGATTTCTTTCCATCTCGACGAATTTGATACCTGGAAGTCTTTTAATGGCGGATCTTGGTTCTTCATAGATACCCATATACCTTCCAAGATGGCACGGATCATGGTAGGTGGCGATCTTATCGATCTGATTCTTCCATTCTGCCTCTCCATCAAGCAATTCAGATATGAACTGCGAGATATGAACGCATTCGAATGGCAGTTCTTCCCCGTAGTACCTGGGCCACTCAGTCATACTGACATGATAACATCCAGGACATGAAAACAAAACTTTTTTAACGCCTTTCTCCTTCAATGCCTCGATATTTTTCCTTGCAAAATCCCGGGCGATATTTTCTGTATCTCGCTGCCCGATTGAGATCAGATCCGCGCAGCAGCACAATTCATCTTCACCGAGCATGGTGAATGGTATGTTAAATTCCTGCAGTATCCTCACAACCGAGACTGCATGCATCGGTGCCTTGTATGCCACCGTGCATCCAACAAAATATGCGATCTCAGCACTCTCGCTCACATTGATATCATCTGGCAGCCAGCTCAGCCGATCCTTCTGCTCTGCCTTGTATGGATTTCCATATTTTGGTACAACTTCTGTGAAAAATTTCTGTGAGCGGAGCGGTCCATTTCCTCTATTCACAAGATTGGTGCGTAATGAGTCCCACAATCCTGTGAGGTTGATCCCTGCCGGGCATACCGTGCTGCATATCCCGCACGCTGCGCAGTGGTACAGACGATCAGAAAACTCCTGAATCACGGATTCCGGTATCTTCTTTGGAGAGAACAGTCTTGCACGCAAGCCATATCCTGTATTCATGAATTGCTTCCATTCATGGATCTTATCTCTGGGCGTGTACTCTGTTTCTTTTGAAGAATTGAATCCATCAGGGATGAATATACCTCTGCTTATCACGTCATATACAGGGCACCATTTCAGGCATTCGCCGCATCTGGTGCACGCATCAAATTCCATCAGTTGCGTCGCATTCAGACCGTCTGTTGTCACACACGCCTTCTGCATGATGATACTCCAGAATCAGGTTATGGATTCTGCCAGCGATTCTGGCAGATCGCATCTCATACCTCCTGAACACATCAGAACAACCGTCTCATCTGGCTGGATCACTCCTGATTTCAACAGATGTTCCAGACCGGAAAGCGCGGTACATGATTCAAGCCCGACATCTGGCACACCATCTTTGTGATACAATTCCAGCAACCCTGGAATCTCCTTTAATTCAGACTCCTTTCCACCTGAAAATCCATATTCGAAGACTGTACCCGCTCTTATGAGATGCGGGTATGAGAGATACAATCTCGGATTGCCGATCCCGAGCACATGGGTATCGACCGCTTTTTCGGTTGGATCGCTGTAGCCCTTGAATGCCCTGACCATGGGCGCGCATCCCTTTGGCTGGATGCCAGCCAGTCCCGGAGCGGTTCCATAGCGTTCCATGCATGCTTTATGAAAACCATACAAGCCAACACCACTGCCAACCGCCTGCACATACCAGTCAGGCACCCTTCCAAGATCCTCAAGGACTTCGAAACCAATTGTTTTTATTCCTTCGATTCGCAACTGGTTATAAAACCCGTATTCGAGAGGTGTCCCGCTTTTTTTGGCAAAGGATATGGCATTTGCTATCGCCTCATCAAAGGTGATCCCTGAGTATATCACTTTGACATATTCCTCATCGATATCCGAGCGCAGTTCATCAAACATCCGTTCCCAGCGCTCGCGGGCATTTCCCGGGATGTAGATATATAATTTCATTCCAGCGATGGAGCATGCCCTTGCATGAGCAAGCCCGCTGTCGCCTGTGGTTGCGGTAACGAGTTCGGAATATCCGAGCTCCCTCATCCTCGATACTGTCATAAACGCCTCTCGATCCTTGAACGTTCTGGTTGGCTGCACAGCCTCGACCTTTATATACAGGTTTTCCATTGGATTGTCAGGCGAGATCTCTTTTGCTATCTCTTTGCTTTTAAGAAAAGGCGTCTTTCTCATTCCAAGATCCAGGGCGTAATCCAGGTCATTCAATGGAAGAACCTGATGATACTTCCATGGCGAATCCCCAAACGATTGGTCTGGAAAGTCTGTCAGATCTATACTGTGATATCTGAAGGGCAGAAGCCCTCCGCATTTGCAATTTCTTACGTAACCATTGCTGTATATCGCACCGCAGTCGATGCATTGTTGATAAAATTTCGTCATCTTCGCCTCCTCATAAAGGACGCAACACATACAACACAACTAATGATTTTAAACCTTTCGCTTGGATAGAGATATCATTTTGTTACTGATAAGACAAAAGTGTTAAATACCTGTAAGAAATTTGTTATGCCATTTATGATTATAGAGGATGCGGTATGACAGCAGAGAAACGATCACCATGGATACATGCATGGTATGATGAGATCGAGCCGATCAGGGTTCTTGATCCCTCGGCATGGAAGGTCGGATCATCCGCGGATAGAGATCAGGTGTTTCTGATTCATCTCACCGATGTGATGAAATACAACGGGCATCTCTGTCTCGGTCTTGCGCGCGGGTATCGCGCTGCTGAGATAGCATTTGAGGAGTTGTGTGATGGAATTCCAAAAAGAGGTGATTTCAGGGTGAAATTCGATAGAGATACCTGCATGGTGGATGCTTTCGCATATATCGCTGGTATCAGGAGTGATTTTGGGAGGCAAAATCTCGGAACGATTGAGATTGATAAGACGAATGCAATAACAGGAAGAGATGTTTATGTTGTGCATCGAATCTCAACAGGCGATACTGTTGAGGTCATCATGAATTTCGGTGATTTCGAGGATTTCGATGAATTCTGGGAACTGAAAGAGAATGCTCGATCCCTGCACGGAGAGAATCTCGAACGATACAACGAACTCATGCAGAGACTGAGTTATGACGTGCTCACCATGCCGAGGGAAGCATTTATCGAGGTTCGGCATCTATAAAATTACATGCGTTTCGAGTTGACCACCTTATGCTATATGATCTGTGCTGCATTGCTGTTTATAATAGCATACACAAAGGTCGGGCAGAAGGAGGCTGTTTATGGCGTAAAATCATCTCTTGCCCTTTTTTTTCAGATACTTCCGCTGATCATCGCTGCGATGATCATGGGCGGCTTGATCCAGGTGATCGTTCCAAAGGAGCTCATTGAACAGTTTCTTGGAACAGGTTCCGGTATCAGAGGCATCGTGACCGGAGGTGTCGCTGGCAGCGTTATGCCAGGACCTCCTTACGCGTCGCTTCCGATCGTGGCATCACTGCTCAGGTCCGGAGCAGGCGTTGGTCCGATGGTGGCACTGGTCACGGCATGGGCGCTGTGGCGGGTCAATCTCATCCCGCTTGAAATAGCATTTATAAGCCCAAAATTTATGGCGATCCGTTTTTTTGCAACGTTCATCTTCCCGGTAATAGCTGGATTGATCGCCCAATTAATTATCATGCGATTTATCACCTATCCCTGATGTTTAATCGAAACCTTTATCTAATTCATGGTAATCTGGTTTGTTGGTTCGCATCATGGACATTGAAAACCAAAAAGGAGGTAAACACAATGAATAAACACGTAATATTCGCCCTGATCATACTGCTGTGTACAGCAGGCATGGGCATGGCAAAAGAGATAGTTGACGACTATCCCGGACTAAAGGAGGTCTCGGATTTCGGAGGAGACCTAACTATAATGCACCTGCTCGGATACAGAGCTACCAACATATCGATGGAGCAGCTCTCGTTTGAGAAAGGTGATCCGAATGTGCTTGCGATGACGCGCGCAGGATATGCGACGGCTGTTGGCGGGCACAGCACAGAACAATGCATCGATGCAGTAATCGCAACATCCGGATGCACGATGGGCAACAAGAATCTGATCATCATCCATTCCTGCTCAGAGAAACCATTCTGGTTCGTGTTCTGCAACCAGAATACGATGGAGGCTACGTACCTGCGTGTGAATAAGAACGTTCTTGCGGATTATCTCGATAGAGAATCCACAACCACCGACAAATACGCACTCTACAGGGAATTCATGGAGGACGATACGGTATTTGAGATGGTATCAAAGTACAATATCAATGCCGAGGAACTGATGGCAAATCCTGATCTGTGGAATGACATGTTGTATACGATCGGTCCAGCGGATGCGATGTCGATCATATACGGGGCAGACGCACTGGCGAGATGGTCGCCACCTGGTCTCATCACTGGTCTTCAGTTCCACGACCATATCTGTCCTGCGACCCTCAGTGGTTATTTCTTCTCAGAGATTGTTCTGAAAGAATTGCCTCTGCGGAGTTCCGCAGATAAATACATCAGTATCTCGACACCGCCATGGTGCAAGGACGATACGATGATACAGTTACTCGGGATCTCTCCTGCGATGAGGATGGTCTCTGAGGATATACCTGAGGAGATGAAAGAGAAATTCCCATCCCCGCCATTCGGTGGCGGCGGTGGAAGCGGTATTGGTGGTGCTGTCATACGATGGAACAGTACCACAAAGCATGGAGACGGGATATTTCTGACATTCGATAAACTAAAAGCGATCAAACTCTCGGATTCCGGATATCTGACATCTCCCACTCCTGAGCAGCGGGGGCTCGATGTGCTCAAGATTATCTGCTGGATGACAGAGAATCCCCAAGAGGCGGCAAAACTTCACCAGGTATACAAACGCTTCGAAGTGGATGAAAAGGAACTGAACGAACTTTATACAACCGGAAATAATCCACTGGAACTACTCAATATACTTCCGAAAGAGAGCGGGGTTGCAGAAGGTTCCGGCACACACGAATCCGGACCGGTATCCAAACTCAATGCTTCAGCATTATCAATTCCTGATGCGAAGTTTCCGGATGTCGACGTCATGCCGGTTGCATCGGCATGTGATCTTCAACTCTCATCCGACCCTAATCTTCAGTATTTCCCTACGCCTCCGCCCGAACCAGATCCCACTGGAGATATTGGCGGCGATTATCCGATGCTGAAGTCGCTATCCAATTTCAGTGTGAGAGGTTCTCCGGATAATATATCGATCATGCACATGATCGGTTTCAAGGCGTGCAAGGTCGGGATGGGTCTGCTGCGGCTCAAGAAGAACGATCCGAATCTTATGGTATTTACCAATGCCGGGTATGTTGCGTCCATCGATGGAGAAAGCACAGAACAGTGCATCGATGCCATAATGGATGAATCCGGATGCACCATAGGCAAGGATAACCTGCTGATGCTCCGTACGGGTATGCACAGCCGTGTCTGGTTTGCATTTCTTAACAGGGACAGCATGGATTGCGTATTCCTGTGGGTGAATGACGATGTGGCCAAGGATTATCTTGACCGGGAACGTACCGAGGATCACTATACACTCATGCGCGAGTTTGTGCAGGTGCGCGGTGACGTACTATTCACAGCGTATAAACTCAATGTCGATGCAGAGAGGTTGATCAATGAACCGTCACGATGGGATATGATCGAACATCATCTTGGCAAGACGAATGCATGGTCGATGGTATGGGGTGCCAATGTGGTTGTGAAGCATCCGATACCTGAGTTCATCGCAATCATGCAGGAGCACACCCATATCTGTGCCGGTTCGCTGGCTGGCTATTACATGGTTGACCGCATACGATCCGAACTGCCAACCATTGGCGGACGCGAGTGCGCTGTGTACAAGGGAGGTGACATGCTCGTTTCGTTGCTCCCGGATTGCAGAAATGATGCGATCATGGCGTTGCTTGACACCACACCAGGACGAAAGGGTTACTTCGCAACCAAATTGAGCAATGAACAGATTGCCAAACTGCCGCCTGAAGCAAGGAGCGCCAGCACGATATATATCACATGGGACGAGTTTTCCCAGCATGGTAAGGGCATCGTCCTTGGATTTGATACCGAAAAGGCAAGAGAACTGAGCGGAGCGGACTATAAAAACGAACCATTCTGGCTGTGTCGGCTGAAATGCCTGACGTGGATGGCAGATCATCCGGATAAGTGCAAATCACTTGTCAAGGTCATCAAGAGGTTCGAGGTAAACGACTCTGCAACGGTGCGAAAACTCGAGAGTGTTGACGTCAATCCAATGGTCGAACTCGGGATAGCAGGAGAGAGCTTTGCAACGACCGGAACCGGTGATGGAGCAGCAGCTACCACCCCGTTCATACCGGCAGCGGCATGCATGGCAATCGTTCTCTTAGCCGCACTCCTCAGCAGAAGGCGATAAGTCTTCTGCTTCCCCCCTTTTTTTATTCAGGGGGGTGAATCATCGCATCATGCCAAAAGTACTGGTACTCGATGCCCAGATGAGAAATTCGCTAGCAATAATACGATCTCTCGGGAAAAAAGGGTTTAAAGTGGATGCAGGAGAGGAGACAAGATTCGCAACAGGGTTCTTCTCCAGATACTGCGCGGGCCACATCGTTTATCCATCGCCGGCAAAGCATCCGGATGAGTTCACCGCTTATGTGCTGGATGTGGTAAAAAGCGGGAACTATGATGCCATTTTTCCGGTTACAGACGCCACAATGATCCCCATAGTCAAGCAGAAAGAAGAATTCGCAAGATATACGACCGTGCCATTTGCAGATTATCAGACGGTCACGAAAGCGAGCAATAAGGATGAAACGATCAGGATTGCGATGGAAAACAATATTCCCTGCCCGGAAACATATTTTACGGATTCCTGCGATGACATTGAAGAGATGACGGACGGTCTGGAGTATCCGGTCGTGGTGAAACCGAGAACCGGGTTTGGGGCGCGAGGCGTCTTTCTCTGCAATTCAGCAGACGATATCCGGAAGCGATGCAGATATGTTCGCGATCGATACGGTTCGTTTCTGGTTCAGGAGTACATACCGAAAGGAGATGAGATCGGGGTTTACACGCTCTTTGATTTCGATTCCCGCTGTTGCGCGCTCAGTGTGCAGCGAAGAATCCGGTCTTATCCGGTTTCCGGCGGTCCGAGCACGTTCAGGGAAACGATCATCGACGAGCGAGCCGTCGATCTCGCCAACAGGTTGCTAACTGCGATGGGGTGGTCAGGTGTTGCAATGGTCGAGTTCAGGGTTGACCCGAGAGATGGCGTACCAACGTTAATGGAGGTCAATCCCAGGTTCTGGGGTTCGCTTCAGCTCTCGATTCTCTCAGGAGTGGACTTCCCGTATCTTTTATATAAATTGGTGGTAGATGGACATCTTGACTGTGACCTGAATTACAATGCAGGTGTGAGGTGCAGATGGCTGCTTCCGGGCGACGTACTCTGGTTTCTGAGTGCACCAGACAAAGTGAGAAACCTGCTGGAATTTGTCAAGTTCAACACGAACTATGATATTCTCTCACTGGACGATCCGGGTCCGACACTCGGATTTACGATAGCGGTGGCGCGGTATCTCTTTGACAGAGAGATGTGGAATTTCGTACTGAGAAAGCCAATCTGATGATCAGTAACGCACTCACGATCGACCTTGAATACTGGCATTCGCCGGAATTGATCAGAGGTTTTGCACCGGAAAAAAGAGACGATCTCATAGTAGAGATGACCACGCCGATTCTGAAGATTCTGGATCGTTTTGGCGTGAGTGCCACCTTCTTTGTACTGGGCGAGGTTGCCGAGAAGTATCCCGATCTCGTGGAAGAGGTCTACAGCAGGGGGCATGAGATAGCCTCACACGCCTATTCTCACAGAACGCTCCACGAGCTCGGAAGAGATCGGTTCAAGGACGAGATGTGCCGGTCGGTAAGGTTGCTACGGAAGATCACCAGGGAACCGCCCATCGGGTTCAGAGCGCCATCGTTTTCAATTGACAACTCAACCAGGTGGGCTTTTGATGTGCTCCGGAGATACAGATTCAAATACGACTCAAGCATCTTCCCTGTGAAGACGCTGTTATATGGAGTACCGGATGCACCCCTAACGATATACAAGCCGTCCGCAGAGAATGTGTCAGAGAATGATCCGAACGGAACAGTAATCGAGTTTCCCATGACTGTCTTTGAGTATACGCGGAGAATCCCGATAGCGGGAGGGTTTTACCTCCGGACTCTGCCATTTTCGGTGCTGAAGAAGATGATCGGAAGGGTGAACGAGGAAAGACCCGCAGTAATCTACATCCATCCATGGGAGATCTATCCGCTGATGCCGCGGCTGAAGCTCTCTTTATCATCGCGGTTCATAACGTATCACGGGATTAAATCGACACGGGAGAAACTGGAGGGGTTGCTTGAACATTTCAGATTCGCACCTGCGCGGGAGGTGCTCGGGCTATGAAGTTCGATCTGCACATCCACTCAAAGTATTCGTATGACTCGTTTTTGAGCCCGGTGAAGATAATAAGGATTGCAAGGAAGAAAGGGCTCGATGGAGTTGCGGTAACCGATCATAATACAATAAAAGGAGGTGTTGAGACATCAAGAATCAATAAAGGAGACGATTTTATCGTGATTACTGGCTCAGAGATACGAACCGAGTATGGGGATATCATTGGGTTGTTTTTGAGCGTTGAGATCAGGTCACAGACATTCGTGGAAGTTGTTGAGGAGATCAGGGATCAGGATGGCATGGTTGTACTGGCACATCCATTCAGAAAAGGAATTTTTCCAAGAGATCTATTGAAATATATTGATCTGATTGAGGGATTCAATGCACGATCTCCAGGTGATCCGAACAGAAGAGCAGAAGAGCTTGCAAGAAGTCAGGGGATGTCGATGACTGCCGGAAGCGATGCACACCTCTGGTTTGAGGTGGGCAGAGGAAGGACCATTGTGAACAGCGAAGTGAGAGAAGCGTTGAAGAATGGGAAAACGAGAATAGAAGGGGAAGAATCAGGTTACTATCTGGTTCATGGATTGAGTGTAGGGATAGAGAAGGTAAAAGAAGTGATGAACAGTGAACGAGAGCACGGTTTATGTTTATAAGACTTCACCGAAAACACTCGGAATGGATGTCGAGAAGGCATTGAACACGCCGGAATTTCAGGAACTGAATCCAGAACAAGAGACACTCATCAAGATAAATGCGAATTATGATCGGGATTTGCCTGGATGCAATACATCGAGATGGTTTCTGGATGCATTGCTCGAGCGTTTGAAAAAGAAGGGTTTTGAGGATTTAAAAGTAATAGAGGGCGATTTGAAATTGCAACCTGCCGTAAGAACGATTGAAGTCACTGGTATAAGGCAATTACTCGAAAAACACAGGGTTTCTTTCATACCGATTGAAGAACTGCCAAGAGATGAATACGAACTTCCACTCATCGTACATGATTCGCAGCTCATCAACACATCGGTATTGCATACGCACACCTTTGCCGTGATCTCATGCGCCACAAAGAATCTGTTCGGACTGCTGCCAGTGTATCGAGAAAAATATCACAATGAGCTATCAGAAAGACTATTGTATACTCTTGAAAATATGAGAAAGGTGAATTGCAGGATATTTAGCATCATCGATGGAACCGTTGGGCTGGAAGGCGGGAGCATGCGGCTGGGCGATCCGACGCGGGTGGACCTGATACTGGCAGGGAGCGATACGCTGGCAGTAGACCGGGTGGCAGGTGAGATAATGGGTTTTTCGGTGGAGATGGTGCCTCTGCTAAGAGTTGCTGTCGGGACAGGGATGCTGGATCCGGGTCTTGTGAAAGTGGACGGGGATTTTTCGAATGATCTGCCAGGATACAACTTTGCCTACAGGGAGTCGAGGATCGCGGGTTTTGATCTGTGGCTGAGAAGAAACTGGCTGACCGGAAGGTTCTTAGAGTATAACAGTTTCTTTGATAGACTCGCACAGCATGCAAGAAGGGCATATACAGCGTATGTTTATAAAAAGAAGAGAGATCGGGTTTTAAACGGGGACTGGATGGAGTACTGCCATGAACAATAAGATAGCGCAGAAGGACTATTACAATCATTATGATGATTTCGATATCATCGAACTGGGAATGGTGGATGGAAGAGAGAATGAGTATAGAAAACGATTCATGTCAAGAAGAGCGGAAAAGATGGCGGAAATCGCTGGTCTGGATGATGGATCTACTATTCTGGAAGTGGGATGTGGTACAGGGATGTACACGGTTTATTGGGTCAGACCTTCCATAAAGCTTTATGGGCTGGATATATCAAGAGGAATGTTGAAAAGATCGGCAGACAAGATCGATTCTATTAATACATTTTTTATCGAGGGCGATGCCGAACATCTGCCATTCAGGGATCGATCGTTTGATGCCGTGTTATCTGTGAATACGATTGAGCATCTGGATGATGTGAGAGTGGCACTGAAAGAGATTGCGAGGGTCTGCCAGGATGGTGGAAAGATCGTGTTATCGGTTCCAAATGGCAATTTTTCCGCACGATACAGAATGATGTTGATGCAGGCACTGGAGTGGTTCATGGACCGAATTGTTAAGCACATTCCAAAGCCTGCTGAAACCCCTAACGATGATTTTATCCACCGTGATCTGACGATGGATGATCTCACAGGATTGCTTACGGAAATTGGAATTCGGATTGAGCACAGGTCTTTTATGGGTTTTATTCCCAGTCAGGTGATACCTGCGAAGGTTGTAAGATCCTTCATAGTCATGGAGGCTATGGAAAAGGTGCTGGAGATGATTCCATGGATAAGGAGTGTTGGTGGGGTGATTATAATCGGTGGGACAAAGGCGAACCATGATAAGGTATCCATTCTTTTCAATAATAATTCCAACAAAAAATAATGGAGAGGTCATCGAAGACTGCATGGAGTCATTGATTGATCTGGATTATCCTGAAGAGTGCTATGAAATAATCATTGTGGATGGACATTCCACAGACAGAACAGTGGAAATAGCAAGGAAATACGGTGCAAAGATATTTTATGAAGAAGGTGGAACAAGAGCTTCTGCCTGCAATGTAGGGATAATGCAGGTTCATGGAGACTATGTTGCTTTTACCGATGCGGACTGTGTCGCTGACAGGCGGTGGCTGAAGAACGCACTCAAATATTTTGATGATGTGGTAGTGGCAGGGGTGGGCGGACCCAATATCGTGCCAGATGATGTTCCTCCTCTTGGTAAAGCGATTGATTTTGTCATTGCTCACTCAATCTTTTCTGCAGGTGCAACGTATGCGAAAAGACTTGGAATTCCATCAGAAGTCGAAAGTATTGGTGGTTGTAATTCTATTTACCGCACAAAAATATTAAAAGAAGTGTTTCCAATCGATGAAATCACGACAGCAGAGGATGCTCTTCTGAATTACAGGGTACGGATGAATGGTTTGAGATTGATCGATGTACCAGATGTACTTGTGTGGCATTATAGACACTGGAATACTCCGGAATTATTTTTTAAGCGGATGATCGCTTACGCGAGGGGGAGGGTACAGGCAGGGCGGATTTACAGGGAACTGGTTAAACCATCACACCGATTGGCTGGATTCAGTTTACCTGTTGCATTTTTGATGGTGGTCATGTTGTATTTTATTGATAGGTCAATTTTGTTATTGGTTCTTGTTACGGGTATATGTTTCCTGATGTTTTTCCTGATTAAATGTCTCTACGAGACACGGTCATTGGATGTTGCTCTTCGAGTCCCGGCGGTTATAATAATTGAGTGGCTGGGATGGTCGATCGGATATATGGAAGAGACGTTTATTCGATGTTAACCACATATACTTCATATTGTCTCTTTTTAATATCGCCTTCCTCAAGAATCTTTTTCAGTTTGATCCCGGGTTCCTCTGTTATCCAACTGTAATTATAGACCCCATATTCGTTGCCTTTGAACAAGCAGTAATCCTTCTGAGAATGCCAGGAAATATACAGTATCGTCGTATTATCGAGTTTTCGTAATGATTTCATACCGCCTATATATCCATCACCATATTCTTCTTCCATTCTTTTTCGTTCTTCTTCCGTATTTTTAATATTTTGTACGGTAAATATTTGTTCATCAGGAAAGGCGAACTTCAAGAAACTATAATCTGTGAATGCGTATGGAATTAAAATAATTTTATTATCATATAAATTATCTATCTTTTTAAAGAGATGGATATAATCATTTTCATCGAGTTCATTTTCCATAAACCCCATACAAAACAGATTAGATATCACAATACCGGCAAAGATAAGAGCGACAATTCCGGTTTTGATGGTATTGTTGTTGCTGATGACTCTACCCACCCTGCTGAATAACCTTGAAGAGCCAATGAAAACCAACATAGAGAATGGAATTAGAGTAGGATACAGAAACCTGGCTTCTATGTGGTTGGATACGATCCAGATCGGTATGGTTGCAGATATGAACCAGATAAACGCAAATTTAAATCGTTTCTCTCTGTAAGATGGGAAAGAGAATATAATCAACGGATAGAATAGAGAACCTACCAGGAATGTTTCAAACAATCGTAGATATATGCTCTGATGATACATTGCGCTCCTGTGAACGTCAGAGAAATAATAACTGAAGATGTCAATATTCAGGAACATAATCAATATAAAAAGAAGTGCAGAAAAAACCATGCACACGACTGCAACGGATGAAAATAATTTTTTCAACCTGTATGTCTTCCAGTAGATTGCCGTTAATGCTAAAAGGAATGAAAAAAACATTATTGGTGCATCGGATCTGCACACAGTCGCAAAAAACAATATAATACCTGAACAGAAGGTGAAGAATAGTGATCTATATCTATGCCCCTCTTTTAACCCGAAAAAGAAATACAATATGCTCGTGGAACTCAGTAAAAGGGCTGGCACCTCAGATAGGGTTTTGAATGAAAGATACAACGTGAGCGGCAGGAACATAAGGATAGTGGCTGTATAAAGCGCATCGTTTTTATCGTCTAACATCTCTTTTAAAATCCTGAAGGATACGAAAACAAAAGCTAACACCATCAATGCATATACCAGATCAAGATAGAACAGAGCATCCAGTCCAGTCCCTGTTAAGCCTATAAGCGCCTTCAACAATGAAAGATGACCGTATTTACCAGTCAAAAAAGCGTTGTATTTTGATACCGGCACGAACGCTGCCTGATATAAATAAAACGCCTCATCCCATTGATGCAGTCTATCATAACCCAGAATCAAGAAGAGCGAAATCGATGATGAGAACAATATAATGCTCCTAACGCCTGTGTTCAATTTACTCATCTCAAAACCGTTTCTGATCCGGAGTTTTGCGTGCTATGAAAATCACTGCCTTCATAACGTTCTGCAGGTATCCCTCACCGAGTTTGAACCGTTCTTCGACATCTTTCAGGAACCATTTACCAAATGATTCCGGAAATAAAGGCAAAGAGATGCCAGGGGCAATAAAGATTTCCGCTTCAGGCTGGATAATTCCTATTCCATAAGATTTTTCTATTCTCAAATCAGTTTTATCAAAGAATCGTCTGAATTGTCTTGTTGTATAAGTCCAATGTATCTTATGTCTCTTTTTTAGGATACGATACAAATGAGCATGAATCTGGGCTGATAGAACGAGATTGGTTACGGAGAGCGTATTATTCATACTGACGACAACTTTTGCATCGGGTTTGGCAACCCTTGCCAGTTCATATATGGCTTTCCCGGGGTCTGGTAGATGCATAATGGTTTCCATACAGGTCACTATATCAAAACTTTGATCAGCATAAGGGAGATTCTCTGCATCTCCCTGATGAAATTCTATCTTGACGCCCGCGTTTCTGGATTCATCTTCAGCCAATTGTATCATCTCTCGAGAAATGTCCATGCCACAAACATCAGCTCCTTTTAGAGCGAGGGATATTGCGAATCGCCCTCTTCCTGTCCCTACATCCAGAACTTTTTTTCCTTTCCAATCAAACTGCTTGATGACGTAGTGCAGTTGCTTTTTAAAGTGCGTTGCAAGCAATGAATCTCCATCTTCTGGATTCCACCACGCAGCAACCGTGTTCGTATCGCTAAAATATTCTTTTGCATTTTCTTCGTATCTCGTATACACAGCCCTCTTCATGAAAACCTCATATATATAAGTTTCGTGGACTATCGCGATTGTTTTTGTAGCAGCATAAGTATGGTGGTTTTATGTGGGGCGAAAAGTGAAATAGAAAATGTTCAACTATTGTGGACGATTGATACAACTGTCAAACCCTCATGAAACAGATGAAGAAAGGAATGGAAGAATTGCCGGATGTAGGTGTATTTACCGGTCCCATATACAGGTCAGGGGCTGCTCCGATATCAAATCTTATCACCATACTATCTTCTCTTTCAGATAACATTTATCTCATCACAGGGGAGGTCTGGAACGCTCCCTCTGTAAAAGATTATAAAAAGATTCATACATATACTATAAAACGCAGTACCAGATCAGGTATATTTAGCGGGATTGCAAATCACATCCGTATAGAATTAGAGATATTGCACAAAGTAATAGCACTATCAAAAGGCGTAGATTTCTGGATCTGTTTCATGGGAGATAGTTTGATATTACCAATATTAGCACCAAGATTATTGGGAAAAAAGGTTATATTAGTCATGGCATCTGATTATGCAAAACCCTTTGAAATGCAAAAGGATATTCTTCTTGCGCCTCTGAGATTGTTATTAAAAATCAATCTCATCTCTTTATCCAAAATTATCGTCTATTCAAAGAACCACATCGATGAATGGGGTCTTGAAAGATACCGCGACAAAGTTTCAATAGCCCACGAACATTTTTTAGATGTTGATACGTTCAGAATACAGAAAAAATTAGGTGAAAGAAGTAACACAGTTGGCTATATAGGGCGTTTAAGCGTAGAAAAAGGAATTTTAGATTTTATTGATGCGATCCCAAAGGTATTGACAGAAAATGACAGAATAAACATCTTTATATGTGGCGATGGGGATCTATTTAACGAGGTCAAACAGTTCGCCGGTAAAAATAAATTTAGTGATAAAATAAAATTTTTGGGATGGGTGCCCCACGAAGAACTTCCAGAGTATCTGAATGAATTGAAGTTGCTCGTTTTACCTTCTTATACCGAAGGGCTTCCAAATATAATAATAGAGGCGATGGCATGTGGCACACCGGTTCTGGCAACGCCTGTCGGAGCAATACCAGATCTGATAAGGGATGGAAAAACAGGATTTATCCTGGAGAATAATTCACCGGAGTGCATCGCAGAAAACGTTATACGAGCTTTGGAAGATCGAAATCTTGATGAAATTGTGAAGAATGCCAGCAAACTGATAGAAGAGGAATATACGTACAGAGCTGCTGTTGAACAATACAGAAAGATATTAGCAACTATTTAAGGAGTTTAACATTGAAGTTCGGATGCACTGGATGGGTTGTCACATCGATAATTCTCATAACGAATTTAACAATATTTTTAGATATACCACTCCTGAGACAGATATCCGGATTTCTTTTTCTTATCATTTTGCCCGGGTTATTGATTCTACATATATTAAAACCAAACAAAATAGGATTGACAGAAAAGTTTGTACTGCTGGTGGGATTAAGTATTGCATTTTTGATGTTCTCTGGTCTACTGCTAAACAATGTGTTGCTCAGCGTAGGCTGCGAAACACCGCTATCAACGTTTTCTCTTCTGATTTTTTTTGATGTTATATTTATTATATTGCTGATTATGGTATGTAAGAACGGCGGAGATTCAATATTTCCTATTTCGGATCTCAATTTAAGCGCATCTGAACGGATATTTTTAGCCATCCCGGCATTCTTCCCGGTGTTAAGTATATTCGGAGCGTACATCATGAATATGACGGATAATAATATATTTTTGATGTTTGTACTGCTTGCAATTCCAACTTATGTGATTTTCATCTGCCATTTCAATCAGGTATTTCCAAAGAGATTTTATCCTGTTGTGATATATTTGGTCAGCATATCGCTCCTATTGATGTTTATGTTGAGATTTACTCATATCTGGGGATATGATGTGCACACAGAATATTATGTCTTTCAGATGACTTTAGATAATTTGCACTGGGGCATCATCGAACACACACCACTGGATGCGTGTTTGAGCATCTCATTATTGCCAGCCATCTTTCAATCCATTATGGGCGCGAGTGCGCAGGAGTATATCTTTAAGTGGGTCTATGTATCGATATGTTCCTTTTGTCCATTGGCGATATATGTAACATCAAAGAAATATGTTGATGAGATGTATGCATTTATAGCTTCTTTTTTCTTTATTTCACAACCAACTTTTTTAAGTGCGTCAGGGAGTGCACGCACAAACGTCGCAATCTTCTTCGTTGCTCTGGCGGTCATGGTGCTCTTTGATAGCAGAATCGATCCGGTAAAACAGAAAATCCTGTTCATCATTTTTGTGCTCTCTATGGTTGTATCACACTATTCGACTACGTATATATTCTTCTTTGTAATACTTTTTAGCTGGATTGCGACAGAGATACTTTCGATGAGATATGCTTTTGAAAGAAAAATAAGTTTAAGAACTGTTCTATTCCTCTTTGTTGTAATCTTTATCTGGTATGCTCAGGTAACAGATACTGCGTTTAACGCTGGTGTGATGTTTATCAGGGATACGGTCATGAATTTAAATAATTTTTTCATTGAAGAATCGAGAACAGAAATGTTTAATCAATTATTTGGTCGAAATCTTGCATATTCACTCTTAAGCAAGGTTAATCTTCTTATTACATGGGGTACTTTTATTCTCATAGGTATTGGAGTTCTTACAATGATTAAGAATTTTCAAGAGATGATAGATATGCCTGATACAACACTTAAAAAGCTATATTTCTTGAAAACGAAATTTGAGATGGAATATCTAACAATGGTATTGGTATGCTCCGGATTACTGGTGGCGATTATTGTGCTGCCCTATCTTTCGATCGGATATGACATTTACAGACTATATTCTCTCGTGCTAATCCTCCTATCCATCTGTTTTGTTATGGGCGGCAGAGTGTTATCGAAATATTTCAGGTTAAAACCTTATTTAATTATATTAGTAATATTGATACCGTATTTCATGTTTGTTACGGGTGTGCTGTACCAGATGTTTGGTGCACCGGTTTCAATCATCTTAAACTCGAAGGGGGGGGATTATAATCGCGAATATGTTCATGATTCGGAAAGTTGTGCTGCGAAATGGTTGATGATGAATAGCGGAAAAAACTCTCGAATTAGCGTTTCAGATACGTTCGGAAAACACAGACTGATCAGTCAGGGTAAAATTCCGCCAAATCGAATCGATGATCATTCGTTTCCCAGACACGAAGAACTCCAGGGATATATCTACCTATACTATAATAATGTGGTTAAGGGTAAATTGGTGGTCAATAGCACATCATGCAACATGAGTGACTATTCAGATATGTTGATTGGAAAGAGTAAAATTTATGGCGACGACAATTCGGAAGTATATAAAACATGAAAATAAATATATGCATGCTGCTCTGGCTTCGATACGGAGAGAAAATGCAGATATATCCAACCCATGAGATTCTGAGCTATCTAACCAACTTTGGTCACGATGTTACATGGATTGTGTCATCCGAAGAGATAAAAGAAGTCCAGGAAACCACTTTTAATGGTGCTCGTGTGTTTGTCATTCCATGCAGATATGGTGAAGGTCTTTTTAAAGTTGTTACCATGACGTTATATGCTCTCAGAAGGATGTTTTTCTTGTTTAATAAATTTAAACAGGAGAGATACAATATGATATTTGTTAGAGATGAAATCTTTGATGGATTGTTGGCGCTCTATATCAAGAGAATATATAAAGTTCCTTTCGTCTTTGAAATGAGTATTCCAGTAGAACAGAGTTGGAAGGCGCGCAAATTTTATTCAAAACATACGTGTTTCTGGTCATTTGCTTCAAAGATTGAAAAATATCTGATGATGCACACCCTTCATAAAGCGGATCTGGTTCTTCCGATAAGCAGATGGTTAAAGGAAGATCTTGTCGGGAAGGGGATAGACAGATCGAAGATAATCCCGCTTCCAGAGGGGGTGGATCCGGATCGGTTTTTAAATACGGATGGAAAAGAGATACGAGAGAGGTACGGATTAGAAGATTCCAGGGTAGTAGTGTATGTGGGAACGATGGATAAAATGAGGCATCCGGATGTATTGATTCATGCATTCTCAAAGGTGAGAACTGATAAAGAAAATGTAAAACTATTGATGGTTGGCGATGGAACCGATAAGTCAAATCTTGAAAAACTGGCAGACGATCTTGGAATTAAGGATGACGTATTATTCACAGGACACGTCCCTTTTAAGGAAGTGCCGAATTTCATTGCTGCAGCGGATGTTGGCGTGTCCGCAATTCCTCCGTTGGATTTTTATAAACTCAGTTCACCGATCAAAATGCTTGAATATATGGCAGTGGCAAAGCCGGTGGTGGCAAATGAGGAGATTTTGGATCAGAAGGAAGTTATCGAAGAGAGTGGAGGCGGTCTCCTGGTCAGGTTCGAATCCGAATCATTTGCAGACGGAATAATCAAAATACTGGATGATCCGGACAAGGCTAAAGAGATGGGTAGGAGAGGTCTTAAATGGGTGGCAAAGAACAGGCCTTACGAAGTGATAGCTCGTGAACTGGAAAAGAGATGTTTTAAGATCCTGAAAAGGTGATTTTATGGCATCAAACATGATCACTTTTTACCATGACATTGAGCAAGATATCGATAGTACCGCAGATCCGATGGAATGCAGGAGGATGGTAAAGGAGTTTTTAAGATTAGAAAATAAATACAACGTTCCTGCAACTTATAATGTTGTTGGAAAGATGTTTTTGGAGCAGCCAGACATGGTAGAATGGATTCTTCGGGATGAGCAGGAGGTGGCATTTCATTCGTATCATCACCGTTGTCAGCCCGAATATTACGCTGAGGAGATCGATTTATGCAGAAAAATCTCCTCTCAGGTGCGTGGATACCGGTCACCCCAGTCCCGGTGGAATCAAACCACTCTACAAAATCTCTGGAAAAACGAGTTTCTCTGGAATGCTGAACACGATAACCATAAAGAGCCTTACTTCATCTATAAAGGACTGGTGCGTTTACCCATCGCTGCTGATGACTGGCCACTTCACACAGGCGCCCTCACTCTCGATGAGTGGGTCCAGCAGTTCTCCGATTTATTGAAGAGACGGCACTATTTCGCTTTCGGTTCACATGACTTTGTTGCCAGTTTCGCTCCGAAAGAGCGATTGAATGCCTGGAAAAACGTATTGCAGATAGCAATTGAGAACGATTGTCTTCTTGTTAGCTTCTCTATGGCAGCAGATCTGTTCAGACGTGCAAAACTTTCGCAATATTACAGTGTTACTGCCCGGAACTGGAATCAAGCGACAAAAACTCTTTATCGGACAAAGCGATTTCAAGAGATTATCAGAACAGAGATAGAGACATTAAACATGCCCATTGTTGCCGATCTGGGTTCTGGTGGTGGTGTGCTGTCTTT